>ERZ808024.346-NODE-346-length-22813-cov-3.848962_pt1 | contig 22813 bp, 28 predicted proteins | sample MGYA00380181_ERZ808024 | MGnify/ENA primary metagenome ERZ808024 (study PRJEB31490, sample SAMN06133413) | mouse gut metagenome | isolation source: Z2_1 | host: mice | place: China: Chengdu | collected 2015-05 ...
AATCGGCAAGACAAAGTTTAAGACGGCCCTGTTCAGTTTTAACATCCAAAAGAACGGAGGGCTTCAGCCCTTGGTGATTGACGGTCTGCTTGAGGATATCCCGGGGCGTTTCCTAATCCAGCAGGCGCCGGTACCGAATAAGGAAGCCATCCGTCAGCTGCTGGAAGAAAAGCAGGTGGACTGGGCCCATCTGGAACCCCGCGGGGAAAGTCTGAGGATCCGCTGATGGAAAAATGGATGGGGATTGAGCCGTACCGGATGGGGTTTTGACGGATTTGGCCAGCAAAGTGACCAGGCAGATGCTCTCTGGGGCCTGGCATCTTACCTATGAGGAGATGGGGATTGTTCTGGGGATGATCCGGTATGGGATAGAAGAAAGCCAGAGGGTGAACCGGGAGCTGCAGGAGGCCGGAGTGGTCTGCGCGGCGGGGCGGACAGAAAGGAGGAGGGAAAATGTTCCTGAAAACAGGGGAGCTAAAGAAGCTCATGAAGAGCAGCCTGAAAAGGCAGCAGCTGAAAATCGGGCGGATGGAATCGGAGATGGGGGATTATTACCTGATATGCTCTGATTTGTGGGGACTGAAGGTGGATGAGGATGGAGCGACAAACAAATTCAAGGCGGCAATCATGGAGCTGGTGGGGGAGATCCCCCAGCGGGGCAGATGCCAGGTCTACGAAATAAACCCGGATACCGGGATCGCCTGCAGGGGCACCTGGGATTTCCCAGACCCGTACCAGGATTGGCTCCAGGCAAAAGACAGTGCAAAAGATACCCCGTTGGTTCTGACGGTATGGCCCCAGGAATACCGGATCTACCAAAGGGAAAGTGACAAAGGGTATCTGGCCGTGCCCCGGGTATGGACCGACAGCATGTTTTCCAGCAGGGAACTGGAGGATGGGGAGAGCATGCCGGGGCAGCCCAGCCTTTTGCGTACTGGGGAAGGAACCGATATCCTGTATTTTAAAAATCAGACATCGATCTACTGGATTTACAGCATAAACCCAGGGGAGAAGAGCAGGAAAACGCTCTTTCTCCAATTAGAAGGGATGGATTTCTCGGAAAAAGACTGGATTCTGAAGAAAGACAATGAGGGCCGGATAAAAGACGCTGAAGGATTGAGGCCGGAAGGGGATAGCCTGCCCGATTAAACCAATAAAAAAGGAGAAACAGCTTATGGCAGTACCAGTATTGATTATCGGCCGAAGCGGAGCCGGGAAAAGCGCCAGCATGAGGAACTGTGTGGGAAAAGATTTTGGCCTTATTAATGTCCTGAAAAAGCCGCTTCCGTTTAAAGGGAAGATTCCATCCATACAGACGGATGACTATGCGAAAATTACAACATCATTAAAGGGATGCCAGCAGAAGTCAGTTGTGATTGACGATGCCGGCTATCTGATCACGAACCAGTTTATGCGGGGCCATAGCAACACAGGAAAGGGGAACGGGGTTTTTTCTTTGTACAACGATTTAGGGGACAAGTTCTGGAGCCTGATCCAGTTCGTGATCTCTATGCCGGAGGACCGGATTGTATACTTTATGATGCATGAGGACAAGGATGACTCCGGGGACGTGAAGCCAAAGACTATTGGCAAGCTCCTGGACGAGAAGGTTTGCTTGGAAGGGATGTTTACGATTGTCCTCCGGTGCGTCTTGGACGGAGAAGACCATCGGTTCGTCACCCAGTCCGCCAACGGGGCAGTGAGTAAATCGCCGATGGGAATGTTTGAGAGTCTGGAGGTTGACAATGATCTGCTGATGGTGGATGCCACGATCCGGGAGTATTACGGGATAGAAAACATGAAAAACAGGGAGGAGAAAACGGCATGATCCGAAAACCGAGTGGATATGATGAGGCGCCGGCCTATACCGGCGAGTTTCAGCAGCTCCCGAAAGGGAAATACGTGTGTATTATCAAACAGGTGGTGACAAAAAATTCCAAAAATGGGAATGAGCAGTTTGTCATTCTGTACGATATTGCGGAAGGGGAGTATAAGGATTTTTACCAGAAGATGTTTGATGCGGACAAAGCGCAGAACCCGTCTGGAGCCAAATGGCGCGGAGTGTTCAAACAGAACATGGAGGGAAAAGGGACGCCCTGGCTGAAGGGGATTATCACATCGATTGAACGGTCCAACAATTTCACCTTCCACTGGGACAGAGAAAAGAATGAAAAAACTTTGGAAGGAAAGAAATTCGGAGGGATTTTCTGGCGAAGGCAGTACCAGAAAGAGGATGGGAGCCGCCCGATCATTACAGAGCTGTACCGGATTCGAAGCGTGGCCGGGCTGGCAGAGGCAGAGATGCCGGAGGACGCCTTGCTTGCAGATGGACCGATCGGGCGTCCGGAGTCTTCTCAGGCAGAAATCCCGTTTTTTGTGGGGGATGGCTTCGTAAATATCCCGGATGGGGCCGATGATAATGGGCTACCGTTCCTGTGATGGGGATCCGGATTTGTACGGGAAGGTAAAGGAGGCAGTGACCATTCAACAGGCGGCGGAGTATTGCGGCCTTAAGATGGGGCCAAAAGGGATCTGCCTTTGTCCGTTTCACACGGACAAAAATCCCAGTCTGAAGCTCTACCCGGACGGGAAAGGGTTTTATTGCTTTGCTTGTGGTGCGGGTGGGGACCAGATCAACCTTGTGGCAAGGTATTATCAGATCGGGAATTGGGAGGCGGCAAGGAGATTGGCAGCAGCTTTTGCCGTACCTCTCCGGGCACCGGTATCTTACCGGGAGAAACGGGAGGCGGCACTTGTTAGGGAACGGAGGCAAGAGCGGAATGCATTTGAAAAAAGAGCAAAACTTTTTTTGCGGATGTATTGGATTTTGCTTTGTGAGGCCAGGCGGGAGGTGGGAGGCCCCCATTTTGACGAAAGCCTTCAAAGGCTGGACTATGTAGAGTATCTGCTTGAGTGCCTGAACAGCTGTGTGGAGGAAGTATGGAAGGACAAAAAGGCGGTGGAATGGATTGGAGAAATCGAGAGAAAAATTGCTGACTGGTATGCTGGCCCTGGAGAGGACAGATCCGTTTCCGGATGAGATCTTCTATGCCATTTTTGAAATCAGTGACCGGGTGGAGCAGCAAAAATACATGGAAGCTCTAAGGAATGCGGCCAGAGAACTTAAGCGGATTACCGAATTCAACCGCCTGCTTCGGGAGTATCAGCTGGATTACCAGCAGCGGATGAAGCAAAAGGGAAACTGGACTGCGTTTACGGATCAGCCAATGGAGCTGGTCTGTGGGGAATGGGCCGCTACGGATTTTGGGATCTGGATGGCTCGGTATGATAAAAGTTTCCAGCCGGTCAGACTGTATGCCTGCAGTCATCCCGTCATGCCAGTTGAGATATTAAAAAACGTGGACACCTCTGAAGAACGGATTACCCTGGCCTATTGTAAGTCCGCTGCCTGGCAGCGGATTACAGTCAACCGAAGCGTCTGTGCCAATACGAACAAAATCGTGGATGCCTTAAGCCAGTACGGGATTGAGGTGACCTCGGACAATGCCCGGGAGCTGGTGCGTTATATCAGCGACTGTGTGAGCTGTAACCCGGTGGCCTTAAAACCGAAGCGATCGATAAACCGCCTGGGATGGGTGGGGACGGAATTTACTCCCTATGAGCCGGATATCCGGTATGAAGGGGATCCCGAGTATGGGCCGGTATTTAAAAATATTACCTGTCATGGGAGCTTTGAGAGCTGGAAGCAGCTATGCTCCGATCTGCGGAGGAACCGGCAGCTTCGGATGCTGATGGATGCCAGTTTCGCTTCTGTGCTAATAGAGCCATTGCGGATTCTTCCTTTTGTATTTCATATCTGGGGAGAATCCGGGACCTGCAAGACAGTAGCGCTTATGGTGGCTATGAGCATCTGGGGGAATCCAAAGATTGGCGGTCTGGTCAAAACTATGAACATGACTAAAAATGCGATGATGCGTCATGCAGCCTTTTTATGCAGTATCCCATTTGCCGGAGATGAGCTGCAGACCATTAAGGATAAACGGAACGGAAATTTTGATGCGCTGATTTATCAGATTACGGAGGGAGTGGACCGCGGGCGGGCGCGGGTACACGGGGGAGTGGAGGAGACCAGGACCTGGAGAAACAGCTTTCTTTTTAGCGGAGAGGAGCCGGTTACAAAAGCCAATTCCGGGGGAGGATCCAAAAACAGGGTAATAGAAATCGCCATTGACAAAAAAATGGTAGAGGATGGACACCGGGTCAGCAATGCGGTGCAAGAGCATTACGGATTTGCCGGCAGAAGGTTTGTAGAATTTCTCCAGGAGGCAGGAGTGGAAGCACTGATGGAGCGCTACCGGGAACTGTTTGAGGGGCTTTGCAGGCTGGACACCACGGACAAACAGGCGATGGCGATGGCCTGTATTGTTCTGGCAGATGAATTGGCAGGAAAGCTGTTTTTTGACAGGGAAGATCCTCTGACAATTACAGAGGCAGGAAAATACCTGCAGAGTGCAAGGGAGGTAGATGTGGCGGAACGGGCTTATCAGATGACATTGAACTGGGCGGCAAAGAATCCGGTGCGGTTTGAGAATCCCAAGGACAGTGCGTCCCCCAACAAAGGGGAAGCCTGGGGAAAAATGGAGAAGAATGAGAAAAGCGGTACAGAGAATCTGGTGGTCAATAAAGATGTGTTGGTGGATTTTTTGGAGGAAAACGGGTTTGATTATATGGCAGTCAGCAAGCAGTGGGCGGAAAAGGGATATCTGATCCGCAATTCCCAGGGCAAATATGTGCACCAGACGAAAGTGTATGGATTTCGCTCCAGCTATATAAAATTGCTACTCCCTGTGAATGATGATGAAACCGATCCGGAGGGATTTATGAGGGTGGATTATCAACAAATGGAGCTACCGTTTGACTGAAAAATGGCTTACCATGCTGGGAAAAGTAAGACAAAGGTAAGACACTTTGGTGTCCGGAAAGCCGCATAAAATAAGGTTTTTTAATAAAAGTCTTACTGTCTTACCGGTCTTACCTGTTTGTAAACACTACACGCGAGGAAAATCGTATCTACAAAATATGATATATAATATACCTGTTTTTAAGCGGAATTTTGGTAAGACAGTAAGACCCCTGGTAAAATCAAGAGTTTCCGGCGTTTTGGAGGTAAGATTTCAGGCAAGACAATCTTGAAAAGGGGTAAGACTGCAAGAATAAGATAGACGATTTCATGAAAAAAGGAAGGAAGAAAGGCGGAGAAATGAGTAATAAAAAGACAGGAACCTGTTTTGAGAAGCAGCTGGCAGAGATGCTTTCCGAAAATGGATTCTGGGTACATATGTTTCAGGATAATAAAAACGGTCAGCCCTGTGACTTGATTGCCGCACAGGATGGAGAGACGTATCTATTTGATTGTAAAAACTGTGAGAAAGATTTCTTCCGGCTGAGCCGGGTGGAGGAGAACCAGAGAAACGCTATGGAGCTATTTTACCGAACGGGGAACCGGCGGGGGATGTTTGCCATCCGGTTCCGGGAAAACCAGGTTTACCTGGTGGATTATCAGGTGATAGAAGGGATGCAAAAACAAGGAATCCGGCAGATTGATCCGGAAAATATCCACCTTTACGGGAGGACATGGGAGAGCTGGCTAGAGGAGTTTGCCATCCTCCATCGGGAAAGGAGACAGGAATGCAGATCCTAATCGGGGCGGAAATCCGGGTGAAGGATGCCAGCAAGGAGCTGCAGGAATGGTGCAGGGAGAATTTGGTGCTGGAAAACCCGGAATACAAAAATCGGAGGCGTCGGGGATTATGGACTGGAAACATCCCGCAGTATTTATGGCTTTACCGGATAGAAGGAAGTGACCTGATTCTTCCGGTAGGCGCCGGGAAGGCAATTCGGGGATTTATGAGGATGGGAGATACAGTAAGGACAGAGCTGGCGGATAATGGGATTTTGCAGTACGATGGCCAGGTCCCCCTCTTTGATTACCAGATACCGGCAGTCGAAGCGATGAAAAAACAAAATTGCGGGATCCTGCAAAGCCCTTGCGGTTCCGGGAAGACACAAATGGGGATCGCCCTGGCAGCGGCATTATCCCGGAAGGCTTTGTGGATTACCCACACCAGAGATTTGCTGCTGCAGTCCTGGAACCGGGCAGGGCAATATTTTCCGCAGGAAACTCTTGGCAGGATTACGGAGGGTGCGGTACAGGTGGGGAGCCATATGACCTTTGCAACCGTTCAGACATTAAGTAGGCTGGATCTGGAAAAATACCGGTACAGCTGGGATACGGTGATTGTGGATGAGTGTCACCGCTTGGCAGGGGCGCCGACAAAAGTGACGATGTTTTATCAGGTTATGAACCGTCTGGCAGCAAGGTATAAATACGGACTGTCCGCAACGGTTCATCGGTCGGACGGGCTGATCGACAGCACTTTTGCAGTGCTGGGACCAGTGGTGTACCGGGTGCCGGATGAGGCGGTAGAGGAAAAGACGATGAAAGTGAGGGTAGTGCGAAGGGACACAGGAATTCTGATTACCCGCAGCTGCCTGGATACGGATGGGACGCTGGTATATGCGAAACTCATTTCCTTTTTGACCGGGAATGAGGGACGGAACCGGAAGATCGCTGCTGACCTGGAGTTAAACCGGGAACATTACAACCTGGTGCTGTCTGACCGTTTGGAGCATTTACGGATTCTGATAGGGATGCTCCCGGAGAGGCTTAAGCAGGAAAGCGTAATGATAGACGGCAGCATGACCAGCAAAAGGGCCAGGGCACAGCGGGAACAGGCGCTTGCGGATATGCGTACCGGAAAGAAGCATTTTTTGTTTGCTTCTTTCAGCCTGGCAAAAGAGGGGCTGGATATTCCCAGGCTTGATCGGCTATACATGACAACGCCGAAAAAGGATTACAGCGTGGTAACTCAAAGCGTGGGGAGGATTGCCAGAACGGCGGAAGGAAAGGGAGAGGCGGTCTGTTATGATTATGTGGATGATATCGCATTTTGTGTTAATCAGTATCAGAAGCGCCGGACGCACTACCGGAGAGCGGGGTGTATTTTATGACAGGAGTGCAAAAAGGGCAGGATAACAATTTCCGGATGGTGAACGGGGCGTTTAATGATGCGTATGTGTTTTATAAAAAATTCCACGGAAGGCCGATGGGACCTGATATGGGAGAGGAGATGGCAAAAGAGTTTGGGAATATCCTGAAAAAGTATAATAACTCGTCATTCTGTACCAGAGTTATGCTGGCGGTATATTCTCAGATTGAGGAGGAAACGAGATAGGGAAAGGAAAAAGCGATGGTGAAGGGAATCAAAAAGAGCGGCCTGACGCTACAGGAGGCACAGGGCCTGGTGGACGCCAGTATCCGGGAAGTAAAGGATGGCTTTGTGGCTACGGGATATTACCTGTGGAGGATCCGGGAGGAACGGCTGTGGGAGGAGGGCGGATACCGCAGCTTCCGGGAGTTTTTGCAGTGTCAGTACCAAAAGGACAAGTCCTGGGCTTCCCGGTGCATCGGGCTGTATGAGCAGTTCGGGAAAACGGTGGAATCTGGGGAGCTGCCGGTACTGGCAGAGCCTTACCGGGGGTATTCGGTGAGCCAGCTGATTGAGATGGTATCCATGACGGAGGAAGAGCGGGAGCAGGTGACGCCGGAGATGAAGGTGAGGGAGATCCGGGAGCGAAAGCCGAAACGGGAAAAGCGGGCAACGGGACAGAAGGAAGCCCGGCCGGATGACGAGGAACCGCTGCCGGGGCAGGCCTGCCTGGAGGATTACCCGGCACCGGTTGCGACGGTCGCAACTGGGGAGAGTCTGGATGGCGATGATGCGGCCGGGGTCTGTGCCTACCGGGAAGGGTTTTTCTGTTCCCTGACAAGGGAGCAGCAAAAAGTAATAGGTGGGAAGGGAAACTGCCATGTCAGCTGCTGCTGGGGGTGCGCATCCAGGGAAGGATGCAAGCGGGAATGTGCCAGTTCGGCATCCAGGGGGGAAGAGTCAGCGGTTGCGGCGGCGGAGCCATTATCCGCGCATGGCACGCCCAGAAAGAAATACCCGGAAAACAGCTTGATGGTTGTGGCCGGATGTGAAAGGGAGCCGGGAGGTCCCCAGGGAGGCTATGCCTGTTTCTGTTGTGCCAGGGAATGTGGGATCCGGCAAAAAGACTGTTATTGCGTAGATGCCCCCCTGGGAAACCCATTTCCCTGTGAGAGGATGGATATCGTGGCAGTCCTGCAGGAGGCCATGGGGGACAGATGTCCGTTTGTGAATCTGGATCTTGCCTATCACAGGCCAGGAGATGGAGAGCCTGTCCCCTGCTGCAAAGAAGGCGTCGAACTGTGTGAGTTCCGGTGCGCCCGTGCAGAAAAAATCAAAACGGAGCGACGGGAGAGCAGGGGGGAGCTAGAAGAGTCAGACGACAGGGAAAGGGATGCGGAAAACGAAGCAGAAACCCTGGAAGCCGTGCCAAAACCGGCAGAAGTAAAAACTTACGACCGGGGCCTTTTGGAAAGGATGATTGCCGATGCGGAAACCCTTATGGAATCGATGAGGGATTACTGGAGGGAGGAACTGCCAGAGGAATACACGAAGAAAGCCATGGAAATCCAGGCGTACAAAAATTTGCTGACGGAGTATGATAGGGCGGAGGTAGCCGAGCCTGGCCGGGCAGACAATCCTAATCGGGAACAGCCGGAGTTGCCTGATTTCAAAAATGACAGCCAGCGTAAAGCCTGGATAGATGGCTATAAGATATGGGGTTTATGGTACCGGGATGAGCACATCGATGTAAATTATTACAAGTTTGATTTTAACAATGGCTCACGGCTGGTTGTGGCAGAGTTCCCGAAGCGTGAAAACTCGTGGTCAGATGAAAAATACGACCAGCATTATTACCATCTGATAGAGCATGGAAGGCTAAAATACCGTAGCGACAAAATGTATGAGGATAAATACCAATACTGCTGTACCAGTGAAACAGAGTTAGTGAAATATCTGAAAAAGATACAACGGAGAGGAGGTAACAGCAGATGAATCAGCCAGTGGAGAGATTTAAAGAATTTTTATCCAGCCAGGCGGATGCTTATGCCATCCTGCAGCTGAAGCAGTCACCAGAGTTTACTGGGGAGCGGTACTGTTCGCTGGCCACATTAAAGGCGCAGGGATTGGCACCGGAGCCGGAACATTATGAGATGGTGTACACAGCGCCGCTTTTCGAATTTTCGGACAGGGATATTTTTCTGGAGGAATTGTACGCAAAATTCAACTGGGAACATCCGGAAGATTTCTCTGGGCACAGCCTGTCGATTGGAGATGTGGTGGCGCTGAAGGTAAAAGGGAAAATATCCTGTTACTTTGTGGACATGGTTGGATTTAAGGAGCTGGAAAGATTCTGGGATAGTTTTCTAGCAAATGGAAAGGAAAGGTAGCCAGCCGGAGCGTGTTCCTGGGATAATCCATGTGAGACCAGACACCTCCGATACGGCAAAGCCGCACTCCTCCCGGAACTGGTAACCGATCGTATTATAAATCGGATATGAGAAGTGCGCAAGAGGAACTTACGATATGTGCGAGGAATAAAGGGGATAAGGAGGATAGATGGCAAGATTATCAAAAGCAAGGAAAAGAAACAGTGCCGAAATTGAGAAGACGAAGCAGACCATATATAAAGACATTTTGGAGGGATTCTTACCGCCTAGTAAAACCTGGTCGGCACGGATGCCGGCATACTGTTTCACTGTGTTATGTTCCGATACAAGGTATCGTTCGGGGGTGATAAAATGTTAAGGGTGATATGTAATCGATGTGGAGAGGATATTTCTGATTCTGGAAAGATAGGATACATGGCTTTAAGTCTCCGTGAAAGTATTGGAGGGCCTGTAGTTCAGGAAAATTCTATGAAAGGATATCATTTCTGCGTATCCTGTATAGAAGATATTCAAGAGTTTGCAGCCAACCCTAAAGAATCATCTAAGCCGAAACAGACAAGGAAGCGTGCAATCGATTATCCAAAGATTATGGCGTTACGAAGTGCTGGTTGGAGTAGTTCTAAAATTGCGGAAGAGGTGGGGATGACAAGCAGCAGGGTATCCTGGGCAATTTGGTATTATAAGAACAGGATACAAAGACAGGAAGAGGAGGACGGATCTTCTGGTGGATAAAGCAATCCTGATACAATATTGTGACATGAAAGAAGAGATCAAATGCATAAAAACCCCGCTCAAGAAGCTGGACAGGTTCCTGGAGAATCCTCCTATAGTATCGGATACGGTGAAGGGGACCAGAAAGGATGGGACAATCGGTTCCATTAAGATCACAGGGATTCCGGAACCAATGTATGTCCGGAAGCAGAAGATCCGGGCGCGGCACCAGCAGCTTCTGGAGAAAAAAGAGGTGGAGCTTCTGGAGCTAATAATCCAGGTAGAGGAGTACATACAGACGATTCCCAAGTCGGAGCTGCGTACAATGTTTCGGTTGTATTATATTGATGGACTTACCTGGTTGCAGGTGGCCCATCGGATGAACAGTATGTTCCCAAATAGGCGAATTAAGTATACAGAGGATAACTGCTGGAGAAGAAATCAAAGATTTTTAAAAAATGTCGGGTCATGTCGGGAAGAAATGTGATATTATATAGACTGGAATCATTGAAAGCAAACAACAGCCTTTCAGATTTTCTCCCTAATTCTATATACGGTCGCCTGGTGTGAAAGCCAGGCGGCTGATTTATTATTTAATCCTTTAAATAATTCTTGACATACGTATACGTATATAGTATAATAATTATTGTAATGAGGTGAGATACAGGTGAGAGGCAGGAGCCGAAAGAAAAAGCCCGCCAGCAGCTTCAAGGTTTGGCTGACCGGAGCGCTGACGGACTTAGTCGTAGGAATTATCCTACTGATTATTTCAAAGCTACTGGAGTAGCAGAGAGGGGGGTAAGCCCTTCTCTAAAAAATTATAACACACTCATCTGTAAAAAATCAATATGGCAGAAGCATTGAAATTTTTAGGAATCTTTTTCATTGTATTGGCAGCGGTGAAGCTGGGGATAGGATTGTTTTGTATGTGGAGGGATAGCCATGGAAGAAAAGAAGGCTAGGCCACAGGATAAGTGGGATGCAAAAGCCGGCATGGTTCCTAAGACCTATAAGGTGAAGAAGGAGGCTGCAGAGGCATTTGCAGCAGCTTGTAAGACTCAGGGAGTTAGTATAGGGATAAAGCTGTCTGAGCTGATGAACGAATATGTGGAGCAGAATAAACAGTAGGAAATGTCAATAAAGATTAAGAAAACCACCTGTCTGTAATGGCCGGTGGTTTTCTTATGCCCATTTTTAAGGAGTGAAGGAAGAATATGATAAGAATTGAATACAGGGGAGAAGTTCTGCCAGGGTATGCTCCTGGCCTCCCCATAGAGTCTATTGAATGCTGCGAAATGCAGTGCTCTTTTTGTTTTTCGTAGGTAGGGCGAAAAAAATTGAAAAACCTCTTGACGAATGAATGCATGCATGTTATCATGCATTTTGAGGAGGTGATTTAATGCCAGAAAAAAATCTTGCCATTCGAGTTGACGAAGAGCTTTTCAAGAAAGTGAAAATTAGACTTGCAGAAAATGGAATGACGCTGAAGGATTATATTGTTTCACTTATAGAAGAAGATTTACAAGAAAATGTAAAGTCAAATTGGAAAGCTGTACCTGGGAATAGTACAGTAAGTGAAGCAAGTTTAAGAGAAGCGCAAAAAATTCTGGATTTTGTAAGTGACATAATGAATAGTCAAACAAAAGGCAAGTAAAAAGCACTCGCCCTACCGACCAAAGTATCAACGAGTGCTTAGACCAGAGGTTTCCCACTGATAAATCTATCATATCAGAATGGGAAGCTTCTTTCAAGAACAAATTTTGAAAGGGGTTTTTGTTATGCAGGAATTAAAAGTAATCGAAAATGAGTTAGTACCAGTATATGAGACGAGCACTGGTGAGAAAGTAGTTTATGGGACAGAGCTTCATACGGTGTTGGAAGTAAGAAGCAAATTCGCAGATTGGATTAAAAACCGTCTGAATGACTGTGAGGCCACAGAAAATGAGGATTTTGAGGCGTTTTCTAAAAATTTAGAAAACGGTGGGCGCATTAAAGAATATCTCATCAAGCTCGACACCGCTAAAGAAATGGCCATGCTGGAGCGCAACGAGAAAGGCAAGCAGGTGCGCCGTTACTTTATCCAGGTTGAGAAGAAATACAAAGAAAAGGCAACGGACCTTTCCGACCTCTCCATAGAGCTCCAGGCCATCATCATGCACGACAAAAAGATACAGGGGATTGAAACCAGGATGGACAAACTAGAGTTTGAAATCCCCCTTTATGGTTCCGAGGCAGACGAGCTTTGCAATCATGTAAAACGCAAGGGCGTTGAAATGATGGGAGGAAAGAGCAGCAACGCCTATAAAGATACCAAGATCCGTGCTGCTGTCTATTCTGATATTTACAATCAGATTAAGAGGGAATTTGGCCTGTATGATGATAAAGGTCGCTATAAGTCATACAAAGCCCTAAAACGGAAATACATATATGATGCACATGAGGTGATTGATGCCTATGATCTTCCAACATTTTTACGGGAACAGGTAGAGGGCTGTAATGCGCAGCTTGCGTTTTGGTGGGAAGGTGGCGTGAGATGACAAAGCAGGAAGCAATGAGATATCAGGAAGATTTCCTTGAAAACGTCCAGGAGCCGACGTCAGATGAGGTGCGAGGGGCATACAACAGAATGAATAGCGCTTTTGATGAATATTTAGCCGCTATTGATGATGATTTGTTCCAGCAGGCATTCAGATATGGCTACGAAAAAGGTTTCGAGGCGGCAAGCAGAGCCAAAACAGCATAGTCAAAATAATCAGAACGCCTTTCAGATGAAGGGCGTTCTTTTAATAATAAAAGCCATTGATATATGGTGCACGATATGATATAATATATAATGTAAGGAGGTGATAGATATGAAAGGCAGGAGCAGAAAAAAGAAAAAGACGGACTGGAAAGCAATCGCAGTGCAAATCCTAACATCCGTCATTTCTGGTTTGATACTCAAGTTGATTGATAAGCTGCTTGAGTAACAGGGAAGGGCGAAAGCCCTTCTTTAAAAAGAATAACATAGCCTTTCATAAAAGTAAAGATGAAAAATGTTATCATTATTGTAATTGCTTTACTAATTGGGTATGGTGTCCGGAAGCTTTATGAGAAGAGGAGAAAAAAGTGATGCCAGTAGGAAGCCCAAAGCCACAAACAGTGGCAACAAGAAAGTATGAACAAAAAGCAGGGTGGATATCTAAGTCTTATAAACTCAAACGTGAGATGGTAGAACAGTTTGCGAAAGCTTGTAAGAAAGCAGGAGTTAGCCAGGCGGGACAGATATCAAAAATGATGGAGGAGTTTGTTAAGGAACAAGAAAAGAGGAAGGGATAGTCTTTTGGCTATCTCTTTTCTTTTCAAAACCGACCAACAGGAGGTGAGCCGGCATGGCCAGGGCGCCGGATTCAAGAATAGAACAAGCAAAAGCCATGTACCTGGAAGGCAGGAAGCTCATTGATATTGCGAATGATCTTGACCTGCCGGAGGGCACGGTCCGTCGCTGGAAGTGCACCCATAAGTGGGACAAGGCAGATACCGAACGTTCGAATAGGAAGGGCGACCGGGAAAGCGAACGTTCGGATAAGAAAATAAAGCGCAAGCGCGGCGCCCAGCCGGGGAACAAGAACAGTGCCGGCGGGCCGCTGGGGAATAAGAAAGCAGTCACTACGGGGGAGTTTGAGACTCTCCTTTTTGATTGCTTGAATGAGGAAGAGCTTCGCCTGGTTGCCAGCACTCCAAAAGACAAACATCGGCTTTTACTGCAGGAAATTCAGTTGATTTCGGTTCGAGAGCGCCGGATGTTGAGAAGGATTGAGGATATAAAAGAATCCTTAGGGTATTTGGGCAGAAATGGCTCGGAAGAAGGGCTCACATTGGTAGCGGTTGAGGATGGGGAAGAGGGGATAAACAAAAAATATGAAGGGAAGTTGGGACAAATCCAGTCTATCGAAGAGGCTCTGACCCGGGTACAGGCCAAAAAACAGAAGATGATTGAGACTTTGCATAAGTTTGGTTATGATGACACCTATATGAAATTGCAACTTAAGAGGCGGGAACAGGATGAGGCGGACAGTAAGACTGATGCGGTAAAGGTGTGGGCAGAGAAAGTTCTGGAGGCAAGAAGAGAAAAGAGTGAAGGGTGAAAATTGGCTGGAGGAGTTCCTTGGGGAAAGCATCCCTTTATGGAAAGAGGATCCCGTCTTATTTATGCGGGAAGTTTTACTGTTTGAGCCGGATGACTGGCAGATCAAGGTGGCGTATGATCTGAGGGATTATCCAAGAGTGACGGTCAAATCGGGGCAAGGGGTCGGGAAAACCGGCGAGGAGGCAGCGTTGCTTCTTTGGTTTCTGGTCTGTTTTCCCTATCCGCGCATCGTTGCTACAGCCCCTACAAAGCAGCAGCTTCACGATGTGCTGTGGTCTGAAGTTGACAAATGGATGAACCGTTCGCCTTTGCTGCCCATGATTCTCAAATGGACTAAGACGTATGTCTACATGATTGGATATGAAAAGCGCTGGTTTGCCGTTGCCAGGACAGCGACAAAACCGGAGAATATGCAGGGATTCCACGAGGACAATATGCTTTTTATTGTGGATGAAGCATCGGGCGTGGCAGATCCGATTATGGAGGCAATTACCGGCACTCTGGCCGGAGCCAACAACAAACTTCTGCTGATGGGCAATCCGACAAAGACCAGCGGCACATTTTATGAAAGCCATACTGCAGACCGAGCCTTGTATCGTTGCCATACAGTAAATGCGGAGCATAGCAAGCGTACCAATAAAGAGAATATCGTGGCTATGAAGCGAAAGTATGGGGAGCGCAGCAATGTGGTTCGTGTCCGTGTATATGGGGAGTTTCCAGAGCAGGAAGATGATGTGTTTATCCCCATCTCGTTTCTGGAGCAGAGCATTAAAACCGAAATGTCAGAGCCCACAGCCAGAGCATTTGGAAAATACCGGGACAGTGCCGGGAATCTCCAGCCGGCAGATGTGAGCGGGGTGGAGCTGATTGAGATAGGTTGTGACGTGGCCCGGTTTGGTGACGATAAAACCTGCATAGGGTACCGGGTAAATGAAGTAGTCCAAATCTATAAAAAGTACAATGGGAAGGATACTACCTGGACGGCCAGCATGATAGCGCGGCTCTATAAGGAATTGAAACAGCGGTTTAGATTCCAGGGGCAGATTGGCGTGAAAGTAGATGATGGCGGTGTTGGAGGCGGCGTGGTGGATCAACTTAGGAATCTAATACGGTCCGAGCCGGCGGTTTTTGGGGACATGGTAATTTTACCGGTAAATTTTGGGATTCCGATTAAACATCGGTATTATGCGGATTCGACAACCTATATGATGGGGGTAGTAAGAGATCTGATTGCGCCATATGACGATTTTGGATGTCCTCATGTCCCAGAGATTATACTCCCAGATGACAGTGATTTGATTGGCCAGCTGTCCTGCCGGAAATTTGAGTTTGGAAGTAATGCCAAACAGAAAGTAGAAAGCAAACAGGATATGAAGGACAGAGGACTTTCCTCTCCGGATGAAGGGGACTGTATTCTGCTTGTGTGTTTGCCAGTGAATTATAAGAAGAAGGGAGGTAAGGGCTGATGGATGAAAAGAAAGCTCCTACGCCAAGAGTGGATGTGAAAATAATAAAATCATCCAGCATGGATACACCGACAGTGTTTTACGAGCAGCAGAAGGTGGAGAAGTCGGATAAGGGCGAACAACTGGATCCGTCCATACAGACATCTGCTCCTGACTGGATACCCCATGCCATTGATATGCGCGGTCTGAAAATCCTGGTTGATAATTCCACGATTTTGCCGCAGTGCATCAGAGCATATAAGAGCAACATTGCTGGCTTTGGTATTTCTGTGAGATATGCAGAAGATTATGACACAGAAACGCCGGAGATGAAAGCAGAATGGGATACGCTGAAGCAGATTATAGCGCTTCTCAATATGGATATGCAGACAAAAGAGGTATTTGAAAATGTTATTCGTGACCGGGAGACATACGGAATATCCTATTGTGAAGTTATCAGAAACCAGGCACAGGAGGTTGTGGAGCTGCAATTTATCATTGATACGCCGTCCATAGATATGACATATCCGTTGGAACCATATATAGATATAGAGTATTTCTATAAAGGGACGGCAATCAGCAGAAAAAAGAAGTTTCGGAAGTTCCGGCAGAATGTAGGCGGTAAGACGATGTATTTCAAAGAGTTTGGGGATCCCCGTATCATGGATAAAAAAAATGGTGAGTACATAGGAGAGACTGATGATCCTATCGACATAGACGACCAGGCCAATGAGATTATCGAATTCCGCATTGGAAGTATGCCATACGGAGAAGTCCGCTGGATCGGGCAAGTGCTTACCGTGGATGGGAACCGAAGGGCGGAGGTTTTGAATAATAATTATTTCCGGCATGGGAGACATACGCCGCTTATGATACTGGTCAAAGGGGGAACGCTGACAGACTCAGCATTTACCAAACTGAAAGAGTATATGGAAGACATTGAAGGGGAAAGCGGACAGCACTCCTTTTTGGTATTGGAGACGGACACCTTGGAGACCACGGCTGCATTTACGGATCAGAAACAGCCGGAAGTAGAAATCAAGGATCTCGCTGCCATCCTGCAAAAGGATGAACTGTTTCAGGAGTACCAGGAAAACGGAAGAAAGAAAACGCAGTCCGCATTCCTGCTCCCGGATTTGTATGTAGGGTATACCACAGATTTCAACAGGGCAACGGCTCAGACAGCAATGGAGGTTACTGAAAAACAGGTATTTCAGCCGGAAAGGATGTCCCTTGCCTGGGCAGTCAATCAAAAACTGCTGAATGGTTATCGTTTTAAGCATGTGGAGGCGCAATTTGATGAGCCGGATATTACCAATCCGGATGATATTCAGAAGATGCTGAACATCACGGAGCGGGCCGGCGGCCTGACACCCAATACCGCCAAATCCCTGACTTATGAAGTCCTGGGGAAAGACGGATGCGAGGATTATGGAGGGGGTTGGGGAGACATTCCGCTTGCTTATGCAAAAACGCTCTCACAAAGCCAGCAGGCGGGTTTAACGACTGAACCGTTGGGAAGCCTGTCGGCGCAGAATAACGGTCCTACAGGTCAAAAGAGAGAGCTTCAGAAGGAGAAAAAGGCGGTCACGGACATTGAGATAGAACAGCTTGATGAACAGATTCAAAAAGCTGCTGTTTATGATGCAGATATCGTTCCCATTATGCTGGAAATCCGGAAAGCGCTGAATGGGTACTGGGAAAGGGCGGGTGGGTGACATGCTGGAGCAGCCGTTATACTATCAGATGATTGCGAAAGCCATCCTATCCAATGCAGACGGCATCCTGGACGTAATAGACAAATACCTTGCCAAGGCGGATGAAAACATGGCGGACGTGCTGGCGGATGAGGGTTTTGCAGAGGCGGAAGAGACTGTCGAGGCAATTGACTCTCTGCAGGAGGAGATAGCGGAGGCGCTCTGGAACCAGACGGAGGAGTTCATGGCAGCTCTGGAGGATGCGCCGGAAGATGATTGGGAAGAAGCGCAGAAGAAAGTTTCTCAAATGTTGGAAAATGATGACATTGACAGGCGGGTTACGGAGGCAGCAGCGGAAATGTTTAATGCCGAGATTCCCAGGCTGGCTACGGTATATATACGTGAAACGGATGGGGACATGGTAGTTGATACCATACGTCAGAGAACTGGGAGTTGGATTGCTTCCTGGAGCCAGAAGCTGGGAGAACTGATGAAAGTTAACACGCATCAGCAGATGACAGACGTTATCCGGAATACCATAGATAAAGGCGAGAGCATACAGAAGTTGACAAGGGAGATTATGGATGGAGGATGGCGGAGTGAATATTATCAGGCAAGGCGGGTTGCTGTTACTGAGGCACTGCGTGCACACTCGGTTGCAAGGGAGGAAGCAATTCAGCAGAGCCCTTCTACAGACAGGAAGGAATGGAGGCATACGGGACCTCACAAGAACAAGCCCCGCCTGAACCATGTGGAGATGGACGGCCAGATTGTGCCGAAGGAGGAGTCATTTGAATTAAAGGGGAAAGATGGCATTGTTTACCATCCCATGTATCCCAGGGATCCGATTCTTCCTGCCAGCGAAACGGTGAATTGCCATTGCATACACAGGGGAGTTGCGGCAGATGATGCTCTCGGATTGAGCCTGGAAGAGCGCAGGCGGCTGCAGCAGAAATATATCGAGGAGGATGATGGTGCATGGAAGAAGGAGCTGGATGAGCAGAACAAGGCGAAAGCCGGAATCACCCCTTACTCCACCATTGAGAACTTTAAAGGGAAGACTCGGGAAGAGCAGGTCAAGTACTTAGGGAAGACCAAAATGGCTCTTTATGATGCTGGACTGATTGACAGCGATGAGATGCTGGCGAAGGTCAAGAAAAGTTCATTGCAGAAACTGCAGGAAGATGGTATATTTACTGTAAGCAACTCTGTTTTAAAACATTCTACGGTGGGGGATTTTACCAATACAAACAGGCTTGCCAAGGGTGGTCATTCACAAGCGTCAATGGATGCTATGGATGAAAAAGGGATTACGTACCATGTCACGAAAACGTATGCCAATGGAGTAAGGATTGGATATGTTGATAATCATAAGCAACCTACTAAAAACGGCGATACAGCTAAGAGGCCGGATTCAGATATAGGTCAGTCATGGTTTCCGGAGGATTGGAATGAGAATGATGTGAGAATTGCTGGAACTTATGTTGTAAATAGAGGGACTGGTACAGGTGATACAAAATTTGCAGTATACAAGGGGGTTAAGGTCGGAGTTTATGTAGATGCTGACGGAAACCCAACAACAATTTTCCCTAATAATAAAGAACAGCCAAAAGCAGATGGAACGATGGAGGGAGCGCGAGATTGAAATGGAGAATATAGATAAGCTATATAAACTGATTGATGATAGGTTCGCGTTGGAATACGATCACCCAGCAAAAATTGATAATTATATTAAGGCGATTGTAGATTTTTTTGAATCTGAGGGCGAGGTTGAGGAATTTATAAAGACAGGAGAATATAATTATGTTGATGCATTGTCAGAGGTATATGAGGAGATCATCGAAAAATTCCCAAGTGACAGGCTAAAATATCTATTTGATAAATTTGTCATGCCATCCTACCCAGATGGCGTACCGACTGGACCGCCCAAATATGAAGTAGCGCTGGACGAATGGCTGCAGTAGAATCTTACCAGATGCATGATGGCGTGACAAGATGGGGTATGTGCCGACAGGGAGCGCAATATCGGCACGGTATTTCCTGACGGGCTGCAGCGGGATATTGAAGGAGATGGATGGGATGGATACGAATAGGATTGAAGCTCTTGTTGAATCACTTCGGACAGGTGATGGTTGGATGCTATATGAAATCGATAGTGACAAGTACTTTGTAAATCCCCTTATGGAAGCGTTCGGGGATGATGTGGATGAAATTCTTGCTTATTTGAACGAAATGGATGTAGATGACCTGGATGAGATTGAGGGAATTTTTGAGGACATCTACGGAAAATTCATGACAGATGAAGTGTATGAGGCCCTTGGAAAGCTGGAAGAGAAGATTGACAGGGAGTCCACAAGGATGAAGGAGTTCAGAAAAAGGGAGAGCGAGAGAAAGGCCGAGGCGCTGGCCGAATGAACTGCAGGGGATTGAAATAGCATAAGGGACAGAGAGAGGCATCCGGAAAGGGTGCCTTTTTGTTGCGCGTTTTTTGGAAGGAGGTATGAGATTATGCCGAGGATTGCGAAAGCATACGCAATTACAGACGCAAAGATCAGCTTTGTGTCTCTGGTAAATAAGGCTGCGAATAAAAAGCAGTTCCTGATTACCAAATCCGAGAATGGGGCCGCAAATTTCGCTACATTCGGACGGATCTTGAAGGCTGATGCAGACAGCCATTTTGTAACCGGAATTGTATATGAGCCTATGGTGGAAGATACCCAGGGCAATTACATGACCGAAGATGAAATTACAAAAGCTGCCTATTGGTTTGCCAAGAATGGAAACCAGGTGGATCTGCAGCACTGTTTTGAAAAATGCGATGGTGCCGCTGTGGTGGAATCCTATGTTGCGAAGTGTGACATGGAGATTGAAGGCGAGGCCATCAAAAAGGGCACATGGATCATGACTATGGAAATCAGCGATGCCGATGTGTGGGAATCCATACAGAAGGGGGATATCACAGGATTTTCCATGGGTGGGATGGGTGTGTATTCCGAAGAAGATGTGGAGCTTCCCGTTGAAAAGCAGGAGGAACCCAAAGGATTGTTCCGGCGCTTGGCTAAAGCAATGGGGTTTGATGTGGTGGAGAAGGGCGCTGTAAAAGCAAATTTCCAGCGCAGGGTAAAAGAGGATAATTTTTATTCTGCATGGTATGCGCTCAGAAGTACACTGGAAGGGAATTTTTATAATCCAGACACAGGCATGTGGGAGTGGGGTTATAACTCCGATGAAAGCACTATCCGGGAAGCATTGGAGGATTTCAATGATATCGTCACACAGCTTCTTACTTCGGATGGAAGTATCGTGAAGTCATTGGAAAAGGCTGCAAAGGCGGCTCCGTCCCCCATCCATAAGGAAGGAAAGAGCCTCAGCGCAAAGAATCTAAGTGCTATCAAAGGCATTTATGATACACTCGGTTCATTTCTGGCAGATTTCCAGGAGGAACCGGCGGAAACAAATAATGTTCAGAAGGAGGATGTTAACATGACAAGTGATGAAGTAAAAGCAGTGGTGGCCGAAGAAGTGAAAAAGGCCATGGAGCCCGTTGTGGAGCAGATGAAAGCGATTGTCCCGGTAACAAAGAGGGATGGGGAGGGCGGAAGAGAACCTTTGGTAGCTGGAAGCGCAGCACTTACCGAAAATATATCGGCTGATGCAGTAGCAAAGATGGTAGGGGAAGAAATCAAGAAGGCTATAGAGCCCGTGATGAAAGCGCTGGAGCCTGTGATGAAAAGTCGGGCGCTTCCGGGGAATCTTAATGATGCGGCGGGGACAGTTGAAAAGCAGGAAGAGCATTACTTGCACGGGATTGTTTAAGAAAAGGAGGAGAAAACACTATGCCAACGAATGAACAGATTATTAAAGATACCATAACCACAGATTCTGTATCCCATGGCCTGCTCACGCCGTACCAGGCTAAGAAGTTTTTGGTCCAGACCTTTGAGGCCACGCCCTTTCAACAGGCCATCAGGCATGTGACACGGACGGAAAAATCGGGCGAGATTGACAAGATTGGCATTGGCCACAGACTGCTCCGTCCGAAGATTGAGAACACATTTGACGGCGTAACCGCAAGCCCTACGTTTGGGATAGTCAATTATGCTTGCAAGGCAACAAGGCTTGACTGGGACATTACCAATGAAACTCTCAGACAGAATATCGAGGGCGAAAATATGGACGATGTTGTAACCGGGCTCATGACAAAACAGGTTGGTGTTGATTCGGAGGATCTTCTGCTCAATGGAGAGGAAAACGCAGCTGCGGCAAAAGCCTTTTCCGCCAGCAGCACCTATGCGGCGGGGGATTGTGTCACAGAAGCTGGTGGCCTCTATCGTTTTCGGGTAAGCCACGCCGCTGGCGCATGGAACGATGCAGAGGTTGAGCGGATCGGCGATGCTACAGATAAAGTATTCCTAGGTCAGAACGATGGCATCATTAAAGCTCTTGGCGGTGGGCACGTTATCGATGTTTCCGGGGCTAAAGAAATGGAACTTGAAATATTTTATAGAGCGGTAGCCTCCATGCCTACCAGATTCAATGACGGAACACTTCGCTGGATGATGAGTCCGACCAGGACGCAGCAGTGGGAGTTGTTCCTGCTCAACAAGGTTATCAATGCTGGAGGCGCCGTTCCTGAGAGCTTATACAAAAGCCCTGTGGGAATTCCTTCTATGGGCGTTCCCATGATGCCGGATGATACAGTTATCCTTTCCAATCCTAAGAATTTTGTCCAGGTTAATACCTACACAATGAAGATTCGGAAAGATGAAACCTCTGTAGAGGCAATCCGGAAGGATAAGAAATTTTATGTGATCCACTTTGATTTCGATGCAATCATCGAGGAGATCGAGGCCACGGCAATAATCACAAACCTTCCGGCGCTTCTTACGGATCTTTCATGACGGAGGTGACACTATGAGAAAAGTATGTTTGAAGACAGGGCTTTCCTATGTTGCCAAAGGCATTTCATGCATGAAAGGAAAAGCTGTGGATGTCGAGGATGATGTCGCTGAAAGGCTTATGAAAACCGGTCGATTTGAGACTGTAGATGCGGCGCCCATGGATCCTGAATCTGCGGCTCCAGAGGGTAAATCCGCCAATATAACTTCGATGAAGAAAGATGAGTTGATTGCATTCGCAGAGGCTCAGGGTATCGATGTTGCGGACTGCAAGAACAATGAAGAGCGGATCCAGCGGATTCAGAGTGAAATGGACATAAAGGTTTTTGCGCGGCTTTCTTCCGAAGAATAGGGGGGAGTATGAAAAGACCTTGGATAGAACCCAGACAGATTCGAGATTACACGTCATCTTCAAAGGTCGATGCCAGAACTGATACCCAGCTCGCTTATGACATAGCCAGGGCAGAAAAATATGTGATCTTTCACACCCATAACAAATTTGATTCAGAGGAATACGAGAGCGGGCTGCCATC
>ERZ808024.350-NODE-350-length-22688-cov-11.383353_pt1 | contig 22688 bp, 20 predicted proteins | sample MGYA00380181_ERZ808024 | MGnify/ENA primary metagenome ERZ808024 (study PRJEB31490, sample SAMN06133413) | mouse gut metagenome | isolation source: Z2_1 | host: mice | place: China: Chengdu | collected 2015-05 ...
CTGATTCCAGGCGTGTCCGGCAACACGGGCAGGGGAATCATGGCAGTGAAGAAGTCAGTAGAGCAGGCAGTTGGCTCTGATATAATATTTAACGGGCAGTAGCGCCCCATTGACGGGTGTCTGGTGCTCTTGACGAGGAGGTAAAAGATGAGCAAAGGCGTAATCAAAAAAGTGGCAGGTCCCCTGGTTATCGCAGAGGGCATGCGCGACGCCAACATGTTCGACGTTGTACGCGTTAGCGACCAGCGTTTGATTGGTGAAATCATAGAGATTCATGGCGACAAGGCTTCGGTCCAGGTTTATGAGGAGACCTCCGGACTGGGACCAGGGGAGCCAGTGGAATCCACAGGCGTACCCATGAGCGTTGAGCTGGGGCCTGGCCTGATTGGAAGTATATATGACGGTATCCAGCGTCCCCTGGATGCAATCATGGAGAAGACAGGCGGAAACCTGTTGAACCGCGGAGTGGAGGTTCCCTCCCTGAAGCGTGAGAAGAAGTGGACCTTTGTGCCTTCAGTCAATGTGGGCGACAAGGTGGGCAGCGGCGATATCATCGGTACGGTACAGGAGACGGATGTGGTACAGCAGAGGATCATGATTCCTGTCGGCATCGAAGGCACCCTGACCTATATCAGCGGCGGCGAGTACACGGTAACGGATACGGTTGCCGTGGTGACCGATGAGAAGGGACAGGAGCATCCCGTTGGCCTGATGCAGAAATGGCCGGTACGTAAGGGCCGTCCTTACCAGAGGAAGCTGTCCCCTGACATGCCCCTTGTAACAGGACAGAGGGTCATCGACTGTCTGTTCCCAATCGCAAAGGGCGGTGTTGCGGCTGTTCCGGGACCTTTCGGGTCCGGTAAAACGGTTGTACAGCATCAGCTGGCTAAGTGGGCTGACGCGGACATCGTGGTTTACATTGGCTGCGGCGAGCGTGGAAACGAGATGACGGACGTTCTGAACGAGTTCCCGGAACTGAAGGATCCAAAGACAGGCAAGTCCCTGATGGAACGTACGGTCCTGATTGCCAATACCTCGGATATGCCGGTTGCCGCACGTGAGGCATCCATCTATACGGGCATCACCATTGCCGAGTATTTCCGTGACATGGGTTATTCCGTGGCCCTGATGGCAGACTCCACATCCCGTTGGGCCGAGGCACTGCGTGAGATGTCGGGACGTCTGGAGGAAATGCCCGGTGAGGAAGGTTACCCCGCATACCTGGGTTCCCGTCTGGCACAGTTCTATGAGAGAGCCGGACATGTGGTATCTCTGGGCAGTGACAACAGAGAAGGTGCCCTTTCCGTTATCGGCGCTGTATCTCCTCCGGGTGGTGATATTTCAGAGCCTGTATCCCAGGCAACCCTGCGTATCGTTAAGGTATTCTGGGGTCTGGATGCTGCGCTTGCGTATAAGAGACATTTCCCGGCGATCAACTGGCTGACCAGCTATTCTCTGTATCTGGATAACATGCATGATTGGTTCAACGGAACGGTTGCTGAAGACTGGATGGAAGGCCGCCAGAAGATGATGAGTCTTCTGACAGAAGAAGCTGCGTTGGAAGAGATCGTGCAGATGGTAGGTATGGATGCGCTGTCACCGGGAGACCGTCTTAAGATGGAAGCGGCACGCTCTATCCGTGAGGACTTCCTGCATCAGAACTCCTTCCATGAGGTAGATACTTATACGCCGCTCCGTAAACAGTATCTAATGATGGAGCTTGTTCTTGCGTTCTATGAGCAGGCTACAGAGGCTCTTTCTAAGGGTGCATCTATGAAGGTTCTCCTTGGAATGGATGTAAGAGAGCGTATCGGCCGTTACAAATATACAACGGCAGAGAATATCGAGGCAGAATACGAGAAGATTATGAATGAATTAAGCGCAGAAGTAGCAGGTGCGTTTGGGAAGGAGGACTTCTAATTATGCCAAAAGAGTATAGAACCATACAGGAAGTTGCCGGACCGCTTATGATGGTAAAAGGCGTTGAAGGCGTCGCATTCGACGAGCTTGGAGAGATCGAGCTTGCCAGCGGCGAGAAGCGCCGCTGCAAGGTACTGGAGGTAGACGGAGAAGATGTTGTTGTACAGCTCTATGAGAATGCTGCCGGTATCAACTTAAGTAACAGTAAAGTACGTTTCCTTGGACGAAGCATGGAGCTTGGAGTATCCGGCGATATGCTGGGACGTGTATTCGACGGACTGGGACGTCCGATCGACGACGGCCCGGAGATCTTGCCGGAGGAGAGAAGAGATATCAACGGTCTGCCTATGAACCCGGCAGCTCGTGTATACCCTGAGGAGTTCATCCAGACAGGTGTATCTGCCATTGACGGTCTGAATACACTGGTTCGTGGACAGAAGCTTCCTATCTTTTCCTGTTCCGGTCTGCCGCACTCACAGTTGGCGGCTCAGATCGCAAGACAGGCGAAGGTTCGCGGAACGGATGAGAATTTCGCCGTTGTATTCGCTGCTATGGGTATTACCTTCGAGGAATCCAACTACTTTATCGAGTCCTTTAAGGAGACGGGAGCCATTGACAGAACTGTCCTGTTCATCAACCTGGCGAATGACCCGGCTGTAGAGCGTATCTCTACTCCTCGTATGGCGCTGACTGCAGCAGAATATCTTGCATTTGAGAAGGATATGCACGTACTGGTTATCCTGACTGATATTACAAACTATGCGGACGCTCTTCGTGAGATCTCCGCCGCTAAGAAAGAGGTTCCGGGCCGCCGCGGATATCCTGGATATATGTACACGGACCTTGCGACTATGTACGAGAGAGCCGGACGTCAGAGAGGAAAGAACGGTAGTATCACCATGATCCCGATCCTGACCATGCCGGAAGATGATAAGACGCATCCGATTCCTGACCTTACCGGATATATCACAGAGGGACAGGTAATCTTAAGCCGTGAGTTGTACCGTAAGGGCCTGCAGCCGCCGATCGACGTACTGCCTTCACTTTCACGTCTGAAAGATAAAGGTATCGGCGAAGGCAAGACAAGGGCAGACCATGCCAACACTATGAACCAGTTGTTCGCAGCTTACTCCCGCGGTAAGGATGCGAAAGAGCTTATGACCATCCTCGGCGAGGCGGCTCTTACCGAGATCGACCTTAAGTATGCGGAATTCGCTGAGGCATTCGAGAAAGAGTATGTATCCCAGGGATACACGAACGACAGGTCTATCGAAGAGACATTGTCGATCGGCTGGAAACTGTTGTCCATGCTGCCAAGAGCAGAACTGAAACGTATCGACGACAAGTTCTTAGATGAATATTATGGTAAGCAGTAAGCCATGCGCAGATGTATGAAAACAGACATGTATGCTTGCATACAAATGGCTGTTTTTATGCAGATGCATAGGGCGTCAGCCCGCAGCGAGAAGAAGCGAAGCGGAATCGAGCTGGCATGGCGGGAATTTTGATATAAGGGGGACCAATTAAATGGCATCTAAACAGATCACTCCTACCCGTATGGAACTGACGAAGACCAAGAGGAAGCTCGTCACAGCCCGAAGAGGACACAAACTCCTGAAGGACAAACGAGACGAACTGATGCGTCAATTCCTGGATTTGGTCAAGGAGAACATGGCACTTCGTCAGAAAGTAGAAGCCGGAATCCTCTCTGCAAATAAGAACTTTGTCATAGCCAAGGCTGGAATGGACGAGGCGACACTGAATACAGCACTTATGACACCAAAGCAGGAAGTCAATCTTGAGGTGGGACAGAAGAACGTCATGAGCGTTAATATTCCTGTCTTTGAGACAAAGACAAGAACTGCGGATGCGAACGATATCTATTCCTATGGTTTTGCATTTACGTCCAGCGATCTGGACGGTGCCGTAAAATCTCTGGCAGATATCCTGCCGGATATGCTGAAACTTGCGGAGACAGAGAAAGCGTGCCAGCTTATGGCGGCTGAGATCGAGAAGACCAGACGCCGTGTAAATGCATTAGAGCACGTGACGATCCCGGAAGCTCAGGCAACAATCAAGTATATCACGATGAAGCTGGATGAGAATGAGAGAAGTTCACAGATTCGTCTGATGAAAGTAAAAGATATGATGCTTGAAGAAGCACATCACTATAGTGAGAGAGAATAAACGTAAAAGGGGCTGTCGGGAAATAGATAGCCCCTTTTTGACTTTTGCGCCAGCGCTTTGCTTTGGTCGGGTATTTGTAGACGGATAGCCTGAACTGATAGCAGGAATATCCATAAAATCACCTCCTGATTGGAGCATAAAGATTTTTTAGTGAAAATCAATAGGTTTGTTCTGAAATGTTCAACAGCACATTCAAAGAAAAACGCTGTCCCACTTTTTCTGTCAGTATCGCGCCATGATATTTTTCCGCCACTGATTTGATATTGGAAAGTCCAGTTCCCGCCGGGGGCAGCGGTTCATCTGAACAGCTGTTTTCAAACGCCAGCATATAAAAATCACCCTGCCGTTCCCCTCGGATACGAATTAACTTCGTCCCCTTAGCGGATTGACACGCACTGATTGCGTTATCCAACGCGTTTGCAAAAATTACACACAAATCAAAATCGTCCATCCCGCAGGGCCTTGGCAGGAGCAGCGAAACCTCTGCTGTAATTTCTTTTGCCAATCCCAGCTTTTCACTCAGCAAAATATCTACCACTGGATTACCTGTTTGATATGGAAGGGACAGGGAAGTCGAAACCGTTTTCAGCTTGTTCAAGTATGCTTTGCTTTCATCCAGTTCTCCATTATTTAACAGCCCGTTAAGTACAGATAAGTGATTAGCAATATCATGGCGAAATGCTTTCGTTTGCTCGTAGCGCCTTTGTGCCTCGGCAATATAGTATTTTTGTGCTTGGGTTGCTTGCTCCAAAGATCGTAACGCCGCCCGTGTTTGAAAGCTGTTACAGATGTGTTGGTAGGCATACAGTGTGCAAAGTAACGCGGCCAGCCCCAGGATTTGCATGACAAATAACACACCATGTTTCCCGGCCTCTCCCAACGAAATGGACGCAGGTAATACGCTATATGAAGTTTGCAGAATATACTGTTCAGCAGCAAAGAAAAACAGTCCGGGAAATAGTAACAAACCGACATACGGCATTTGACGATCTTCTGTCAGAGATAGAAATTTCAATACCGCAACACAACAACAGGCGCAGATCGCAAAAACGGTCAGCGTTGATAAAAGAACTAACAGATACAGCAGTGGTTTCCCGACCATACGTGGGAATAGTATTATCTCTACTGAGTTAACGATACCGAAAGAAAGCTGACAAATATAAACTGCCAAAATTGCGGCGGTCCAAGATACAGATTGCCGGTTCCGCAAGGCCAGACGGCTCACGCTGTATAATACAAGCAACTCCGCACCGATGGGCAACACATCGTGAAAGTCGAATGTAGTGAAAAACCATTGTATAGTACAGAGCAGAAAAAAGTAGATAACGAAGTGCCACATTTTCTGTTTCTTTCCGGTCAGACGGCTGACAAAAGCAATGTGCATTACACTTTGCCCCAGTAGGCAAAGACCGTCGAGGCATAGGCTGAAGTAGTCCATATCAAAAATTCCTCTCTTTCATATAACGCAAAAGAGCCTGCGTTAAATCTCGCTCACGCAATCTGGAAACGGGGATTTTATCGCCCTGTGAAAGTATGACCTGTCCGGCATTACATCCACGAATATATTCAATATTGACAAGATAACTTCTATGGCATCTGAAAAAACGTCCATCAATACGCTGCTCTAAATCATCCAACTTATCATAATAGTCGGTGATTTTTCCGCTGCTTTGGTGGATATAGATTTTTCTGCCCTGTACCTCGAAATACACTATTTCGGCTAACAGAATAACATCACAGGAAGCTCCTCTCTGGACAACAATACTTTTTGTCTCTCTCTGCTGTAAAGATTTGATTATCCTGTCCATTGTTCTCTTGAAATGATCACTATCTAATGGTTTGAGTAAATAGTCAAATGCCTCTACTTCAAATGCGTCAAATACACATTCTTTCAGAACGGTCACAAAAATCAATAGGCTATGATTTTTCCTTTGGCGGAGCATTTTAGCAGTTTCCATTCCGTTTAGATGTTCCATTTGAATATCAAGGAAAATCACATCAAAATCGCAGTCGTTTTCTAACAGAGAACAACCATTTTGAAAGCTGCTGACACAGTAAGAGGTAATTTGCTTTCCATTCATATACCGGGCAAGCTGGTTCGCTATTTCTTGGGCCATATAGGGTTCATCATCGCAAATTGCAAATTTCAACATTCTTATCACCACCACGCTATTATTATAGAATAGCAAAAGCAAGTTAAATGGGCAATCCCGTTGTTATGAATTGTTCCAAAATTGTAATGAAATGTTCTTCACTGTCTATTATACTTTATTTGACAAGGATGCAGGGCAAACGCCGTCTCCGTAAATCCGTATAGTCCTTTTGCAGAGGCTTGATTTCGTCGGGGGTAAATTCCGCCGTAGGTATTTGTCCTGACGGCGATTTGATTGAGATTATTTGCACACCGCCTTTGCAGGGCTACAAGGCATTGAATTTTGAACGTTCATAGATACCTCCCGTAAATTCAGATGTTAACAGTATTTTGATATTGACTTTGAATATTATAATTGTAGGACAAGAAAATGTGTGCTATACTTCTTGCATGGGAAACCATAGAGCCAATGGCGGATTTACCCCTCTTGTATTTTCGGAGGGTGTAACAGCCCTCCAGACGAAAGAAAGGAGGGCGATACAATGTATGTTACATATGCTGATTTAATTCAGATTGGAATACTCATTGTTGCCCTTGCTAATTTGTTTTATCAGATTTGCAAGGGAAAAAGAAATAGTCGCCACTACTCGCAATAGTGACGACTTGCCTCTTATGAGGTAAAAAGTTATTGTTCGGGGGTAGAGCCGCTTCTGTGGCTTTCCCATTTCTATCTATAATATAGCATATCAGATATTTTAGTGCAAGAGAAAAAATGCGGGTGTAGTTGCGCAATATATAGAAAACATCGCTTTCAAAAACTACATATCCTCTATGAGCCTATGGGAGCGTTCTTGTGCCTGTCTGTCGATGTCAGCAAGATAGGCGTTCAGTCAGCCGCTTGTTAGAAGATTGGTATATGTAACTTTGCGGTACTGCTTCAGATAGTCCAGATGCCGCTGTCCCAATATTCCTATTGCCTGTTCTTCTTCGGCGGGTACAGTTAAGCACGGTATTAGATAATCTCCTTGCTGTTCATATTCGCCGCCTAATCTCTCAAAGATTGATTTTGCCATTTTGCAATTCTTCCGTATGATTAGCGGGAGAGAGCTTCTTCCCGCTCTTTTACTGCTTTTGCGTGTAAAGTCTCCGTCTGGAAGACAAAATTGCGAACCATAGATTCTGCGCTCGGCGACAGATTCATAAATTGACATCCATATCCGTACAGCCCTTCTTTTCTCACCGGACGGAGCTTCTGTATCTGGGCTGTGATACATACAGGTGTTCTTGCTTTGGCGAAAATGGCGGACAATTCCGTCCCAGGTTCGTATTTCTTCTTCGATACGAACAGGAAACCTCCGGTTCCGATATCCTTGACGGTAACGGAGGTCTCGTGCTTCTCGCCCTCGAACAGAACCGGTACTTGCGTAGTTACATAGACCCGGAAGTTCTTCCGTTGTTCGGGGATATCATTCGTGACGGCGCGGGCCGTGAAGAAAGATTCACTATTCTGCGGCTGACAGGGATGGATCGCCTCCGTCAGGGTGAAAATGAACGTCCGGTAATCGTATTCTTTGCCTTCCGGCATAAGGAAGAAGCTCTCCGGGAAGCGGCCGGAAGGGGGAGCGGAGAATATAAGAGATATTGTATCGGCGCTCTCCCGAATATATCTGATGCCGGATAAAAATGTGCAATCCATGTTATAGAGTGTTCCGTTTTTGATGTTCTGCGGCAGATCCATATGTAAGCCTCCTTTTGATGTGTTTCACTCCTGCTCGTCTGCAGAGGATACTTCTTTATAATATGTATTCTAGCAGAGGCAGGGGTGAGAATCAAGAATTGAGATTCCAAAAACAGAAAAGACATTTAAATTTATTTTTTGAATTTAATACATAAAATATGAGTTCTGCGGACATAATAGCCATGTAACAAAAATGATTAGGAGGAATTGACATGGCTAAGAACTATAATTCATCTAACAAGAACGCATCTAACCAGAATGCAAGCAACCAGAATTCATCTAACAAGAACGCATCTAACCAGAACGCGTCCAACACAACTTCAAAGAATAAGAGCACTAACAGTTCTAATTCTAACAGCTCTGATTACAGCGACAACTACTAAGGTATGCTCGGACAGGGAAGTATACATGACCTGATATCCGAAGGATCGTAAAGAGAAAACAAACGAGAAAAGAACGCTGCATAAGAAAGATGTCTTGTGCGGCGTTCTTTTTTCTGCTAAGGTTCTGTTTCAACCGGATAAGAGTCCGTGTCAGAGTAATGCCACCACTCTCCAAAATACGGTTTAAAGCCTGCCTGTATCATGATATTTTCAAGCTTCTGCGCATTTGCAGTCTCTTCAGGCGTACAGTCCTCGTAATTCCGATCCGCCCTGGCAGTGAAATTATCAAAATCAGTCGGCATCTGAACGGGAGCGCCGGATACCTGAATCAAGGTAACGTCTATGGTATTCCCCTGACTGTGTGAAGAATATCCGGTATTGGGATTGGCTACATATACGGGATCCGGGCAGACGTTCCACAGGTTAAACTGTGCCGAAACCGGACGGTACGCATCCCAGATCAGGAGGGACAGCCCTTCCTGCTGCAATTGTTCCTGTGCGGCCTTAAGCTTCAGCACAGTTCCGTAACGCAGGCGGGCGTCTGTAAAATCATAGATCTGCTTTCCTGTAAAATTATTCTCTGTCGCATACCTGAGTTCCACTTGGATGTCAGGAATAAAATCCAATATTTCTACCATATCTGATGCATCTGGTATCGGAAGCGATTCTTCTTGAACCGGGGTATCGGGCGGTGTAAGATATTGAGTTTCCGAGGCGGCAGAAGCGATTGACGAGATCAGACTGATAATTGCGGCTATATGTCGTATTCCCATAGTGTATCCTTCTCCTTATCATATCCTTTTAAATTAATACCATGCAAGCTCGGATATCGCCATATCTTCGTATTTATTTCCCGGGTAAATGGATTCGGTTACAACAGATATTTCTTTTGTATTGACCGGATGTTCTAATGCGATATTCTGCGGGCCGCAGATATCGTTAAGCTGAAGGCTCATGCTTGTCCCGTCGGAGAAAGTAAGCTTCAAAGACTGCGGACGGGCGTTTTTATAATATATGTCCTGATTTTTCTGATATCCGGCGTTGATATTCATGCCGGAAACCTTATATTCAGCATCAAAAGAGAACACGAGGGATTCATTGACTCCCGGACCGGACGCTCCTTCTACCCATGCGCTGTCCAGTCTGCCGTCGCAAATCCTGCCTGCGGAATGTGTCATGTTATTCTCAGACAGCTCCGAAGATGCACGGACAGAACTTATTTTGTCCATGGCAACAGCCGGCGCCTCTGCGATACCGTCATCTTCCGGGGCTTCTGCAGTTGATTCGCCGGAAGCTAAGGAGACGGTGATGCTTTTGACTGCGGCGGGTTCTGTTTCCTGCGGATATATTACGTCCAGTGTCTTGGCTTCGTCTGCGGCAGTCTTGGAAACCGCCGGAGTTCCTGAAGAATGTAACAGTAAGAATGTGCCTCCGGCCATTATGGAGACAAGTATGACAGCAAGTACGATTGCCAGGATTCGGAATAGATTGTTCTCTTCTGAAGATTTCATGATGGACTCCTTTCTTGTGTGAGAGTTTCTGATAGCAATTATAACTTAAAATTATTAAAAATAAAAGAACTATTCTTTCTTGTGATTTTGGTATATAATAGTTAATGGAAAATTCATACAATTTTACTATTCTTTTATATTTGTCAGAGTGTAGAAGGGAAAGAGAGGGAAAAACATATGTTGTTTTGTCCGACATGTGGAACCAAATGTGAGGATGGCGCCAGGTTTTGCGGAAACTGCGGTACGAATCTGGAGGGGATTGCAGGCGTACCGGAAACCATGATGCCGAGAGAAGGAGGAGGTACAGACAGCGGCAGTACAGACAGCGGCGGTGCTGCCGGCAGCGCCGAGGAACCCTGGAAGTCAGAAAATACAGTATCAGATACACAGTATACGCCTGAATTTCGTCCGTGGGAGAATCAATCTGCCTCAGTTCAAGCGGAAACAGAACAAGCGGCGCCGGGGAAGGAAGAGCCGGAACAGACGAATTCAGTTCAGGGGGAGAATTCAACGGCTCCGCTGCGTCCTTCTCAGATGAAGAAGATGAAGGAGCAGCAGAAAACAGGTCAGCAGACTGCAGGCGGATCCAGTATTACCATAAAAAAGCCGGAGATCAATGTGCAGAAATACAAAGGGAGTATGAGAAAGCTGTCTAAGATGCAGATTGCTGTAATCGTCGAGGCAGTGTGCCTGCTGCTTATTATCTGTGCGTTCTATGGGCTTGGAAGCAGCCAAAACAGTCCAAATTCCGTAGCGAAACGATATTTTCAGGCATATGCGGACAAAGATTGGTCCAAAGTCTATGACCTGACAGACTTTCCTGACGGAGAATATCTTCAGAAGGCTCAGTTTGTCGCTATGATGGAACAGACAGAGATTCCTGATATTACGAATTTTGAGATTATGTCAGACAAATCATTGGAAAGCTCTGGAGTTCAGAGGAATCTGATAGTCCAATTTACAGAAAAAGGGAAGAATGCAGATAGCAGAATGCTTACCTTGATGAAGCAAGGTGAAAAGGCAATGATGTTTTTCGACACATGGAAGGTTTCTCCGGCTAACGAGCTAGCAGAGAATTTCCAGATTTACAGCCCTTGCGGGGCAACAGTTGCGATAGACGGAGTCGTTCTGCCAAAAGAGCGCAGAGAACAGACAGAAGACGGAGGCATGGACTGTTACCGGATTACATTATTTGCCGGGAAACATAGTATCCAGGTAGCGGCGCCTTGGCATGAGCTGTATGAAGACGACTTCAGTGCATCCGCTGAAAGCGCTTACACGGCAGAAGCATTGAAGCTGACAGAAGAAGGGGAGACGGCATTTACCGCGAAGATGCAGGAGGCATTGGAGAAGGTTTATCAGTCTGCATTGGAACAGAAGAAGTTCGATGAGATCGCAGAATTGTTCCTGCCGGAATATTCAGATATCTGCGAGGAAGCGTATGATTCTCTTGTGTCCGATTTGCATGACCGGGAGGCTTACAAGCTGAAGGAAGTAGAATTCAGTGAGTTCAAATGTGAGTGTTATGACGATGTTTATCAGGGACAGGTTCAGGCAGAGATGAGTTACAAGTATGATATGAAATATACATACACCTACACATCATGGAGAAATGATACGCCTACCACAGAAGACAAGACGGATGCCGGAAGTTCTTATATGAATGCATCATTTCAGTATGATGAAGATACCTATAAGATTGCTTCATTCAGTATAAGAAGCGTATTGTAGAAAGATACCTATAAGATTGCTTCAGTATAAGGAGCGTATTGCAGAAAGATACTAATAAGATTGCTTCTTTAAACAAGAAGCATATTGTAAACAAGAACAAATAATGAAAACATATGAGAGATATGAGACATATGAGAAATCGTATGAGAAATCATATGAGAAATATCGAAGAGGAGAATGAGAGATGGCAAATTTTTGTACACAATGCGGAAGACCATTGGCGGACGGAGAGATCTGTCAGTGTCAGATGGCAAGAAACCAGCAGGCAGGGAATCAGCAGAACCAATATTATAATAACGGGCCGCAGATGGGCGGACAGCCGGGGCAGGAGAGGGGACCGGTGAATCCGAATGAAGGCTACACGATATCTACGGAAGATTGGATCCCGCTTCGCAAATTAATCGGGATCGGAGAAGCAGATAATAATGATGTGGAAGGATGCTTCGAGAGAGGAAAGAAGATCGTGCCGGACCTGATCGCGCCGTGTGAACAGGAGATACCGATTAAGCAGTACCAGTTATGCAATGCGCGTTCAAGGCTTCGCGGACTCTGGCAGGAGGGGCGGATACAGGTGACGAATAAGAGGATACTGTTTAGGCTAAGCGGACGTTCCTGGATCGGAAGAGCTATGAGCCACACGGAGTTTACAATAGATGAAGTTGCAGGCGTAGAACTGTCGAACGGGGTGCGTTTTGCTCTGTGGGACTTTTTGGCGGGACTTTTGATCAGTACACTGGCGTGTGCACTGGGAGGAATGTTCTCTGAGCTTCCGGTTTTTCTGGCGTTTATTCTGGGAATTGCAGCGGCAGCGCCTTTCTTCATATTTAAGAAAAAATACTACATCAAAGCTTTGTTCCTTGCGTTTTCAATGAGCATGGTATCCTTGAGCTCTGCCAAGAGTGTATTTGAACATCCGTTTCTGGCGAAGGTGGGGATATTCCTGTCAGCGCTGATCTTAATTCTGTATGTTGTTGCGCTGTTTTTATTCTCTTTGAAGCCGAGCCTGTCTATCAATGTTATGACAAAGTGTGCTTCTGACAAACCGATCTCGATCTGGAGCCATCAGAGTATGGTCTCTATCATGGAGGTGCTTCCGGGAGAAGATGCTGATGTTGCGATTGAGGAGCTGGGCTCTATGATTATGGACATTCAGAAGTTCGGTGATTTTGGAATTGAGAAGTGGAAAGAAGACTGATTATGTATTATTTGACGGTAGGTTATCCGCTGGGGGCGGAGATTATAGAGGATAGAATGGTTTCACAGGTGTCGTTTCAGAGCAGGGTTGTCCGTCTGATTCCGTTGGAATACCGAATCTGGTCTAAGTTCCTGCTGGGAGCATACGAAAATGATGTGAAAAATACATTATCGAAGGAAGACCTTAACGGCTATGCACCTACGATGAATAAACTGATTCAGACGGGGCTTCTGGCTGCTCTTTCGGACGGAGATTTCTCAGGTATGGAAACGCTTATATTCTTACGGCAGGGGATCGGATCTGGAATTGATTTGCAGTTGAATGCGTATTGTGTGACTTTTCGGGGGAAAATACAGCTCTCAGCGTTGGAATATGATGTGTGGAAAGAGGCAGACGGCGTGATTACATACGATGAACTGGAGAGAAGAGTAGTGTCCAAGTATCAGCTTCCTTACTTTGAAGTACGGAAAACGGCGGCAGGCTTGTGCCGGAGAGGTCTTTTGCTGGCTGTAAACCGGGAAGAAAGGTGACCGTGTAAATGGGATTATTTGATTTATTTCGCAGAAGCTCCAAACCATCTCCTGTCTCTGGCCGTGAAGGCGGGGGAGAAGGGAATCCTGGTTATATCAGCGATTTGGTGCAGCATGCGAGAGAGAACGTATGGAATTCAAATGCAGGAGACAGATGTCCGGCGGAAAATTTTTCGATGCCGCAAGAGTCAGGGATCTTAATGGATGGTGTACACCGCATATCAAAAGACGATCTGCCGGACAGCGTGAAGAATAACTTTACAAACGGGAATTATGATACGGTTGTAACGGATGAACCTATGACGTTATACCGCTCATTTGGCGGCAATGCATATTCTGACGGGTCTTATTGGACGACGGAGAAACCCGGAGATCCTATGGAGTCGAAGATGAACAGCGCTATTCTTCAGGAATGGGGAAACGGGCAGTTTTATGTGGAAGAGATGACGGTGCCCGCGGGAACGAAGATGAATATCGGTACAGCAGCGCCCCAGACATCCGTGACAGGTCAGGAGCTTCCCGGCGGAGGTACACAGGTATTATTAGATCAGGATTATGTGAAGGAGCATCCCGAACTGGAACGGCAGAGCGAGCCGTTGGTCTATCAGAGTGGCTATGGGGAGTTTAACGCAAAAGCTGAGCAGATCGAGGCAGAAGCGGCGGCGGAACGTGCGGCAGCAGAAGAGAGCGGCGGGCCGGATGAATCAGGAGCAGAAGAGAATGTCGGGCCGGATGAATCAAGTGTAGAAGAAAATGGCGGGCCGGATGAATCAAGTGTAGAAGAGAATGTCGGACCGGAAGTTTCAGGCAACGGCGAAGAAAGCACAATTGCCGGACTAGAAGCTGACAGCGGGGAAGAAGCCACCGAAGGAGAAGGCATAGAAAACGGGGAAGAAAGTGCTGAAGGAGAGAGTGAAGCCGGGGAAGCCAGCGGAGAGAGCGCGGAAGCCGAAGAGGGAGCGGAAGAAGTAGAAGAAGACAGCGCTGGAGAGAATGCGGAATCCGATGAGAGTGCAGAAGCCGGAGAAGATAATGAAGCCGGAGAAGGAAGTGAAGACGGCGAGAGCACAGAATCAGGAGAGGAAGCCGCCGAAGGAGAAGAGGATGGAACTGGAGAGAATGCGGAATCCGGTGAGAGTGCAGAATCAGGAGAGGAAGCCGCTGAAGAGGATAGTGTCGGAGAGAACACAGAAGCCGGAGAAGAAAGTGAAAATGGGGAGGGTGTAGAATCGGGAGAGGAATTCACTGAAGGAGAAGGTGCGGATAACGGGGAAGAAAGCGCTGAAGAAGAGAGTGAAGCCGGGGAAGCCAGTGGAGATAGAACGGAAGCCGAAGAGAGAGCAGATGAAGGGGAAGAGGGTGGCGCCGGAGAGAATACAGAGGCCGGAGAGAGTGCGGAATCAGGAGAGGAAGCTGCTGAAGGAGAAGATACAGAAAAAGGGGAAGAAACCACCGAAGGAGAAAGAGAAGCCGCCGGAGAGAACGCAGAAGCCGGAAAAGAAAACGATGGTGGAGAGGGTACAGAATCAGGAGAGAACACAGAGGCCAGAAAAGAGGATGGTGTCGGAGAGAACGCAGAAGCCGGAGAAGAAAGCGATGCCGGGGAGAGCGCAGAATCAGGAGAAGAAACTGATAGCGGAGAGAGTACAGAAGCCGGAGCGGAAGCTGCTGAAGAAGAAGGTGCTGCTGAAGGAGAAGGCCCCGATAACGGCGAAAGTATCGGAGGAGAAGAAAGCGCCGCAGACAGCGAAGGTACGGGAAAAGGGGAAGAAGCCGCCGCAGACAGCAAAGGTATCGGAGGAGAAGAAAGCGCCGCAGACGGTGAGAGTGCCGGAGGGGGCGAAGGTTCTGACGGGGGAGGAGAAGGCCCTGACGGGGGAGGTATGGACGGCGGAGGTATGTACATGTAATACAAGTGTCTCAACCGACCGCCGAATTCTACTATGGAGGAGAAAATGAAACAAATAAGTGTATTTGACGGTAATCAGTTAATGGAAGATCCTGTGCCGTACCCTGTGAGAAATGCGAGATGTGCATTTATGGGAACAAACAGGGTCGGCGGTGATATATATGTGCCATTAGATGCAGAGCTTTTAAGCCGGCATCTGATGTTTTTAGGCGGCATCGGAACAGGAAAGACAAATGCGTTTTTTCAGATTATACAACAGCTTCGAAGCAGTATGACGGCTGATGATGTAATGATCGTTTTTGACACAAAGGGAGATTTCTACAAAGAATTTTACAGACCAGGAGATGTAGTGATCAGTAATGATGAGACAGCAACAGGCCCCGGCGGTGTTGATTACTGGAATATTTTTAATGAAATCGAATCGGATGAGCATATGGAGGAAAATATCATTGAAATCAGCAAGACATTATTTCATGATAAGGTAGAAAAAACGAATCAGCCGTTCTTCCCCAATGCTGCAAAGGACATATTTTCAGCTATTCTGACGCATTTTACAAGGAACAGTGATTCCCTGCAGGGCAATAATCAGGCGTTGCGTGCATTTTTAGACGGGTCGCCTACAAAGGAGATCAGAGAGCTTCTGAACAAATACGACGACATGCGTTCGATGATCAGTTATATTTCACAGGATAATTCCCCGCAGACCCAGGGAGTTATGTCAGAGCTTCAACAGCTTACGCGGGAGATTTTTCTTGGGAATTTTAAGAAAAAAGGTACATTGTCAATGCGTAATCTGGTAAGGGAGAAGGGCGGAAGAATCATTTTTATAGAATATGATCTGGGAATCGGTAATATGCTGACGCCGATTTACAGTCTTCTGTTTGATATGGCGATCAAAGAGGCCCTTTGCCGGAAAAAAAGCGAGGGAAATGTATACTTTGTAGCAGATGAATTCCGTCTGATCCCTAATTTGCAGCATGTAGACGATGCCGTGAATTTTGGACGGAGCCTCGGTGTGAAGTTCATGATAGGTATCCAGAATGTAGATCAGGTATTCGAGGTATATGGCGAATCGAGGGCGCGGAGTATCTTGTCTGGTTTTCTGACGTCAGTCGCATTTCGGGTAAATGATTCTGCGTCGAAGGAATTCATAGAGAAGCTTCACGGGGTAAACCGGAAGAAGGAGGTCTATATGGCCTCTGTGCAGGGACGCGGTATCGTGGAAAATGTCAGAGATGCCAATGTAGTTGAAGACTGGGATATTGCGAGGCTGAATATAGGTGAGGCGATCATAGGACTGCCGGGAAGACCGCCGTTTTTATTTCAGTTTAAGAAAGTATAGGAGGAGAAGATAACATGGATAAAGCGAAAGAAAGAGACGGATTCCGTATTGCCGCAGCCGTGCTTGCCGTGGCGATCGTTCTGGTGTGTGCGGGCGGTATCTTCATGACGGTCCGTTCTCAGGAACCAGGTGGGGGATATACACAGGCAGAGGAAAAAACAGAGACGTTGAAGGTAATAGAACCGAAAAAAGGCGAGACGGAAGTAGTCAAGAGTATCTCGGTCTTGGCGGGCGGTTCTTCCAAAGAAACGGATTCAAAGAAGCCGAAAGAGGATGAAAAAAAGGAAGATAAGGATAAGGACAAGGAGCAGGCTGCAGAGAATAAGGATTATATCCTGCCGTCAAGCAGCACAAAGCTTCTGACGAATTCAGATATTGCAGGGCTGTCGCTGAAAGAGCTGAATTATGCCAAGAATGAGATCTATGCCAGACACGGAAGAAAATTTGACTCCAATGAACTTAGGACGTATTTCGAGAGCAAGAGCTGGTATGAAGGCAGATACAGCGCCGCTGACTTTGATAATAATTACAGTGCCGGGCTTCTGTCTGATACCGAACGGAAGAACGCGGAATTCTTAAAGAGTGCGGAGTATGCGATGTCAGGCAGCGGATATCAGTTGGATCAGTAGAAATCAGAGGGATAGTAGCCAGAATGAGAATAATAAAGAAATTAATTTTTGTTTGTTGTGTTATCATGCTTCTTGCAGGATGTAAAAAGGAAGAAAAGGTAGATATGCAGTCTGTTATTGAACAGGAGAAGGCTGAGAAGGAGCAGGAAGAGAAGGAGCGCCGGGAAGAGGAGAAGAAGCGTCAGGAAGAGGAAGAGAAGCGTCAGGAAGAGGAAGAGCGAAGGCAGCAGGAGGCTGAAGAAGAGCAAAGAGCGAAGGAAGAGCAGCGGATGTTGGAAGAGCAGCAGGCAGCTATGGCGGCCAGAGACGGCTTGACAGTTGTGCTTGATCCCGGCCATTCTGCAGTAGTTGCTCCGGGTACAGAACCGCTTGGTCCGGGGTCTTCTGAATATAAGGCGGCAGACGCCAGCGGTACGAGCGGGGTCGCCAGCGGCGTGCGGGAGTATGAGCTGACACTGAATATTTCTGCGTTGTTAAAGGCGGAATTAGAAAAGAGAGGTTATACGGTATTGATGACGCGGGAATCTAATGATGTTCCGGTCAGTTGTATTCAACGGGCCGATGTTGCCAATAATGCCAACGCAGCCGCATATGTACGCATCCACGCTAATGGTTCGGAGAATCAGGGAGCGAATGGGGCGATGACTATCTGTACAACATCTGGAAGTCCGTATGCTTCGGAACTTTATTCTGCGAGCAGGAATTTGTCAGACTGTATACTGAATAAATACTGTGAGGCAACAGGATGTAAGAGTGAAGGTGTATGGGAGACAGATACAATGAGCGGAAATAACTGGAGCCGTGTTCCTGTGACGATCGTGGAGATGGGATATATGACGAATCCAGAGGAGGATCTCCTGATGCAGACTCCAGAATATCAGGATAAGATCGTGCAGGGGATTGCCAATGGGATCGATCTGTTTTTTGGTTATACAAGTACATCGGATAATGAGTAACCGATCGGCTGTATACTTATTTTTGATGTACCGGTTGACAACTTATAGGGAAAGAAAGTAAGATGAAAGAGTAGATCGTCAAGAATTGTATTTTGGGGGAAATGTATTTCACAGACCCCGGAGAGAGAGTATATGGATAAAATCGAACTTATCGCACCCTGCCACTTCGGGTTGGAGGCAGTGCTAAAAAGAGAGATCTTAGATCTGGGATATGAGATCGCGGAAGTGGAGGACGGGAGGGTTACCTTCTATGGGGATGCCGCCGCCGTATGCTATGCGAACGTATTTCTTCGGACGGCGGAGAGAATCCTGTGGAAAGTAGGGAGCTTTCAGGCAGTAACATTCGAAGAGCTATTTGAGAAGACCAGGGCGCTGCCCTGGGAGGATTATATACCGCGGGACGGTAAGTTCTGGGTAGCCAAGGCGGCGTCGATCAAGAGTCAGCTGTTCAGTCCGTCGGACATACAGTCGATCATGAAGAAGGCGATGGTAAGAAGGCTTGGAGAGCGGTATCATGTTGAATGGTTTCCTGAGGATGGTGCGTCGTATCCGGTCCGAGTGTTCCTTAAAAAGGATGTAGTTACCGTCGGGATCGATACATCCGGTGTGTCCCTTCATAAGAGAGGCTACAGGGAAGTGGCGGGGAAGGCGCCGATCACAGAGACTCTGGCAGCGGCATTGATCATGCTGACGCCATGGAGAAGAGACCGGATATTGGTGGATCCGTTCTGCGGGAGCGGGACATTTGCCATAGAGGCGGCGATGATGGCGGCGGATATTGCGCCGGGGATGAACCGGTCGTTCACGGCAGAGGAATGGAAGAACCTGATTCCGAAGAAGCTCTGGTATGACGCGGTCAATGAAGCGAATGACAGAATTCAGGATGACGCAGAAGTGGATATACAGGGCTATGATATTGACGGATCCGTCATCAGAGTTGCCAGGAGGAATGCCAACGAAGCAGGGGTCGGCCACATGATCCATTTTCAGGAAAGGGATGTTCGGAACCTAAGCCATCCGAAAAAGTACGGATTCATAATTACGAATCCGCCGTATGGAGAACGGTTAGAGGAGAAAGAGGCGCTCGGGGAGTTATATCAGGCGTTCGGTGAGAGTTTCCGAAGGCTGGACTCCTGGTCTGCGTATATGATCACTTCTTACGAAGAGGCCGAGAGGTATTTTGGAAGAAAGGCGGACAAGAACCGGAAGATCTATAACGGAATGCTTAAGACATATTTCTATCAGTTCCAGGGACCGAAGCCGCCGCGCAGACCCGCCGTATAACGGATGCAAAGCCATGCCAGGATGCAGGGCCGGCTCATATTGCGGGAGCGGGGACATATAAAGGCAGGCATATAAGGGTAGGAGAAGGGAAAGACGAGATGAAGAAGATAATATTTGCAACAGGTAATGAACATAAGATGGCGGAGATCAGGATGATCCTTGAAGATCTGGGTATGGAGATCCTGTCTCAGCGGGAGGCCGGGATTGAAGCAGATATTGTGGAGGACGGCACGACATTTGAGGAAAATGCACTTATCAAGGCGAAGGGGATCGCTGATGCGGCCAGGCGGATGAAGGGATATGAGGATGCGGTGATCCTCGCTGACGATTCCGGCCTGGAGATTGATTTCCTTAATAAGGAGCCGGGAATCTATTCTGCCCGCTATATGGGTGAGGATACATCCTATGACATCAAGAATCAGGCGCTTCTTGACCGGCTTGACGGTGTGGAGGATGAGAAGCGGACGGCGCGGTTCGTGTGCGCCATTGCGGCGGCATTTCCGAACGGGAGCAGCGAGGTTGTCAGGGGGACGATGGAAGGTATCATAGGCCATGAGATTATTGGGGCGAATGGCTTCGGCTATGATCCGATCTTCTTCCTGCCGGAATATGGATGCACCAGCGCGCAGCTTGCGCCTGAGAAGAAGAATGAGTTAAGTCACAGGGGCGAGGGGCTTCGGAAGATGCGCGTTATCCTGGAGGACAAAATGCAGAGATAGGCGGCCGGGATTAAGCGGTCTGCCTTGCAGATGAATTATCTGAGAGAGGGGTCTTATGAAAATACTGATCGTGAGTGATACGCATAAGTCGCACAGGAACTTGGAGAGAGTCCTGGAGATTGTAAAGCCGGTGGATATGCTGATCCACCTCGGCGACACAGAAGGCGGGGAAGATTATATTGAGGCTCTGGCTGACTGTCCTTCCCACATTATACGGGGGAACAACGATTTCTTCTCGGATCTTTTGCAGGAAGAGGAATTTGAACTGGAAGGGTATCATATATTCATTACGCACGGGCATTATTACTATGTGGCGATGAGTGAGGAGAGACTCAAGGAGGAAGCAAGAGAGCGGGGGGCGGATATTGTGATGTACGGGCATACGCATAAGCCGGCGCTCACACGGGAGCCGGGGCTGATCACACTCAATCCCGGGAGCATTGCTTATCCGCGCCAGGCAGGCCGCAGACCCAGCTATATGATCATGAATATGATGCCCGGAGAAGAAATAGATATTTCTTTGGAATATTTATAAAAAAAGTTATTGACAAGCTGGGTATGCTCGTATATAATAGTTATTGCGTTACGGAGTTGTGATAAGCACAGCAACATGACAATATAACATCGGGGTGTGGCTCAGCTTGGCTAGAGCGCCTGGTTTGGGACCAGGAGGTCGCAGGTTCAAATCCTGTCACCCCGATATCCATGCGGGTGTAGTTCAATGGTAGAACACTAGCCTTCCAAGCTAGATACGTGGGTTCGATTCCCATCACCCGCTTTCTTGAAGCCGTAAGAGTCGCGAGTCTGAGGCTTTGGGAATGTCAGTTCTAGGGAGCTGGTCTTGTGAGTCTGTAGCTCAGCTGGATAGAGCAACGGCCTTCTAAGCCGTAGGTCGAGGGTTCGAATCCCCCCAGGCTCGTTGGAACCACAGACAATTGAATAAGGTGATACTTAGTTGGACATCAATAGTTCGATAAGTAGTATATATGGTGGGTATGGTGCAGTTGGTTAGCGCGCCAGATTGTGGTTCTGGATATCATGGGTTCGAGTCCCATTACCCACCCTTTTTTCTTTTATTGGGCTATCGCCAAGCGGTAAGGCACAGGACTTTGACTCCTGCATTCGTTGGTTCGAATCCAACTAGCCCAGTTATTGTGGGTGTGTAGCTCAGTTGGTAGAGCACTTGACTTTTAATCAAGTTGTCCCGGGTTCGAACCCCGGCACGCTCAGTGAAAGAAACAGCCCAGAAACCTCGATTTTAAGCGGTTTCTGGGCTGTTTCAACGTTTGTTCCAATTCTTATTAATTCCCTTATTTTTTCATAGCAAAATTATAGCTTTTCGAGGGTTACTATAGCAAAATTATAGCAGATCATAGTGCGATTGCACTGTTTATTTTTTCATGTACAGCTTCTTTCTTTTCATCCAGATGGGCATACACTTCCATTATCATCTTCAGATCAGAGTGACCCATAAGTTCAACAGCTTTCTTTTGACTGATGCCGGAGTAGTAGAGCATGGTGCAGTAAGTATGCCGGAAGATGTGTGCGGTAAGTCCGCCGATCGGTTGCGCACCTATTATCTTTTCTTTCTCTGTAGTCACCGTATCATTCATCTTTTTCACAATTCTGTTCCACATCTTCACATACTGCGTCTTAGAGAGTGTTTCCGTGTTTTTCCGGGGAAGAGGTAAAATGTATCAACCGACTTTAGAAACTGTCTAAAAAAGGGTGCTGCGCTGTCTGGGATGGGTATTTCACGGTTCCCGGCATCACTTTTTGCACCGGTCTTTATGATTGGAGTATTCACATCGAACACGACAGTCTTATTCACGATCAGCAACTTCTTTTTAAGGTTTATGTCTGATTTGGTAAGGGCAAGAACCTCTCCGCGGCGCAGTCCAAAGTAAAACAGAAGCATAACAAGGGCGCGTTCCGTCTGGGTAAAATCAGCTTTCTTTATCGCTTCTTTCTCCAAGTCCGTCAGAGCGCGCTTCTCCGCCTTATGTCGTTTCGGAGGGGTTGCTTTCTTCGCAACATTCTCATGCAGTAGCTTATCATCTATGGCACTGTTAAAAATCTGGACAAGTGTCATCTTGATGATTTCACAGGTCCGTGGATGTTCCTGGTTATCATTGATCAGCTTCTGAACATCGGATCGGACAATCTTATTTATCGGTAGATGCCCTAATTCCGGTTTAATATGCTTTTCTACTGCATTCTTATACATGGCCTTGGTGTTGATACTGGCAGAGGTTTTATAGGTATCCATCCATGAATCCGCATAATCCCTCAGTAAAGTATCAGAGGTCTTTATTGCTTCGCCTGTCTTCATCTTCATTTTGAGTTCAACAATCTTATTCCTGAGTTCTTTTTCGGTCTTGGCAGACAGGAAAACATTGTTTGGTCGACCGTCAGCCTTATATCCGATCATTACAGTTGTCGCGTATCTTCCATCTTTGCGTTTTTTATATTTTCCCATAGTAACATCCTCCTGAAAAAGGGTATAAAAAATAACCCTCGTAAATTGTGGAGGATTATGGTATAATCTACTTGCTGAAGGTA
>ERZ808024.351-NODE-351-length-22660-cov-3.903954_pt1 | contig 22660 bp, 18 predicted proteins | sample MGYA00380181_ERZ808024 | MGnify/ENA primary metagenome ERZ808024 (study PRJEB31490, sample SAMN06133413) | mouse gut metagenome | isolation source: Z2_1 | host: mice | place: China: Chengdu | collected 2015-05 ...
TTTGATGAGGTGATCACAGGATTTCGTCTGGGGATGGGAGGTGCGCAGGGATATTTTGGTGTGAAGCCGGACCTGACGACAATGGGAAAGATTGTCGGCGGCGGTATGCCGATGGCCGCCTATGGAGGCCGAGAAGAGATTATGGATATGGTATCGCCAGTGGGGCCAGTGTATCAGGCAGGAACTTTATCCGGCAACCCTATCGCTACGACAGCCGGGATTGTCACACTGGAGATTTTAAAACAGCATCCCGAGTACTACACAGAGATCGAACAGAAGGCAAAACGCCTGGCAGACGCTTTCAGAGAAAGAGCAGAGAAGACTGGCGAGGCCATCTGGGTAAATCAAGTAGGTTCTCTGCTTAGCGCTTTCTTTACAACTGGACCCGTGCGGGATTATGACAGTGCGATCGTTTCTGATATGAAGGCTTATGCGGAGTATTTTGGGCGGATGTTGGAGTGCGGCATATATGTAGCTCCGTCCCAGTTTGAAGCGATGTTTGTGTCGGCGGCACATACAGAGGAGGAGATAGAGGAAACGTGTCGGATCATTCTCCGGTGAGGGATTCGAACAGATTAAGAACAAAAGGAAACGGAGCCGCATATGGGAATTTATTTATTAAGCCTGAGTCACAAGACAACGCCTTTAAAAATCCGTTCGTTGTTTGCCTATTCTGAGGATGGAAAAACACAGGTTTTAAAGGGGCTTTTGGCATCTGGGCGGATTGACGAGGCGGTGGTGCTTTCCACCTGCAACCGAATGGAGATTTACTGTCATGCCATGGATAACGGGAAAGAGCCGGCAAGACCCGTGCTGGAGATCATGGAGCAGGAGGCCATAAAGGCGGCTGGGGCAGAGGCGGTGGAGGATATTGGCCGTTATATCCGCCGCTTTCACGGCAGGCAGGCGGCCCATCATCTTTTTCGGGTGGCAGCAGGACTGGATTCCATGGTGATTGGTGAGGATCAGATCTTAGGACAGGTAAAGCAGGCATACGATTTCTCGCATGAGCGGGGATATTGCCGGAGTTATCTGAATACGCTGTTTCGAGATGCGGTGACCGGGGCGAAGCGGGTCAAGACGGATACAGAGCTTTCGAAAACGCCGGTTTCTACGGCGGGACTAGCGATCAAGGCGGCAGAGGAGCACCTAGGAGGGCTGAAGGGAAAAAAATTGATGATTCTCGGCGCTACTGGGCGAATTGGGAATATTGTGCTGAAAAATGTGCAACAAATTTCGGAACTGGAGATTTATGTCACCATGCGCAGCCGTACCTCTCTGGAAAAATTGGGTCATGGTCTGCGGTATCAGGCAATTTCCTATGAAGAGCGCTATCAGTGGCTGGATGAGATGGACGTAGTGGTAAGCGCCACTGCCAGCCCCCATTATACATTGACGGCATATGGATTAAAACAGTATCTTAAGACCGAGAAGGACCGGGTATTTTTGGATCTGGCGGTGCCGCCGGATATTGAGAAATTTCCGATGCCGGGGAATTGGTACTATAATATTGAGGATATGACGGAGTTGGCTCGCCAGAATAACGAACGGAAGTTGGCAGAAGTGCCTCTGGCAGACAGGATTATCGAAGAATATGAAAGTCAGTTTGATAAATGGCTGCTCTATCGGGAGAATCAGGACAACATGGAAGTGTGGAAGAGCACGATCCTTCAGGATATCAGTGAAAAAGGAGCCGAGGCAGCAATCAGTCGGCTGCTTTACCAGTTACGGGAGGCCGGAACGGTCGAGGAAGTGGAGAAGTTTTTACTCATGGTGGATAAGGTGAACCGAGAAGGGAAAAAGGTGGCCGAGCAAAGACCGATTTCGGAAAAGAAAAAGCAACGTTCTGGGTCTGATGCATATTTTCCATTATTTTTTGATGTAAAACATAAAAAGGTTTTGGTAGTAGGAGCTGGAAAGATAGCCGCCCGGCGAGCCGAGACTCTGGCAACATTCGGCGCTAAGGTATGGGTGGTGGCGCCGTCAGGTTCTGAGCAAATGCAACGACTGGCTGAAGAAGGCAAGGTATGTTGGGAGAGAAGATGTTTTATACGGGATGATATAGTGGGCTGTGATCTGGTGATAGCAGCGACTGATGATGTACAAATAAACGGACAAGTAGCAAGTTACTGTCGGAAAAAGCAGGTTTTGGTCAATCATGCTGGAGATAAGAGTCAGTGCGATTTTTATTTTCCGGGGATTGCCAGGGAAGGGAGCCTAGTGGTGGGAGTGACAGCTTCAGGAAAGGATCACAAGTTGGCTAGCGAAGTAACCGGACGGCTGCATTCATGGTTGAAGCAGTTTTCACGAGGATGAAGGATTTTGGCGAGGATGTTATCCGAATATCAAGGGGACGGGAAAACGTCGTAAATGGATTCTGGAAAATAGGAAAGGGAGGGTAATGTAATGATACAAAGGCCAAGGAGACTGCGCGGAAACGCGATTTTAAGAAAGATGGTGCGAGAGACCAGAGTAGATAAATCGTCACTGGTCTATCCGATTTTTGTCCGAGAGGGGAAAAATATCCAAGAAGAGATTTCCACGATGCCAGGGCAATACCGGTACTCGATCGATCGGCTGCCGTATAAACTGGAATCTCTGAAAAAGGCTGGGGTAGACAGCGTAATATTTTTTGGTATTCCGGATAATAAGGACGAAGTAGGCAGTGGCGCCTACGCAGAGGATGGGATTGTACAGAAAGCCTTGCAAGAATCAAGAAAGCAGTTTGGTGCAGAGTTATATCTGATTACTGATGTGTGCATGTGCGAGTATACCTCTCACGGACACTGTGGAGTTCTGTGTGGTCATGATGTGGATAATGATCCGACTCTTAAGCTTCTGGCGAGGACTGCTCTTTCTCATGTACAGGCTGGAGCTAATATGGTAGCCCCGTCTGATATGATGGACGGTCGGGTATTGGCAATCCGCAATGAGCTGGATGCACATGGCTTGACGAATGTACCAATTATGTCCTACGCCGTAAAATATGCTTCTGGTTTTTACGGGCCATTTCGAGATGCGGCAGGTTCTGCGCCATCATTTGGAGACCGGAAATCATACCAGATGGATTTTCACAATCGTAAAGAAGGAATTAAGGAAGCGCTTACGGATGTAGAAGAGGGGGCAGATATTTTGATGGTAAAACCGGCGTTGGCTTATCAAGATATCATCCGTGAGGTGGTAGAACAGGTGGAGATTCCTGTGGCCGCTTACAGTGTCAGTGGAGAATATGCGATGGTAAAGGCGGGGGCAAAGCTGGGTTATGTGGAAGAAGAGAGGATGATTGCTGAAATGGCCATAGGTGCTTATCGGGCTGGAGCATCCATATATCTGACATATTTTGCGGAAGAACTTGCGCGATTGATGGATGCGGGAGTGATCGGATGAGTATTTTGATGAGAATGGGTATAACCAAGATGGATGTTTTGAAATTTCAGTAACTATAAAAAAGGAGTTCCCCAGGTGGTGCCGCCGAAGCTTTTGGCTTCGAAACGACACTCTGGGGAACTCTTTTAACAATTCAATAAAAAATATTTTTATTTTTTACCAGGTTTTTTCAAGTCCCATCTTAAAATCAATGGCATAAGGATTATCATCCCGCGTTTTCAATTCTTCGTACAGAGTCCGACGTTCTTCGCTGTCACCGTCAGCCCAATATTCATAACCGCGCAGATAACTGTCAATCAGACCATCCCAAGACTCAAACAGCGGCTGCATTGTCTGAGCGACTTCTAAAGACTTGTCCAATGCTTCTTGCTCGGAGTAATAACCAGCAGTGTAATAATATCCCAACAGATTCATCGCACGGCAGTAATCCCAGCCAGAGATAGCGTCCGGACCAAATTCGGCATACATTCCATAGGCTTTGGCATAGGACTTGGCATCTTCCTCATCCAAACCATAATCACTGATCAGCATAGAAACGATATCATCTGTGGCAGTTTCAGCTGTGACACCAAAGCTTTCCAAAGTTTGCGCATCTTCCACAAAACCGGTCCGATGACCTTCGCTCAAGATCCATTCCATAGTTTCATCAGCGCTGGCCCGATCCGTTACATCCCACCACTCTGGCAGAAGCTGCTGAACAATGGCAGCGGAATCATCATTAGCTGGCAAACCGCCGAACAAATTGTAATCCCAATTGTTCAAATCGGTGAGGATAGCATAGGAAGCGTTAAACCAGCGGATGGTATCGCTCATCTCGGAGGTAAAGTTATCCTCAACTTCCGGGGCCTCTTCATGGAATTTTGAGCAGGAAGCTTTGAAAGAAGCAATATCACCGTCACTCATTTTGTCAGCAATATAAGAAAGCGCATAATAAGCATAATCGGTTTCTCCATAGACCAGATAGGCGTCTCCAGTCACGCCGCCGGCAGACATCTTGCAGGTAGAAGCAGTAACTCCGCTCATATCTGGAATGGAAGGGGCCTCAGTATCGGTTTTGCCAGAAATTTGATAACTGGTTTCGACCAACTCGGTTACTGTATTCATAGAATCAGCCAGTTGATTGGCACCCGTTTTGGGAAACTGCATGAGAACCACAGCCTTGTCCCCTTTTTTGCTGCCAGCGCCCAGCCAGCAGTCCATCTGCAGGTCTTCTTCCGACCATTCTTGATTGAGATAGATAGACGCTGTTTTATCCGGGGTAGAGAATTCCTTCATGTTAGAAAGATATTCTTCTGGGGTCTTGACGCCACCACCGCAGCCTTGTAAAAATGGAATGGCACAAAAAACAATCAGGCAAAGAATAAGTGCCTGAAGACGAAAATGCTTGGTAATCATAATCCTCTTCTCCTCTTAATTCTAACTTATATCGTTATTTTTTTATAAAATAAAATATGCCTAAAAATCTCTCTGCAAGGGTATATTGCCTGTCTTGCAGAGAGACCTCAGACATGAGTACAATCTACCGGGAACATAAAAAATGCTCTAAATTAGTTCTTCCGGAAAAATTGTACGGTCATCCGGCATAAAGGCTAAAGTGTGGAATGCCGGATCTTATAGTCATTATGAGTGACTGGCATAGTATTCATCGAACAACTTTCCTACAGCAGTATGGGTGTCACCGCAGATAGAAGGAAGTTCTCCGCCCCAGGCGGCGCCGGCCTGCTCAAATCCTTTTTCCACAGCAGCCTGCATTTTCTTCATGGTCTCTACATCGTCACCGGCAAGAGCCGCAGCAAAATCAAAAATACGTTGAGAAGTCTGTTTTACACCCCAGAAACCATCCTCAGAGATAGCTTCTTCGGCTTCCGCTTTGGTTTTGGCATCTACAGTATAATTGCCACTGGCCATGAATTTCCAGAAATTGTCCCCCTGAAGAGAGGCGGCGGTAATGCCCTGCTTCTGGAAAGTCTGGGTCATCATACTGGTAAAACGGGACATCTGATTGTTCAGATCATCCTTTAAACTTTTAACCAGTGCAGAACGATCGGAATCGCTCATTTTGGTAATGTCAGTGTCACGGCTGAATTCAGCGCGGTCTACGTCTGGCGCAGTAGTCTTGGAAGTGGTCTCTGCGGCTTTGTCTGAAGATGCTGCAGAGGAACTGCCCACGGCGCTAGTCTGAGTAGAACGGGTATTCTGTGAATACTGGCGGACAGTATAATCCTGGCTATTAACCTGCATAAAAAAATCCTCCTTTTCCTTTTTGATTATTTTATGGAAATACCATTTATCTTTTATATCGGCGTATTAAAAGAAAAGTAAAGGTCAGACTATCGTTATTTTGTATTTTTTCATCCAATAGTTGATTTGCCAGAGATAGGCCAGTAACTGTGGGCCTGCCATCAACTGTCCATACCAGGGCTTTCCGTAATCAGAAGGAGTGGCTAGGAACTGTTTTACCTTTTTGAGGTCAAGAAACTGTAGGATGGGGGAGCTGGAGTCAATTAGGATATCGCGAATACGGTCGGCAAGCAAAGTTTCATAGCCGGTGTCATAGGTTTTCGGATAAGGGGATTTCCGGCGGTGACGAATCTCGTTGGGAAGATAATCCCGTCCACATTCTCGCAAAAGAGCTTTGGTAACGCCATTTTTAGCTTTCATTTCCCAAGGAACATTCCACACATATTCGAGAATACGGTGATCGGCGAAGGGAACCCGTGCCTCTAAACCGGAGAACATACTGGTGCGATCCATACGATTTAGGAGAGTCTGCATGAACCATCGTTGATTGAGCCAGGAAATCTCCCGTCGGCGTTTTTCCCGAGGCGAGTCGGATTCCAGGCGAGGCGTTTCGCTGACAGACTCTTCATAACGTGCGGACACATATTCTTCCATGTTTAGGTACTCCAAAAATTCATCTTTTAAAAGAATTTGTCTCGGTTTCAGATCCATAGTCCAGGGGAACGTATCAGCATGAAAGCACTCTTCCTTGTGAAACCAGGGATAGCCGCCAAAAATTTCGTCGGCACATTCGCCGGTCAGGGTGACTTTGTGGCTGTGGCGGACTTTGGAACAAAAGAAGAGCAAGGAGGAATCCACATCAGCCATGGCTGGCAAATCATGGGCATCCACCGATTGCTTTAGATAATTAGCCTGCTCTACAGTGCTACATTCTAGAAAGTGATGATCTGAATGTAAGAAAGAAACCATCTGTTCCACATAAGGTCGATCTTGAGAGGGCTGGAAGGAATTGGCTTTAAAATTTTCCGTGTTGCCGACAAAATCGAAAGAAAAAGTAGACAGACGCGCCCCCTTTTTCTTGAGCTCTGAGGCACAGACAGCAGAGACCAGACTGGAGTCGATGCCGCCGGAGAGAAACGTGCAGATGGGCACGTCGGAGACCATCTGACGATGGATGGCATCCAGTACCAGAGCGGTGGTTTTTTCCACTGTGGTCGAATAGCTGTCTTCATGAGGATGGCTTTCTAACTTCCAATAGCAATGCTGATGAAAACCATTCTCGTCATAAATGGCAAAGTTTCCTGGCAGTAGTTCGTGGATTCCCTGAAAGATCCCGCAGCCACTGGTCCGGGCTGGTCCGATACTGAAAATCTCATTCAGACCTTGGCGATCGATCTGGGCTTTTATGCCGGGACAGGCGAGGATACCTTTGATTTCGGAGGCAAAGAAAATCTCATCTTTCTGTAAAGAATAAAACAGAGGTTTGATTCCGCTGCGGTCTCGGTATAAAATCAGGCGTTTTGTGACATCGTCCCAGATGGCAATGGCAAAAATACCATTCAGCCGGGTAACAAAATCGGCCCCATATTCCAGGTAACATACCAAAATAACTTCCGTGTCACTATTGGTTTCAAAGGAATGCCCGCAAGAGATCAGTTCTTGGCGTAGCTCATGAGTATTGTATAGTTCTCCATTGTAGATAATAGAATAGGGATGGCCGTTGACGCTGCGGAACATGGGCTGCTGACCGCCTTTTAAGTCAATGATAGAGAGACGGGCATGAGAGAAGCCGACATGTGGAGCCAGCCAGGTACCGTGTGCGTCTGGTCCCCGGTGAGACAAGATTTGGTGTATGTGGTTTAGAGTATCATAGTATAGCTCCGGTTGGAGTGTATAGTCTTGATGAAAATTACAGAATCCGCCGATACCACACATAAGATGGTTACCTTCTTTCTATATTTTAGTTGATATTGTTTGTTAATCTTTTCTTTTGTATTTTGGCATTTTTTCACATGGTTTTATACACGGACAGCCATGTCAGATCAGCAGACAGGCGACAACGAAAGTACAGAGAAAACCGATGAAAACAGGAAACAGATTTTTGCGAGCTAATTCCAGCGGACTGACATCGCAGATGGCAGCTACTGGGATGATGCCCCAAGGAACGATCGTCCCGCCGCCAACAAAGATTGCAGTAATTTGGCCCAAAGCGGCAAAGATGGGAGTAGAACCGCCAGTGATCAGCGAAAATGTTTGAGACAGTGCGCCGGTCAGGGGAAGTCCGGAGAAGCCGGAGCCGTCTAAACCGGTCAGAGCGCCGATGACCATTTGCAAAAATGCAGCGGCATAGCGGTTTAAGGGTGCTTTGCCAGCCAGCCAGATTGCCCAGTCATTCATAATACCATTCTGAAATTGTTGACCAAGGATGGAGGTGATGCCTTCCCCGCCCATAAAGAAGAAAGCGCCAATGAGGATTACCGGTGCGAAGATCTTGATAGCAAAAAGGAACCCATGAGTCAGATAGTCGGTCACTTTTTCCGGCGCTTCGGTTCGAAAGCCAAGAAGAGCGCCGAAGATCATCAACAATGTGGCGGTGCCGGAGACTAAGCTGGTGGCATCTCCGCCACGCAATTGAAAAATAAACATCAGCAGGATATCGCCCAGAAAAGCCAGAGGGGTGAAAATAGCGAGAAAGAGGGCAGCTTTACCATAGGCAGGCGGAGTTTCACGAACGGTGTTGGTCCTGTCTTTGGCATCCTGTAAGGTTACCAGGGTATCACTCATGGATTTTCGGTTAAGGAAGAAGGCGGAAAGCACGGTAACGGCCCCCATAGTGATAAATAGAGGGGCGCCAGCAGTCAAAATTTCGGAGGTGTCAATCCCAGCCGCAGATGCGGAGATGGCAGGAGCTCCCTGGATGACAAAATCATAGCTAAGAGCAATTCCATGTCCGAAAAGATTCATGGCCATGGCGGCGGCCAGGGGATTTAAGCCTTTGCGGATGACCAGCGGCAACATGATAGCGCCTACCAGGGCTACGGAGGGCGATGGCCAGAGGAACAGAGAAAAAAGCAGCATGGCGATGCCAAGGATCCACCAGGTAACAGAGGGACTGCACATAATCCGAGACAGAGGTTTCATCATCAGATAATCGCTTCCCAAGTCAGAGAGACATTTGGACAGCGCGGTTATCAAAGCAATGGTTGCGATGATCTCCATAAATTCTTTTGCCGCATAGAGAGTGGCGTTAAAGACAGTTTGAATGCCTCCAACTAGAGTGCCGGTGGCAGTAAGACCCAACAGAAAAAGAAACAAAATACAGACGACAGGAGTGTCCCGTCTCAATACCATAACAGCTAATATCACGACGACACCAATCAGATACAGGATATGAAGAGTGGTCAGAGTTGTGGTTAATTCCAGCATATAGGTTCCTTTCTGAAAATTGATATATAGAACTATATGCATGGAAATCAGAGGAGGGGATAGAGTTAGGGGGTATCTTTTGTTTTCAGACATGATATTTCATTTACAACCAGTTTTGGCTATGTTACAATAATTATAATGATTATTCAGATATTGAGTGGTTTTTGTGAGAAATATGGCGCAGACAGGGAGAGCAAAACAGATGGAAGATGAGATATTTCGAAATAAAGTCACATGGTTTTCTTTCGGTTTTAGTCTGCTGGTAATTTGGGTACATTCTTATAATGCTGAACTTTATCTGAGTGGGATGCCACAGATGGCGGCAGTATACCGTTTGCAGCACAACATAGGAGATGGGATTAGTCAGATTGCGGTGCCAGGATTTTTTATGATATCCGGTTATCTATTCTATCGGGATTTTACTTGGAGTAAGCTGGGAGAAAAGTGGAACCGACGTATTCGCAGTATATTGGTGCCATATATTTTGTGGAACTTTTTGTATTATATCGGATACGTGATTGGAAGCCGATTGCCCTGGATGACGGATGTTGTGGGAAAAGGGATGATACCCTTTCAGCTTTCCGTTTTGGTGGATGCGGTGATTCATTATACCTATAATTATGTGTTTTGGTACTTATTCCAACTGATTCTTCTGATTATGTTGGCACCGATCTTGTATCCAATCTTGAGATACTGGTGGAGCCGTACAGGAATGCTGGCGGTTCTCTGGTGGTTGATGATAACGGGAAAGGAATTGCCGTTTCTTAATGTGGATGCGTTGATTTATTATTTTTCCGCATCTGCGTTTGCATTGACAAGAAGGGCTTGGGTGGAGGAAAAAAAGGGAAGCCAAACGAACGAAAGGTCATATGTCTTATGTGGCTTCGGGCTTATGGTGATTGCAGCAATTATATACCAAACAGGTTTACGCAGAGCATGGATTCCCTGCTTTGTATTATGCCGACTGTTGGCGGTGATCGGGCTTTGGATGGCGATACCCGGTTGCCGGTTGCCAAAAGCAAGGAATTTTATGGGCCATAACTTTTTTTTGTATGGTGTTCATTTTGCTTTTGTGCGTTTTATCAATAAGGCAGGTACAAGGATATTGCCAGCGGTGCCGGCAGTTCCTTTGCTTTTATATATTTTCATGCCAATTCTCATATTGGGAATTGCTACTGTATTGGGAAGCTTGTTGCGGCGTTATCTGCCGGTTATATGGATGCTATTAAACGGAGGGAGGTAAATAATAATGGACGCTTGTTTCCCGAGGGTATCATGAGTTCATAGCATCTGGCAAAATACTGGTAGAGTTAGAGAAAAGATAGAAGACGGAGGATAGGAAATGATCAAGAATATCGTGTTTGATATGGGGAAAGTATTGGTGGGATATGATGGTATGCGCGTTTGTGAGCATTTTATTGAGAATGAACAGGATCGGAAACAACTACATACAGCGGTATTTGTGTCACCGGAGTGGGTGATGCTGGATATGGGAGTTTTGACGGATGACCGGGCATTGCGATCGATGTGCGCCCGGCTGCCAAAGCGACTTCATGGGATGGCAGCACTATGTCTGAAGGAATGGCATAATTACTGTATGTGGACGTTTCCGGAGATGGAACCGGTGATTCGGGGACTGAAGGAGCGGGGATTTGGTATTTATTTATGTTCAAATGCCGCTATCCGGTTGCTGGATTGCTATCCGAATGTGATTCCAGCAGTGGATTGTTTTGACGGGTTGCTGTTTTCGGCAGATGTAAAATGTATAAAACCCCAGAAGGAAATCTATGGACATTTGTTTGCGCGGTTTGGATTACGGCCAGAGGAATGTTTTTTTGTCGATGATGTGCCGGAGAATATTGAAGGAGCAAGGGAATGCGGGATGGATGGCTATTGTTTTTGGGATGGAGATTTTGAGAAGTTGAAGGCGGTTTTGGAGACCCTTGGGCAATGATAGAGAGTATCCAAGAATTGATGATCGGGAATCGGAGGTATGTTGCAGAAGCTTTCCAGATGGCATGGCCGGTAGTGATGGAATCTTTCTTTGTAGCATTTGCCGCTTATTTTTTCTGTTATGGTCTCGGTGGGGAAAAGTGGACGAAGGTACAGATTTAAAAATCGAAAAAGTCCATTCGTCTACCAGGAGGATATTGACAAACAGTACGATAAAAAGTATGATACAATTATGATAAAACATAAGGTGAAAGGAGATTTCCAAATGAAACGGAGAAATCAGATTGTAGCAGTATTGATGTTAGCGTTGGTGATGATGATGTCCAGTGCTATGGTAAGCTTTGCAGAGAGTGGATGGGTGCAGAGAGGGAATGCTTGGTATTATTATAGTCAAGATGGCACTATGGCACAGAATCGATGGGTGATTACCAATGGTGGCCAATTCTGGATGAATGAAGACGGCACCATGGCTACAAATAAATGGATCAATACAGAAGGACTTTATTACTATGTAGGACCGACCGGAGAAGCAGTTACCGGCTGGTATGAGATCAATGGTGTGTGGTATTATTTCTACAGAACAACCGATAATAATACTTTTGCCATGGCGACAGATACCCAAATTGATGGCTATCGGATTGGCAAGGACGGAGCATGGATCCAGTAAGTGTTTTGGGGATTATTTTGTAAGAAAAAGAAAGACTTCCCGGAGCAATGTCATTTAGATAAATAGTGACCAAAGGTACGTCAAGGAAGAGGGGAGAGAAGCAACGGGAAATCATCTGTTCCTTTTTCCGGTTTCGAGATTAAGAATTCCTAAAACTCCTGATTCAGGAATTTAAGGACTTCTAAATCTCTGCAAAGTCAAAATATCCACAGACGATTTCCCGTTGCTTCTCTCCCTTCTTCCTTAGCTGCTTTTCTTGTTTTTCTTATCTAAAAGACATTGCATCTCGGAATCCTAGATGGTAGGACTCCGGGATGCTTTTACATTGGCAACAAACTTAAAAAAACGCTATTTGGAGCAATATTGAGAAATCATGAAGGAGAATATCATGGCGGAATGGGAAAAATCATTTCAGGAAACAAATCGGGAGTTACTAGATTTTTTGGATAGCAGTCCTACCAGCTTTCATGCGGTGGCAAATATGGAAAAGATGCTTAAACAGGCGGGATTTGAACGACTTTTAGAAGGCAAAACGTGGAATCTGCAAGAAAAAACAGGATATTATGTAACTAGAAATGATTCCTCATTGATTGCTTTTCGGATTCCAGGAAAGGACTTTGTCGGATTTCAAATCATGGCAAGTCACAGCGATTCTCCGGCTTTGAAGATTAAAGATAATGCGGAGATTTCGGTGGAAAAGCAATATATCAAGTTGAATGTGGAGAAATATGGCGGTTTGCTATGTGCGCCGTGGTTGGATCGTCCTCTTTCTGTGGCAGGACGCGTGGTGGTGCGCACGGAACAAGGAGTAGCGACCAGACTGGTAAATGTGGATCGCGATTTACTGATTATACCCAACCTGGCTATTCACATGAATCGCAAGGTAAATGAGGGTTACGAGTTTAACGGACAGAGAGATATGTTGCCGCTTTTTGGCGGGAAAGAGGCCAGAGAAGGTTTTTTAAAGTTGATTGCAGAGACAGCAGGCGTCAAAGAAACCGATATTCTGGATATGGATTTGTTTTTGTATAACCGGATGAAAGGAACTATTTTGGGATTTGAGGATGAGTTTATTGCCGCGTCACGATTGGATGATTTGCAGTGCGTTTTTGCTTCATTAAAGGGATTTTTGGCAGCGAAGCCTAAACGCAGCGTGGCAATTCATTGTGTACTGGATAATGAAGAAGTGGGGAGTGGAACCAAACAAGGGGCGGATTCCACATTTCTGCGGGATGTTTTGCGACGGATTAATCAAACAATGGGACGCAGCGAAGAGGAATATTTGATGGCGCTGGCCTCCAGTTTTATGGTGTCGGCAGATAATGCTCACAGCATTCACCCAAACCAGCCAGATAAGGCCGATCCCACGAACCGCCCTTTTATGAATGAAGGAATTGTGATTAAATACAGCGCGAACCAGAAATATACGACAGACGCAGTTTCTGGAGCTATATTTAAGTCGATCTGCAAGCGTGCAGAAGTACCCTATCAGGTATTTTTTAATCGCTCCGATATGATAGGAGGTTCAACGCTGGGGAATATTTCAAACTCTCAGGTAGCACTAAATACAGTAGACATTGGTTTGCCACAACTGGCGATGCATTCCTGTTATGAAACAGCAGGCGCCAAAGATACAGCATACCTCATTCAGGCGGCACAAGTTCTGTATTCTTCCACAGTGTGCGGAACTGGAGATGGGGAGTATCAGGTTGAGTGGGCGGAGGAATCGGACTAGAGGATCCCAATGGACCATCCGCCAGTGTCAGCCTCCTTTTAAGAGGTACCTATTACAACTTTCCAAAGAAAACCATCAAACACTCTTTCTTTTTACCCACACTTATTATATAATCGAAAAAGAAATTACCATCTTACATTAAAGGAGATTTAAAGATATGTCAAGAATCAGGACAAGATATGCACCCAGTCCCACAGGGCGGATGCATGTAGGGAATTTAAGAACAGCGCTGTATGCTTATCTGATAGCGAAGCATGACGGCGGTGATTTTTTGTTGAGGATTGAAGACACGGATCAGGAGCGTTTTGTGGAGGGGGCAACAGAGATTATCTACCGGACACTGGAAAAGACGGGACTGGTTCATGATGAAGGACCAGATAAAGATGGAGGGGTGGGGCCTTATGTGCAAAGTCAGCGTCAGGCAGCAGGCATTTATCTGGAGTATGCCAAAAAGCTGATCGAGAAAGGAGAGGCATATTACTGTTTTTGCACGCAGGAACGGTTGGATTCTCTAAAAACCATGGTGAATGGTGAGGAGATCATGACTTATGACAAACATTGTTTGCATCTGTCAAAGGAGGAGATCGAGGCTAACTTAGCGGCGGGAATGCCCTATGTGATCCGGCAGAATAATCCGCGGGAGGGACAGACCACCTTTCATGATGATATTTATGGAGATATTACAGTAGATAATTCAGAGCTGGATGACATGGTGCTGATCAAGTCCGATGGTTATCCCACTTATAATTTTGCCAATGTGGTGGATGATCATTTAATGGGGATTACCCATGTAGTGAGGGGAAATGAATATTTATCTTCCTCCCCCAAATACAACCGTCTGTACGATGCTTTTGGCTGGGAGGTCCCGGTCTACGTTCATTGTCCGCTGATCACGAATGAGGAACACAAAAAGCTAAGCAAACGGAGCGGACATGCTTCTTATGAGGATCTGATTGATCAGGGATTTGTGTCGGAGGCAGTCGTCAATTATGTAGCATTGCTAGGCTGGTCACCGGAAGAAAATAGGGAAATTTATTCCCTGGACGAGTTGGTGGAAGTATTTGACTATCATCATTTGAGTAAGTCTCCGGCAGTATTTGATGTGACAAAGCTGAAATGGATGAACGGGGAGTACCTGAAAGCCATGGATTTTGACAGTTTTTATGAGATAGCAGAACCGTATATCGGGGAAGTGATTAAAAAAGATTTGGATCGGAAAAAGATTGCCGCTATGGTGAAGACCCGGATTGAGGTGTTACCAGACATTGCAGAACACATTGATTTCTTTGAAGCGATGCCGGAGTATGATATTTCCATGTATACTCACAAAAAGATGAAATCTACGACAGAGACCGCTTGGCAGGTGCTGACGGATGTATTGCCGCTTCTGGAGGAGCAAACAGATTACTCCAATGATGCTTTGTATGAGACTCTTTCTAAATATGTGGAGGAAAAAGGGGTAAAGACAGGTTTGGTGATGTGGCCGATCCGTACCGCTGTGTCCGGCAAGCAGATGACGCCGGCAGGAGCCACAGAGATCATGGAGGTTTTGGGGAAAGAAGAGTCTTTAGTCAGGATTCGGAAAGGGATAGAAAAGCTGGCTTTGAAGTAAAGCGGCAAAACAGATGGGGAATGGCTGTGCGGGAATGCATGGCCATTTCCTGTCTTGCGAGAAAGGTTTTGTAGCTCTGGAATATGCGGAAAAAATAGTATATACTTTTAGGCAAAGGAGGATAGAGCAATGATTCAGAAATACGTATACGGAATGCCTTTTGAGACAGATTCGGTTGCAAGCTTTATGGAATTTGCTGGCAGCTATCCCTCTCAATCAGATAGTGAGGCACAATAATTTTGGTGGCGAGAAGGTTTGGATTCTCGATGTGATTGATCATTTGAGAGGCGGCTTCGATTCCCAATTGACAGGAATTGATGTCAATGGAGGTTAGCTGGGGTGAGGTGAGCCGGGCAAACAAAGAGTTATTGAAAGAGATAATGGAAAGATCCTTTGGAATGGACAGGCCGATTTCAATACAAGATCGTTCCAGGGCTACGGCCAGAATATCATCACTGACCATAATAGCAGTGGGGCGGTCATCACTTTCTAACAGGCGGTGAATCAAGATATCCCCGTCTTTGGAAATGGAGGGAACTTCCACACAATAGTCCTCCCGCAAAGGAAGATTGTGGCGCAGCAGGGCGGTCTGATAGCCGGATTTGCGGTCAGCGGAAAACATCAAGCTACTGTCGCTGCCAAGGTAGGCGATTTTGCGGTGGCCCAGTTGATACAGATATTCGGTAGCTTCCTGGCCAGCCAGCAGATTATCATTGTCAATATAGATAGTCTGGTTGGCAAACTGATAGGCTTTGCCAATGAGAACATATAAAAGTCCCTCATTACAAAGATAGTCAATAACGGGATCCTGTTGTTTGGAATACAATACAATGAAGCCGTCTACCTGTCCGCTGCGGGTCATGGTACGCATGGCCTGAAGCACTTCATCCTCATCTTTACCGGTGATGACCGTGTTGATATATTGCCGATGATTGCAGAATTGGCTGATGCCCCGGATGGCTTCCAGATAGAACGGATTTTCATAGGCATCCCGGGCAGAGGTGGGAAGGATGATACCAATAGTTCGCGAGTTTTGAGAGGCCAGATTGCTTGCCTGAAAATTTGGTTCATAACCCAGTTGTGCCATAGCCCGGCGTACTCTTTCTTTTGTTTCTTCGCTGATGGATGGATTGTTCTTGCAGGTGCGGGAAACCGTGGACGGGGATACACCTGCCAGAGCAGCAACATCTTTGATCGTGATAGCCATGGGGAAAACCTCCTGGGATTTATGGGATAACTATTTTTTTCATATGAATTTATTTTAGTAGAAATGAGGAATGAAGTCAATGAGATTGTGCAAACGGATTTCCTCAAAAAAGTTGACGGAGAAAAGGAGAGATAAAGATGCCTATAGGAATTCTTGTAAATGCACTTGCGATTTTTGTTGGGGGATTGATTGGGGTGAAGCTTGGCCCAAGATTCAGCGAGCATTTTAAAGTTAATTTGAATACCACATTTGGCGCTTGTGCCATGGCAATGGGAATCAGCTCCATTGTATTGATGAAAAATTTGCCGGCAGTGATTTTGGCGGTGATTCTTGGCACGATTTTTGGCCTTGTGATTCATTTGGGAGACCGTATTTCTGCTGGAGCCATGGTGATGCAGAAAGGTATCGCAAAATTGACCAGGGCAGATACAGAAAACCAAAAGGAGGATTACCAAAGTGTTCTGATCACATGTATTGTACTTTTCTGTGCCAGTGGTAGCGGTATATATGGAAGTTTGGTATCTGGTATGACAGGAGACCACAGTATTTTGTTGGCGAAAGCGGTATTGGATTTGCCGACAGCCATGATTTTTTCTTGCACATTAGGATTGACCACGGCGTTTATTGCAGTGCCTCAATGTACGATTTTCCTGCTGTTGTTTGGCTTGGCCGGTTTGATCATTCCTTTTTGCAGCGAGGCTATGATCGCAGATTTTAAAGCATGCGGAGGAATTTTGCTTTTAGCTACAGGATTTCGCATGATTAAGGTAAAGGAATTTCCAGTGGCAGAGATGATACCGGCTATGGTGTTAGTTATGCCAATCAGTTATTTTTGGACCGCATGTGTGGCGCCGCTTTTATCTTAGAGTTGTCGCCAGTAAATAGGCGCTGACTGGTAAGCAGTTGAAGTCGGCATATCTGGGTAAGCGGCTATCTACACAGAAGAAAGGAAATAAAAAGTAACGGATTTATGGTAATATCGTGTGTTGTTGAAAAAGCTGACCAGCGGATTTCTTGTTGGTTGGCTTTTGTTTTGGTAAGAATGCTGGAAAAGGGCATAATGCACAATAATAAGAACGATAACTTGTGAAAAATAGAGAAATAAGAAAGGGAAGGAAAAATAAGGTTGCAAATCTGGTGCAATCAGTATATATTTAATGCAAGCGATTGCGTTATAATAACGCAAAATAGCACGAAAAAGTATAATTAATCAAGAGGAGGTAAGGGCAATGAGTGACAGAAAAAACGAGAATAGTAAGACTGTCATACTATCACCAGCAACAGGGCAAGCGGTTGCATTAGAACGGGTTCCAGATCCCGTATTTTCCCAGAAGATTATCGGCGATGGTATGGCAGTGATTCCGGAGGATGGGAAAATTTTAAGTCCCGTGACTGGAGAGGTAGCGTCTGTGGCAGATACGCTTCATGCTTTTGGCTTCCGTTCTAACGATGGGCTGGAATTGCTGGTTCATGTGGGGCTAGAGACGGTAGCGCTGAAAGGAGAATGCTTTAAGGTCCACGTGAAGGCGGGAGATCGAATTCAGGCCGGAGAACTGGTTGCCGAAGTCGATCTGGCATTTTTGGCGGAAAGAAAGATTAATCCGATCACACCGGTGTTGGTGTGTGGAGGTATGGAAGGTAAGATATGCAAAGGGCAAGAAGGACCAGTGGTAGGCGGAAAAGATGACTTGATAGAGATTTTGCCGGAGAGCAAGAAAGAGACTGACTCTGACACGGAAATCGGTTCTGAGACATCGAGAAAAACAGCGGATAAAAATGGGATTACCAGTGAAAGCGTTATGTCTGATAAGAATGATGTTCAAAAATCAGAAAAGAAGAAATTGGCGATCAACTTTGACTTCCTTCAAAAACTGGGCAAAGTGTTGATGGTGGTTATTGCTGTGATGCCGGCGGCAGGGCTGATGATCAGCCTGGGTAAGTTAGTGCAGATGGCAGGCATGGATATCCATATGATTGCCATGATTGGCAGCACAATGGAAAATATCGGCTGGGCTGTGATTAATAATCTGCATATTTTGTTTGCCGTGGCTATCGGCGGTTCTTGGGCAAAGGAGAGGGCCGGCGGCGCTTTTGCGGCAGTGATTGCATTTATTTTGATTAACTGTATCACGGGCGCCATTTTCGGAGTGTCGGCCGCCATGCTGAATGATCCGGAAGCAGTAACGCATACTTTATTCGGACAAGAAATTTTGGTAAATGGATATTTTACTTCGGTGTTGGGGGCGCCTGCACTGAATATGGGTGTTTTCGTGGGAATTATTGCTGGATTTACCGGAGGAATGATCTATAATAAGTATTATAATTTCCGAAAGTTACCGGATGCGTTGGCATTTTTTAATGGCAAACGATTTGTCCCCATGGTAGTGATTGTCTGGTCTGTGATTATTTCTTTGGTATTGGCAGTGGTTTGGCCAGTAGTACAGACAGGAATCAACGCTTTTGGCGTATGGATTGCCAATTCGTCTTCAACTTCACCAGTATTGGCGCCGTTTATTTACGGAACTCTCGAGCGTCTGCTTTTGCCGTTCGGTCTGCATCATATGCTGACGATTCCGATGAACTATACTTCCTTTGGCGGTACTTACACGATTCAGACGGGAATTAATGCCGGCTCGCAGGTGTTTGGACAGGATCCGTTGTGGTTGGCATGGGTGACCGACTTGATTAATTTTAAGGATGCCGGGGATATGGCATCTTATACCAATCTGATGACGACAGTGACGCCGGCCCGGTTTAAGGTGGGACAGATGATTGGCGCGACCGGACTTTTACTGGGAATTGCTCTGGCTATGTATCGTAGAGTAGACGAAGATAAAAAGAAATCATACCGTTCCATGTTTGTTTCCACTGTATTGGCAGTATTTTTGACTGGCGTGACGGAACCACTGGAATTTATGTTTATGTTCTGCGCGTTGCCATTATATGCCGTGTATGCTGTTTTGCAGGGATGTGCCTTTGCGATGGCCGGAATTTTGCATCTGCGGCTTCATTCCTTTGGCAATCTGGAATTTGTCACCCGGGTACCCATGTCCATGAAGGCAGGTCTGGCCGGAGACTTGATTAATTTTGTGATTTGTGTGCTAGTGTTCTTTGCTATCGGATATATGGTTGCTTATGTGATGATTGAGAAGTTACATTTTGCAACACCGGGACGATTGGGCAACTATACCGATGAAAATGCGGATGAGGAACATGTGTCCTCGACCATTCATGCGGGCGCAGGTTCTGGAAAGAACGGCGATAGTCAGGCAGAGCGGATTATTGCACTGCTGGGTGGCAGAGAGAATATTACTCTGGTGGATGCTTGCATGACTCGCTTACGGGTGACGGTAAAGGATGCATCGAAAGTAGCGGAGCTGCCGGCTTGGAAAGCGGAAGGCGCATTGGGACTTTTGAAGAAAGATAATGGAATTCAGGCCGTATACGGTCCGAAAGCAGATGTGCTGAAGTCAGATATCAATGACATTTTGTGATAGGGCATAGATAAACGAAGGGAAATCAGGCATTATGAAAATTATCACGATCAATACGCATAGCCTGGAAGAGACGGATTATGAACGAAAGTTGCATCAGTTTGCAAGGGCAGTGTTGGCAGAAAAGCCAGATATTCTTGCTATGCAGGAAGTCAATCAATCTGTCAGTGCAGAGGCGTTGTCAGGATTAAAGCTGTCAGGATATACGATCTGTCCGGATTTTTCCGGACAGATCCGGCAGGATAATCATGCGGTAAAGCTGGCGGAGATTTTATCAAAAGAGGGTTGCCATTATTTCTGGACCTGGGTTCCGGCAAAGCTGGGATATGAGAAATATGATGAGGGGTTGGCCGTGTTCAGCCGTCAACCAATTTTGGAGGTGGATTCCTTCCGTATCAGCCGCTGCAATGATTATGCCAATTGGAAGACTCGCCGGATTTTGGGGGTGAGGACAGAAGCCGGGTGGTTCTATACTGTGCATATGGGCTGGTGGGATGATGAAGAGGAGCCGTTTGCGGAGCAGTGGAAGCGTTTGGAGAAACACTTGGAGGAAATAAGGGGCCGAATAGAAATCTCAAAGCTTCCCTTGTGGCTAATGGGAGATTTTAACAGTCTTGACAGCATTTCCGGACAGGGGTATGATCTGATAAGCAGAAGCGGTTGGAAGGATACTTATCATTTGGCAAGGGAAAGGGACTGCGGCATTACGGTGGGCAAAGTGATTGATGGCTGGAGGGAGCGGCTGTCAAAAACAAGGGCAGCCGGAACCGAAGATCCGAATTCGACAGGAATGAGGATTGATTATATTTGGTGCAGCCAGGAGATTCCCGTCCGCTGTTCCCAGGTAATTTGCAACGGGAAGCCATATCCAGTGATATCGGATCACTATGGAGTGATGATTGAAATATAGGAAAAGCAGAATATTGAAAAATGTTAATCGATGAAAAATCAGGGGAGATTTGATTATATGAACAGAACCGGAGGTGTATTGTTATCAATTACCAGTTTACCGTCGAAATATGGGATTGGATGCTTTTCCCAAAGTGCCTATGATTTTGTGGACTGGTTAAAAGAGGCAGGACAGACATATTGGCAGATTCTGCCGTTGGGACCTACGAGCTATGGCGATTCGCCGTATCAGTCTTTTTCTACTTTTGCCGGAAATCCTTACTTTATCAGTCTGGAAGCTCTGGTAGAGGAAGGAACACTGACAAAGGAAGAGTGCGAGGCGGTAGACTTTGGACAGAAGCCGGAGCTGGTAGATTATGAGAGAATGTATAAGGTTCGCTATCCGCTGCTTAGGAAGGCTTACGAACGCAGCAAAATTAGTGAAAATCAAGATTATCAACGTTTTGTGGCTGATAATGAGTGGTGGTTGGGAGACTATGCATTGTTCATGGCGGTAAAAGATCGTTTTGCAGGAGCGCCTTGGACGGAATGGGCGGAGGATATTCGCTTGCGATGGCAGAATGCCATGGATTATTATCGTAAAGAGTTGTATTTTGATATTGAATTTCAGCAGTATTTACAGTATATGTTTTATATGCAGTGGATGAAGTTGAAAGCATATGCCAATGAAAAAGGAATTTATCTGATTGGAGATATTCCGATCTATGTGGCGATGGATAGTGCGGATACCTGGGCGAATCCGGAGCTGTTCCAACTGGATGAGAATAATGTGCCGCTGGCGGTTGCCGGTTGTCCGCCAGACGGATTTTCCGCCATAGGGCAGCTTTGGGGGAATCCGCTGTATCGGTGGGACTACCACAAAAATACCGGATATGAGTGGTGGATTTCTCGCCTGGAATATTGTTTCCGACTCTATGATGTGGTGCGAATTGACCATTTTCGGGGATTTGATGAGTATTATTCGATTCCTTATGGGGCGACTACGGCAGTGGACGGTCATTGGGAAAAAGGGCCGGGGATATCATTGTTTAACCGGGTGGAGGAAGCGCTGGGGCGTCGGGAAGTGATAGCAGAGGATCTGGGATATGTGACGGATTCGGTTCGCGAGCTGGTAGGAAAAAGCGGATTTCCGGGGATGAAGGTTTTGGAGTTTGCCTTTGACTCCCGCGATTCCGGTTGTGCCAATGATTATCTGCCTCATAATTATGGGGAGAATTGTGTGGCCTATACAGGAACCCATGACAATGAAACGATTTGTGGGTGGTTTGACAGCATTACGAAAGAAGAACAAGAAATGGCGCGGGAGTATTTGTGCGATTGCCGGACGCCCAAAAAAGAGCTGAATTGGTCCTTCATTAGTCTAATTATGCGCAGTACGGCCAGAACTTGCATTATTCCCATGCAGGATTATCTGGGGTATGGCAATGAATGCCGGATGAATAAGCCGTCCACTGTGGGGATGAACTGGAAGTGGAGACTGAAAAAAGGAGAACTGACAAAAGAATTGCAAAAAAAGCTCTATGACATGGTAAGACGATACGGGAGGCTTCCCCGATAGCGGAGGATATTATGAAAAAAGAATGGTGGCACGGAAAGACAGCATACCAAATTTATCCCAAAAGTTTTTACGATTCCAATGATGATGGGATCGGGGATTTGCCGGGGATTATCAGCAAACTGGATTATTTAAAAGAACTGGGGATTGATATGATCTGGCTCTCGCCGGTATATTTGTCACCCTGTGCAGATCAGGGATACGATATTGCTGACTATTATCAGATTGATCCTATGTTTGGAACTATGGAAGATATGGAACAATTGTTGGAAGAGGCAAAAAAAAGGGAGATTGCCGTGCTGATGGATCTGGTAGTGAATCACTGTTCTGACGAACATGAATGGTTTCGTAAGGCGTGTGCAGATCCGGAGGGGGAATACGGCAAATATTTTTACCTTGAAAAGAAAAAGGATGGAAAGCTGCCAAGCAATTGGCGATCTTATTTTGGCGGGCCGGTATGGGAGCAGATACCAG
>ERZ808024.357-NODE-357-length-22279-cov-8.794838_pt1 | contig 22279 bp, 23 predicted proteins | sample MGYA00380181_ERZ808024 | MGnify/ENA primary metagenome ERZ808024 (study PRJEB31490, sample SAMN06133413) | mouse gut metagenome | isolation source: Z2_1 | host: mice | place: China: Chengdu | collected 2015-05 ...
AGTTATGTTGAACCGCCGTATGCCGAACGGCACGTACTGGTGGTGTGAGAGGGGGATTAAATTCCCCCTACTCGATTAAAAGAGAGGATTTTCTGACGCTTTAACGGCGTATTACGGCAGCGCTTGTATTGTGGAATATGTTTGACGGAGAATGTATTTACTGTTAGAATTATTAAAAAGTGTAGGTCAAGGGGAACAGTATGCAAAAAAAATTTAATGTGAACGGGGTCTGCTATCCAGATCGGCATTATATGGTGGATTTGGACGGACGGTTACAGAAGATTAAGGAATTGATAGAAGATGGAGATTATTTTGTGATCAATCGCGCCAGGCAGTATGGAAAGACAACCATTTTGCGCGCATTAAAAGAATATCTCCGTCAGGATTATCTCGTGGTTTTCATGAGCTTTCAGAAAATGAGTTCTGCCAAATTCCGGGATGAATATACATTTGCCAGGGCATTTGCCAAGGATTTTATTAAAAAGGCGGCAGCGGAAAACGGAAACCAAAGATTTGACAGGAATTCTCTTGTGAAATTAGAAAAACAGTGCCAGGAGCGGCAAGCTTCTTTTGATCTGGTAGAACTGTTTGAGACGCTAAGTGACATATGTACTGCTGCTGCCGGTAAAGTAGTCTTGATGATTGATGAGGTGGATCAGATCTCTAACAATCAGGTTTTTCTCGATTTCCTGGGTCAGATGAGGGAGTATTATATGAACCGGGAGGAAATAGTAACTTTTCATTCAGTGGTTCTGGCGGGAGTTTATGATATAAAGAATCTCCGGTTAAAAATCAGACCAGATGAGGTTCACAGATATAATAGCCCCTGGAATATTACTGCTGATTTTGATGTGGATATGAGTTTTTCGCCAAAGGATATTGCAACTATGCTGGAAGCTTATGAGGCAGACCATCATACAGGCATGGAGATAGAGCGAATGGCAAAGGAATTATTTGCTTGTACGAACGGCTATCCATATTTGGTAAGCTGCCTTTGTAAGAAAATAGATGAAAAAGATGTAAACTGGAATGTAGAAAGCCTTCGGACGGCGGTCAGAGATTTACTGAGAGAACGTAATACATTGTTTGAGGATGTAATTAAAAATATTCGGAATAATCAGACTTTTTCAGATTTGGCAGAACAGCTTCTAATTAATGGAGCGAATGTAATCTTTGAGAGGAGTAATCCGGTTATTGATATGGGAGAGATGTTCGGAATACTGGCAGAAAAGGATGGAAAAGCAGTAATCTCTAATGTGATATTTGAAACTCTTATCCTGAATTATTTTACATCTGTGCGTGCGACTAAAGCGCTGATTAATTCAGAATATATTGAAAAGTCACAGTACCTTTATGAAGGCAGATTGAATATGGAAATGGTGATCAGAAGATTTGCTGTTTTTATGAAATCGGAATATCGTGAAGAGGATGGGACATTCATAGAGCAGCAGGGGCGACTCTTATTTTTGGGATTTTTACGTCCGATTATCAATGGAACAGGGCATTATGCAGTAGAACCGCAGACCAGAAAAAATACCAGAATGGATATTCAGGTGTTTTATGGCAGAGAGGAATTTATTGTAGAGTTGAAGCTGTGGAGAGGAGAAGCCTACGAACGAAAGGGGTACGATCAGCTTGTTGATTATCTTGAAGCAAGAGATGCACAGCAGGGATATATGGTGAGTTTCAGCAGAAATAAGAAGAAACCGAAGGAAGACCAGTGGATTCAGTACAAGGGTCATGATATTTTTGAGGTGATTGTGGAATGTTAGCTGATACTAATCAGAAATAGTATTTTTCAGATTTCCTTATACTTTCCTTATAATTCTGCCCTATTCTTATCTTGTAGTTCAGCGGCAGGTAAGAGATATCTGATCAGGCAGAACATTACAGGCAGAACATTACAAGCATGGAATAAGGAGGAAATCATGAATCAAAACATCTTAGAAACAAAATGTCTGGCAAAATCATTCCGCGGTCATTATGCCGTCGATCATATTTCGCTTGCAGTACCTAAGTGCTGCGTGTACGGACTTCTGGGTCCGAACGGAGCGGGCAAGTCCACATTGCTTAAGATGATGACGGGAATCCTGCGTCCCACAGACGGGGAAATTCTCTTTGACGGTCATCCGTGGAGCAGGAAGGACCTTGCGGATATCGGAGCTCTGATCGAGACGCCGCCCGTATACGAGAACCTGACAGCTTGGGAGAATCTGAAAGTCCGCGCGCTGATGCTTCATATACCGGATGAAAGGATCCGGGAAGTATTGGAGCTGGTGGATCTGACAGATACAGGGAAGAAAAGGGCAGGTGCATTTTCACTGGGAATGAAGCAGAGGCTTGGAATCGCGATCGCGCTGCTCAACAGACCTAAGCTGTTGGTACTTGACGAGCCGGTCAACGGACTTGACCCCATCGGAATCCAGGAGCTTCGGCAGATGATACGAAGATTCCCCAAGGAGGGGATCACGGTGATCGTATCAAGCCATATCTTAAGCGAGATCGCCCAGACGGCAGACTATATCGGAATCATCGCAAACGGGGCGCTCGGCTATCAGGGCGGGATGCCGGAAATCGGCCATCTGGAAGAATTGTTTATGCAAGTTGCAGCGAAGTATGCCGTATCGGACAAAGGGCGCCAGCTTAAGGAGGTGGGATAGATGGGGAAATATTATCCGGCCGAAAGATTAAAGAACCGTCATACTTCTGCGGAAAAGCTGATATTGCTGATGCCGATGATCGTAGTGTGTCTGGCGGCACGGCTTACGAGCGACTATTTTACGATCGATGCTTATAATTGGTGGTGTATTGTATTATTTCCGGGGATGATTGCCATCATCTGCGGCGCGGTGGGAAACAGGGATAAGAAGATGAAGAATCAGACGATCCTGACGCTTCCGGCAGATATGGGGGCGGTCTGGGACGGAAAGGTGTTGTATGGGATCCGCTGCATGGGGATCTCCCTGGCGGTACTCTTAAGCGTTACACTGATGATAAGCACGATACTTAAGCAGGTATGGCAGATCGTATTTCGCATCGATCCGGCAGTGGGAGAGCAGGTATTTGCAGTGGTTGTATTATTCCTGACTTCTCTGTGGCAGATCCCTTTCTGCCTGCTGCTTATGCAGGTGCTCGGCAGATTTCCGATGATATTGCTCCATGCGGGGAGTATATTTCTGATCTCCGTAACAATGTCATTGAAACCGTATTTTATGCTGCTCCCGGGAGGGATCGCGGCGCGGCTGATGTGTATTATCCTGAAAATACTTCCGAACGGGCTGATCGCAAAGCCGGGAAGCATGACATTTACCCCGGAATTGATGGATTGGAAGGGAGTGCCGGTGGGTATTCTGGCTTCGCTGGTGTGGTTCGCGGTATTCTGGATCGTGGGGCGGAAGCAGTTTGAAAGGCAGGTGCAGCTATGATGGCAAGACATTTGGATGGAGGGAAGGAGCTTCAGGGAAATGTCAAAGGGGAGCTGTGGAAGATGCGCCGCACCCTGCTTCCATGGCTTCATGTAATGGTTCCGCTTCTTGGGATCGCTGTATTCCTTGCATATTATAGTTTTGCGGCATGGAATGATGAAGGAAAGATATTGGGATATATGGAGACGCTGACGGTCATACTTCCTCTGGTCGTCAGTGTGATCTGCTCCATATCGGCAGAGTTTGAAGAGAGCGGACATTATCAGACATTTCTTGGAGTATCGGTCTGTAAAATGAATCCGCTGCTTGCTAAATGGATCGTGCTGTCAGGCATGGGGCTTCTCTCCATCCTTCTGGCTGTTGTTGGATTCGCAGCGGGATATCGGATAACGGAGGGGAGCACGGTGCTTCTTATGAGGGAATACTTGATCCTTGCTGCGGTAATGTGGCTTTGCAGCGTGAATCTGTATCTGATACACCTGTTCTTGAATTTTGCGTTTTCAAAAAATATTTCCCTGTGTGTGGGAACGGCTGAGTTAGTGATCGCGGCGCTGTTCCTGACCGGGCTTGGCGAGGGGCGGTGGCAGTTTTTTCCCTGTTCGTGGGGTAGCAGATGGACGGAATATCTGATACAATACTGGATAGGAAATAAAACGGCGGCGGCAGGAGATGTGCTGAAGATTCTGGGAATCGGGGCAGGCGTCACGGCAGCGCTGTGGTCTGTGTTTTTCCTGTGGTTTCATTTTTATGAGGGAAGGCAGTGCCGGGATTAATGCCGGGTGCGGTCGGGGAATGAGCGGTTATGATTAAAATATTAGCGGTAGATGATGAAGAGCGGATCCTTAAGCTTATCAGGAACGCTCTGGAAAAAGAAGGGTATGAGGTGGATGCGGTAAGCGATCCGCTTAGGATCAAGAAGATGAGATTACAGGACTATAAGCTGATCCTTCTGGATGTGATGATGCCGGGAATGGATGGATTTACCCTGTGTGAGGAGATCAGGGATCTGGCAGACTGTCCGATCCTCTTCCTGACGGCGAAGACTGAGGAGAAGGATATTATGAGGGGGCTTGGAATCGGCGGGGACGACTATATCACCAAGCCCTTCGGCATCGGAGAGCTCCGCGCGCGGGTCGCCGCACATCTGCGGAGGGAGACGAGAGAGAAGAAGCAGGCGGTCTCGGTGAACGGGGTGCAGTTCTACCTTAAGGAGAAGAGAGTAAGCTATGAGGGGAACGAGATTACATTTACCAAGAGCGAGTATGCGATCTGCGAGTATCTTGCGCTGAACCATGGACAGGTATTTTCAAAGGACAGGATCTACGAGCATGTTTTCGGGTACGATAAAGAGAGCGATAATTCTGTGATCACGGAGCATATCAAGAATATCCGGGCGAAATGCCAGAGGGCAGGATTAGAGCCGATCGAGACGGTATGGGGGATTGGGTATCGGTGGAGATGAAAAATAATATAACGATCACGGTTGTTTTTCTCCGTTTCGTCATCATATATACCGTCGGCGCATTGTTCTGGCTGTTTGCCGCAGTCATGATATATTTTGTGCTCGATGCGGCGGGAGAAGTTCTTCCGGCGAACCATATGGAAGCGCAGTTAAATGCATCTGCCGATGAGATTCAAAGCGTCTCCAAAGTCACAGATGAACAGATACCGGCGGGGTGCATGTACGGGGTTTATGAGCGTACCGGAGAGTGGCTGTACGGAACATTTTCTTCCGAAGAGAGCGGGCAGGCATGGGCCAGCTATGAGGAGAATGATATCTATGCGCAAGGGAAGGGATACTATCGGTTCTTCGTGCGCGATGCAGGGGAGATATGTATTGTAAAATATAAGATTGAGACGAGGTTTCGGAATGAATATCTGAACAAATTACTGCCGCGGCCGGATCTGCTTATGGTCGTCTCATTCGCGGCGATGTTTCTCCTGCATACGGTTCTGGTGTCGCGGTATTTTGGAAAATATATGCGCGCAAGACTAAGGATCTTGCTCGAGGTGGCGGAGAAGATCAGGAATCAGGATCTTGAATTTGCAGAAGAACATTCGGGATTAAGGGAAGTGAATGAGATCTTAAGTTCCCTTTATCAGATGAAGAAGGCGCTGAAGGAATCCCTGTACAGGCAGTGGGATGTGGAAAAGAGCAGGGATGAGCAGATTGCGGCGCTGGCCCACGATATCAAGACGCCGCTTACGGTGATCCGGGGGAACGCGGAGCTTCTGGAGGAAGGGGAGCTGGCGGAAGATGAACAGGAGTACAACCGGGATATCCTGTCAAGCGCGGCCGTGATGGAGAATTATCTGCAAAGCTTGAATGAGCTGCTGATGGCGGACAGAGAGAGGGCTTCTGGTGAGGAAGGAGATGCCGGCGAAAATGATATCAGAAGAGATAATGCTGGAGAAGATGATGACAGAGAGAAAGATATCAGAAGAGATGATGACAGAGAAAACGAGATTGCCGGTATTGCTGCGGATATGGTGTCCTGTATGGAATTCGCTGATAAGTTAATAGAGCAGGCAAGGCTTCTGTCATCTGCAAGACAGTGTCCTGCCGTTTTCCAAAGAAATGATCTGTATGGGAAGATTCAGTGCAATGAGACGCAGATTCTAAGGGCGTGGAGTAATATTCTGGGAAATGCAATGGATTATGGCCCTGAGAATGGGAGAATACAGATCTCTCTTAAGATGCGTAAGGATGAGGGAAAGGAATATCTGGCGGCGGCGGCCGCGGACGAGGGGCCGGGATTCTCCAGGCAGGATTTGATGCATGCAACGGAGCAGTTCTATCAGGGAGACCGAAGCAGGAACAGTAAGACGCACTATGGAATAGGGCTTCATACTGCTGAGAAGTTTGTTAAGAGACAGGGAGGGAAGCTGGTGATTGAGAATGGAGAAGCGATGGGGGCCAGGGTGACAATGTTGTTGGAAGTGCGTTCTTGAAGATTGCTGGAAGTGCGCTCTTGAAGACCGAAGGAGTCAGTATGTATAATTTTTTAACAGTTCTGGATCTGCCAGGGCTGTTTTTTTGCTGCATTATGGGGGAAATGGATGCATTTGTCAGAGATATTTTTCAAAATGACTTGACAAAATACTACGGGGGGGGGGTATTTTATAGTATGAGAATGAAATATTAGTTCTCAGATTCAAATGACCGATTTTACAGTTTGGGAAATGAGGAAAGCAGATATGTGGTGTGTGATGCGGGTACGGGTAGGTTCGGAAGAAAGCGTGCGGCTGCAGTGCCAAAAGAAGCTCTCTTCTGATCTGCTGAAAGGCTGTTATGTATTCTATTATCAGGAAAAGAAGCATATTCAGGGGGAATGGGTGATCAGGGAGAATATCCTGTTTCCGGGATATGTGTTCATGGTTACGGAGCAGGCAGACCGGTTGAGCGATGAGCTGATCCGTATCAAAGGATTTGCGAAGCTTCTGGAAGCAGGCAGCGAAGTGGCCGCGCTGACGGAAGATGAAGTAGATTTCCTGACCGTATTCGGCGGAAAAGAACAGACGGTAGAGATGTCAGAAGGCGTGATCGAACAATCCAGGATCAGAGTATATTCTGGTCCGTTGGTAGGGAAAGAACGATATATAAGTAGGATCGATCGCCATAAACGTCGAGCATTTTTAGAGATGCCAATGTTCGGGGAGAGGCAGAAGGTACGGGTAGGGTTAGAGATCGTGTCGAAGTCTTAAGCATAGTTTTATACCGAAAAATAGTAAGAAAATCAGGATTACTTTCTGGATATCCTTGCAGCTGGGGCACTTGGATTTCCGGGGTATGACATATCCGACGTCTGAGAATATCTGCAGACATATCCGGGATGCTGTATGCGTACAGTATATCGGTATGTCTTGCAGACGGAAGACAAGTTACTGTGGCAGCAGGAGATTACTGCGGGCATGGATGGCGAAGCATACCTTTTGGTATGGTCCGATTGAACTGGATCGGAACATATCAGGGAGTGCTTCGCTATTATAATGCAATGAAAGATACATAGTAACGCGATCACAGAAGCCGCCGGGTAGTGTCATATCTCCATAATATGTGTTGAAGATCTTGGCAGATCGGAAGCATATATTACGAGGAAATGACATTGCCCGGCGGCTTTTGTCATTTTATATCTGGCAGTCAGCGTTTGACTTCCGCGAGCAACGAGCCAAGCGGGTATGCTTGCATGCACATTTGGCAGCTGCAGCGGGGTTATTGACTTGGTTGGAAATCAAACTCATAGATTGTGTGTTCTATACCATCTCGTCGAATGGAGGATTTGTTTTGCATTATGTACTACAGGTAACTACAGGAACAGAAAATAGGGTGGAAGAGCAGGTCAGGACCGTAGTAGAAAATACGTTGTATGATTCCTGTTTCCATCCAATGCGCCGTGTGAAGAAGAAATTTCGGGGAGAGTGGAAAGAAGTCCATGAAAAGTTGCTTCCTGGATATGTGTTCATAACGAGCGATCATATAAAAGACTTATATCAGGAGCTTCGGCATGTGCCGGCATTTACAAAGCTGTTGGGAAAGGATAGTGAGCTGTTTATTCCACTTCCGGATCATGAGGTGGAATGGCTTGAACAGATCATGGACTCACCGGATCGCAGCATGGAAGTGCAGTTATCACAGGTGTCGGTATCGGAGGATGATGTGATCACGATCTTGTCCGGACCTTTGAAGAATATGGAAGGGTGTATCAGGAAGATCGATCTGCACAGACGGATCGCGAAGGTTGAGGTTGATTTTATGAATCGGAAGACGGTGATACATCTGGGGATTGAGATGGTGGGGAAGATGGAGTGAAGAAAACCTGTAGATTCATGTTAAGAAGCCTGAGAGGGAGATTAATGAGAGGAGATTTTTATTGATGGAAGGATATCAGGAAGTCAATGAAATCAGTCTGGTAGATTTGATGTTTTATTGCTTGAAGAGATGGCGCTGGATCGTCGTGTGCATGTTGCTCCTTGCTGCGGCCGCGGGCGTATATAAGTATCAGGCGGTGATTGCGGAGAATCAGGTGAAAAGGGAACAAAAAGTACAGCAGTCTGCGGTAAAACCAGCCGAGGGAGAGACAGAGATCGAGAGCGAACCGATCGTGTTTGAAGATCCGGCCTCTTCGGCAGTTACATTTGCGATTGTCGGAATGATCGGCGGAGGGTGCCTGGCCTGCATGATATTCTGTTTGAGATACGCGGTGAGCGGGAAATTGCAGGATATAAGCAACTTCCAACAAAAGTTCGGCATGCCGCTGTTGGGAGTCGTTCGGAAAAGCGATACAAAGAAGAGATTGTTTGGATTTTTAGACCGGTGGATTCGCCGGTTAGAAGAAGGACCCTGTGCCAGGATTCCGAGGAAAGAACAGATTAAGATCGCTGCTGTCAACGTTCAGAGTGCGATCCATAGAAATCCAGAAGAGAAGATTAAGAGGGTTATGCTGGCGGGAACTGCATCGGGGGATGATGTGATTGAGATCTGTGAGCAGTTGGCGGAAGAGATCGGGGAGGTTACGTTTTCACCTTATCGGCAGATTGTGTTTCATGCGGCGGCGCTTAAGAAGCTGGAGTATTATGAAGGGGTTTTGTTTGTTGAGAAGAGAGGGGAGTCTTATGAGAGGCTGATCAGGCTGGAGAGGGAGTTGGCGGTTAGTCGGGATGTGACAGTGTTGGGAAGTATTGTGTGTTAGTTTTAAGAGAATACACTGCCCAAAATTGATGCAAAGTAGATTATGAAAGGGTATTAATTACAATGTATGAGAAAATCATAAAAAGGCTCATAGACATATTATTTTCTTTGCTGGGATTAATTCTTCTTTCCTGGCTTTATCTTATTCTGTCAATTGTTGTTTTTATCGACGATCCCGGACCAGTATTATTTGAGCAGAAGCGTGTAGGTATCCATAAGTCATTCTTCCGGCTTCATAAGTTCAGAAGTATGAAGATGTCCACGCCTCACGACATGCCGACACATATGCTCGAGAATCCTGACCAGTACATAACAGGGGTAGGACGGTTTCTGCGGAAGAGTTCTCTCGATGAACTTCCGCAGATCTGGGATATCTTTATAGGGAAAATGAGTATTATTGGTCCGCGCCCTGCTCTGTGGAATCAGGATGATTTGGTAGCGGAGAGAGAGAAATATGGAGCTAATGATGTGAAGCCGGGATTGACCGGGTGGGCACAGATCAATGGCCGGGACGAGCTTGAGATTCCTGTCAAGGCAAAACTTGACGGTGAATATACGAAGAAGCTGAAAGCCGGAGGTATAAAGGCATTTCAGTTTGACTGCCGTTGTTTTATAGGAACGATTTTCTCTGTGGCAAAGAGAGAAGGAATTGTCGAAGGCGGTACAGGGGAGATGTATAGACAGAGGAAGTGAACTTTGATAAAACTGACTGAGGAATAACGTGATGAATAGGATGAAAATACTGGCTACTTGTCAATATGGATGGCCTGAACCACATCCCTTTTTAGATCCCATGGAAGAGATGGTAGAACGTGGACATTTTGTTCATGCAATAACAGGAACGCCCAATTATCCAATGGGTGATATATTTAAGGGATATGAGTATAACAGAATAAAAGAAGAAAACCATAATGGAATACATATTACACATGTACCGGTAGTTCCAAGAAAACAAGATTCAATCCATAGATTCTTGAATTATCATAGTTATCCTATATTTGCAAAGAAGAAAATTAAAGAGTTGGATGATAGTTATGATGTGATTTTTGCGAACCAGTCATCTCCTGTTATGATGGTCGAACCGGCTATTGAGTATGCAAGAAAATGGAATAAAAGAGTTGTTATGTATTGTATGGATTTATGGCCGGCAAGTTTGTGCATTGGTGGAGTGAAAAAGAGTTCTGTTCTTTATAAATTTTATTATGAAATATCAAAAAATATTTATGAGAATGTGGATGTAATTCTTGTAACATCGAGAATGTTTAAAGACTACTTTATATCAGAGTTTGGTATATCAGAGCAAAAGATAGACTATTTACCTCAGTACGCATTGTCTGAATTTGAAAATATACCTAAGCAAAAGGACAAAGATACAATAGATTTCATGTTTGCTGGAAATGTAGGTGTAGCACAAAATCTAGGTGTGATCTTAAAGGCTGCAAAAATTATTGAAGATGAAAAGATAAATGGCAGGGGAAAGAGAATAGTTTTCCATATCATAGGAGATGGTCAGGAACTTGATAACCTTCAAAATTATGTTAGAAGATATAAAATAAATAATGTTATTTTTCATGGAAGGAAACTACCAGGAGAACTACCAAAGTACTATGCATTAGCAGATGCAATGATAGTTACTTTAACAGCAGATTTACTAATTTCATTAACGCTTCCTGCTAAGATTCAAAGCTATATGGCAGCAGGGAAACCAATCATCGCATGTGCAGGGGGAGAAATATCTAATGTAATTAAAGAGAGTGGTTGCGGTTTTTGTGCAAAAGCGAATGATACTAGAGATTTTATTGAGAAGATAAAGGAGTTTTTGAAATCGGAAAACAGAGATGAGTTTGGTAAAAAGGCAAAGGAATATTACAAAAATAATTTCTCTGTTGAAACAGTTATAGATAAGTTAGAAAGTGTGCTTTTTGAGAATTGTAGATAGAAGAGAAGTAATTTGGAGGATGTAATAAATGATAAAAAGTGGGTCTGATAGACCATATAAGATTTGTAAGTGTTGTGTGATGGATACTAGTGATGAAGATATTGTTTTTGATTCTGATGGCGTATGTATGAGGTGTAATGAGTACAAAGAACGTATTCTACCTGAATGGAATTATGGAAAAGGGCATGAGAAAGAACTTGAAACGTTAATTAATAAGATTAAAAAGAGTGGAAAAGGCAAGCAATATGATTGTATTCTTGGACTTAGTGGTGGACTTGATAGTTCTTATATGCTTCACCTTGCAGTTAAAGAATGGGGATTGAGACCGTTTGTTTTTCATATAAATGCCGGATGGAATCTTCCTGTAGCTGAAGAGAATCTTAAGAAGTTGACTGACAAACTCGGTGTTGTATTACATATAGAGAAAATGGATTGGACTGAGATGCGCGAGATGCAGCTTGCATGGTTTCGCACTGGTTTAGAATTACTTGATGCACCACAAGATCATGCATTTATTGCCTTGATAGATAGGTTTTCACGTGAACTGGATGTTAAATATATTTTGAACGGGTACAATATTTCAACAGAGATTATTGCAGATCCGGTGTCATGGGGGAAAGGGTGTGGACAAACAGGCGATGGAACATATATGAAGGATGTCGTGAAGAAATATTGCAGGATCCCAATTAAACAATATGCGTATACGAACGGATTTAAACATAAGTTTTGGATTCCATACGTTTTAGGAGTAAAAACTTTGAAACCATTAAATCTTGTACCGTTTACCAGAGAAGAAATGACAAGGACTCTTGTCAAGGAGTATGGGTATGTACCTTATGGTCAAAAGCATTTTGAAGACCTACTCACTAAGTTTCTTGAAGGGTGGTGGATGCCTACTCGTTTCGGCCATGATATCCGTCGCGCACAATTATCCAGCTTAGTTGTCACCGGTCAAATGACAAGAGATGAGGCTTTAAAGATTTTAGAACAGCCTCCATTGAGTGAAGATGAGAGCATGGAGCTTTTCAGAGAAGTTGCAAAAAGGCTGGAAATTAGTGAAGAAGAACTGATGGGTTATCATAATATGCCAGAGTGCACAGTCAAATTCAAAGGACAGACAGCATTGTATAATGCAGGTATTCGCCTATACGAGCTTTTAGGGATAGAGAAGAGGATTAGGAGATAGTTTCTGATTATGAAAGGATGGAAATATGAATAATTATATCGTCCGTCCAAAGACAACGGATCAATTATTATTAACTAGATATTGTTCTTTTGTTGGAATCGATACGGGTGGAACAAGAGAAACTTCAGAGTTATTATTTGATGATTTTGAAGAACATGATGAATCTGAGAATTTGAAAGAGAAAATATATCATAGATTAGAGCATGATCGGCAGGAGATTGCAGATAGAGCTCAGGCAGCATACTCAAAAGAAACCATGGCAAAGAAATACATGGAGGAGTATGACAGAAATGGTCATAGGGAACGGATACTTTTAATTGATGTGAACTGTAAAGGATCGTCTACAGGTAAGATTGTATATGATTTGTACAGCAGTATTAGAGCGAGTGGCAGGAGTGCATCAATCTGCTACGGTAGGGGGGAGAAGATTGAGGAAAAGGATATCCATAAGTTTGGAGTGGATTGGGAGACAAAATTTCATGGAGGAATGGCGAGGCTGACTGGCTATAACGGCTATTTTTCACCAGTGTCGACTCAGAGACTAATAAGATTTATAGAGGAATTTAAACCTGATCTGATTCATATGCATGAACTTCATGCCTATTTTGTTAATATAAAACCACTTGTTACTTACATAAAAGCAAAGAGAATCCCATTGATCTGGACTTTCCATTGTGAGTATATGTACACAGGAAAATGTGGACATGCTTACGAATGCACAAATTTTCAATATGAATGCGGAAATTGTCCGGCAGTTCGAGATTATCCAAAAAGTTTATTTTTTGATAAAACAAAACAAATGCTCAAGATGAAAAAGGAGTTGCTGAATGATCTTGACTTTACGATTATTACGCCTTCTCAATGGCTTGCTGACAGGGTAGAAGTGTCGTTTTTAAGAGATAAGGAGATAAAGGTCATTCACAACGGTATTGATACGGATGTTTTCCATCCGACGGATGCGAGTGAGCTAAGATGTGCTTTAAAAATTAAGAAAGATACGAAGATTTTTCTATTTGTTGCTCCAGATGTTATGAGTGTAAGAAAAGGTGGACATTGGATATTGAAGCTTGCAAAAAAAATGATAGACTATAATTGTGTGTTTATTTTAGTGGGAAATGGCACACCTCCTGAATTAAAGCCGATTAATACCATATTTGTCGGAGCGGTTAAAGATCAAAGTGAATTGGTAGCATATTATTCAATAGCTGACTGTTTCCTATTGTGCAGTGAAAAGGAAACATATTCCATGACTTGTGCAGAGGCATTATGTTGTGGAATTCCTGTTATCGGATTTAAGTGTGGCGCACCGGAGACTGTGTTTGCAGAGCCAGATGCCAAATTTGTGAATTATGGCGATTTAGAACAGATTGAAGTCTTGATAAAGGAGAATATCCTTTGAAGCATATGTAGAAAAAACTGATTATAAAATTCACAATATAGTAAAGATGGTGTAAACGATGGATAGTAAGATTACCATATTGATGGCTACATACAATGGTGCAAAATATTTAAAAGAACAGCTCGACAGTATAATTAACCAAAGCTACAGTGACTTTGTACTTTATATAAGTGATGACGGTTCTTCCGATAGAACTCTTGATATAATAAAAGAATATATTGAAAGAGATGATCGAATTAAATTAGAGTTATCTTCGCATAAGGGAGCATGTCAAAATTTTGCACAGATGATAAGAAATCACAAAGATGCAGAGTATATTATGCTTTGTGATCAAGATGATGTGTGGGATAGGCATAAGGTTGAAAAGTCACTGACAGTAATCCAGCAGAGTGATAATGATAAACCTATTTTATTGTATTGTGACAAAGTATATGTCGATGAGCGTTTACAGCCATTGGAAATCATAATCAGAAAATATTCCGATACGTTCAAATCACTACTGTGTCAATGCCATATCTATGGCTGTACGGTTATGATAAACAAACAATTAATTGATTTGGTTGATATACCGTCTTACGCTTCCATGCATGATCATTGGATAGCATTAGTCGCTGCGTGTGAAGGAAAAATTATTCATCTGGAAGAATCGTTAATATTGTACCGTCAGCATACAGCCAATGTAACAGGCGGCATAAATCAATTCAGTCTAAAAAAGAAGTTAGAAAACTGGAGCAAAATAAGCAAGGAAGATGAAAAAGCAATTAATATGTGCTATCGATTCAGCAAAGATCATTTATATAATACAGTGGCATCAGATTATACAAAAATTTTTTCTAAGAATGGACTGTCAAGAATTTACAAAGCTATCAAATTTGGATATAAACTTGACCATACATTAGCTACAGTCAGAGGGCTATATGAAGTTATGATGGCTGATATTTCTGAGGGATAATGATGAACATAAAACAAATATGGACCATACTCTTATCCATACTATTATTTCTAATGATATGGGCCTCTGGAGAGTTTATAAATATAAAAATAGTTCTTTGTGGTATAGTATGTTTTTGTGGATTGTTTATAAAGAATGGCGGAGGGAGGATTGCCTTTTCTGTAGGTGTAGGAAGATGGTTTGCCATTTATATAGGGTCAAATATATTTTTTATGATCTTATCAATTTTGCATAGCAACCCCGGCGCATTTACTTACATCAATGTAGATTTGGTTGAGCCGATACTGTTTGCAGTTATTATTGTGCTTATTGGAAAGTGGGAATTAGACAGGATAGGGAGATTTTTGATATACATATCACTGTTTCTATATGTGTATTTGATTATAGGATTTCTATCAGTGAATGATTTTATACCAATTAGTAATATGCCATTTATAATAACAGATTTTGGCGGGTTATTGCCGTTTGGCCTGATGAAAGCAGATGCACAATTTATCCAATGGCTATACTTTCTTATACCTGGTAATATATGTTTGTTTTTTTTCAGAGAGGAAATTACCGATCGCAAAATTATCAGGATTATAATATTAAATTTTATCCTTAGTTATGTTGCGACAATTCTAATTTTGAAGACAGCACTAATTTTAGTTTCTGTATTTACTATAATATTAAGTCTTGTCTTACTTAGATATAAGAAAAACAGAAAACTATTGAGTAGTAATAAGCTGATTAGTGCAGTTGGACTTTTGATTCTTACGGTTGTTGCTTGGAATGTATTCAATATAGGAGATTTTGTTTATGATACTGTCCTGAAAAAAGTTATGATTTCACTCGGTAATGACGGATATGTCAATTCTTATGGTGTTTCTGATATAGGTGGAACAGTACGCAGGAGACAAATAGCGGATCTACTGAATACATGGAGGTTGAGTCCAATACTTGGCAGGGGCACCGGCGCTGATTCGTTAAATTATACCAGTAGCACTGTTCATGGACTATATGAGATGACGTATGTTGCAAAGCTTATGCAACGTGGTATCGTCGGAATGATGATCTATATTGGATTGATTGGATGGATGTTCAAAAAAATGCTTTATTATATAAAACATGATATTATGAAAATCGAATCATTATATCTATTTGCAGGACTTGCAGGAATGTTGCTTGCAAATGGAACAAATCCATATCTTGAATCATTTGACAAGTTAATAATATTATTCCTGCCGCTAGTAATAGTGAATATTGTCTCGTTGAACGGAGGTCGTTATGAGGATATTACACATATCAAGTGAGGATGAATTATATGGAAGTGCTAAGTGTCTTAAGGAACTTATCCTTGAAGAACTGAAATGTGGAGTAGAACCTGTTGTGCTTACACCATTCAAAAGTGAAATCAATAGATTTTGTGATCAAAACGGTGTTGTAAATTATTCTGTAAAGTATATGGGATTTTTATATTTCAGCCATGATTTTTTGAGTCCTGTAAAATATACACTGAGAAAGATACAATATAATATTCTGAAAAGAAGATCTTTCAAAGAAGCATGTGCAAAGATCAATATGACCTCAGTTGATTTGGTACACACTAATAATGCTGGATATGATATAGGGTATCTGTTGGCAAGAGAGTTTAATAAAAAGCATGTTTGGCATTTGAGAGAAGGCGGATTAAAACATTTTAATTTTAAACCATACTATAGAGAAGTTGGAAAGTATATGTCAGAAGGAGCGGATAATTTTATTGCTGTTTCTGAATTTGTTAAGAAAGAGTGGATTAAATTAGGAATACCGGGGAAAAAAATAAAAGTATTATATGATGGGGTTAGTGAAAATGGAGTGAAATCACCTATAAGATCTGGAAAAGTAGAAAATACCCGGTTCATAATGTGTGGCTCTATTATGAAAGCAAAAGGTCAAATGACAGTAATTCAATACTTTAATCATTTCCCTAAAAATATTTTGAGGAATGTAGAACTTTATTTATTTGGAAGTAAGGAAGGAAAAGACTATAATGATGCTTTATCTTTCGTAAAAAAGAATAATCTGGAAAAAGTTGTGTTTTTTAAAGGGTACACAGATGATATTTGGGAAGAACTCTCTAAATATGATTTCGCTATTAATTATTCTAATGCGGAAGCGTTCGGGAGAGTAACTGTAGAGTATATGATGGCTGGGTTACCTGTGATAGCTGTAGATACCGGGGCAAACAGAGAGTTGCTAGGGAAATATGGCATAATAATCAAAAAAGATGATGAAAATCAATTTGCAAGTGCGGTTATAAATGCTATTAGCAGAAAAGCGGAGTATAAACAGCAGACAGAGGAAATATCGCAGTATGCAAAAAGTAAATTTTCTGCAGAAAATAACCTGAAAGAAATCATTAATTATTTTGAGGGAATTATATCAGCCGGAGACAATTAAAATGATAGGAATACAAACATTTTATTATATGGATAATTATGGTGCGGTACTTCAGTGTTATGCACTGGAAAGGTACCTTGAACTTAATAATGCTGATGTCTGTGTTATAAAATTCGTCTCTCCTTATATGAGGCCATTGAGATCAAGATTAAAACGCATTTTCTTAAGTACGGAACAGCAGAGAAAGTTCAAATCATTTAGAGATAAGTTCTTAAAGGTAAAAAATCTTAGTTATTATGATATTATAGTTATAGGATCGGATCAGGTGTGGAATCCGGAAATTACAGGTTATGACACAAGGTGGTACAGTCCTAACATTGATTACGGAAATGTCGTTGCCTATGCTGCAAGCATTGGAAAAAAGAAACTGTCGCTTAGTGAAACAGAGTATTTTGAAAGCGCACGTGAAATATTGACAAGCTATCGTGCAATTGGAATACGTGAGCAGGATGGAAAGGAGATAATGGAGAATGTAGGTATATGTTCGTCCGTTGTTTGTGATCCGACATTGTTACTATTTGATAGAAAAGTGGAATATGAGAAGTTAATAGAAAAGTGTAAACCTCTAGTACATGAGGAATATATTTTTGTATATTCATTAGAAGCATCATGCTATCTTGATAATGCAATACAGTATGCTAAGGATAAATTTGGTGTAAAGGTTGTAGCTGTTCATCCTGTAAATATAAGATTATGCAAATGTGATGAATTTTTGGAAAATGTTGGAGTAGAAGAGTTTTTATATTTGATTAAGAATAGTAAGATAGTCATTACGAATTCATATCATGGGATGATTTTTTCTTTAGTTTTTGAAAAAGGAATCTTGACTATTCCCCATTCACAACTGTCATCGAGGCAGGAACAATTGAATAGCTTATTGAATACACGAATTGAACTAATTGAAGAAAACTTATACCAGATTAAAGAGGGAAAAATTGACGGAGATTTAAAAAATTTTATTGAAATTTCAAAAGATTTTATTGCTAAGGAAATTTTGTCGGATATAACATCATGAAGAAAATAAAAGCATATTATAAATCTATTCCAATTCAGGTCAAGGCATCTTTATGGTTTTTGATTTCGATGGTATTTCAAAATGCACTTGCAGCCTTATCTACACCTTTTTTCACTAGACTGATGACGACAAGTGAATACGGAAGATATAGTGTTATTTTATCTTGGCAACAGATTTTAAACTGTTTTATTACATTAAATATTTATGGCGGTGTTTATGCACAAGGACTTGTAAAACAGATGGGGGAAATCAGAAACAGATATATATCCTCATTCCAGGGACTTTTAATGAGTTTAGTGGTCGGTTGGTTTTTAATATTTTTATTCATTCATCAGATTATTGAAGAGATAATTGATTTCACTTTTGTTGAAGGATGTTTCATTTTTATCCTGATTTGGGGAACTGGTATTTTTCAAATATGGGCACAGGCAGAGAGAACAGAATTTAGATATAAAAAGCTTGTTATTGTATCAATTGCCTATGCGCTAATATCTACCGTAAGTGGATTACTACTTGTCTATTCCATGGATAATAAGGTGACCGCCAGAATCTTGGGATTGGCAATACCTGCAATGGTTATCTATTCTGGCTTGTTCATAGGACAAATAAGAAAAGACAGAAGGATATTTGATAGTGATATATGGAAACATACCATTCTTTTAACCATACCATTATTGCCGCATTACTTATCGCAGATTATTTTAAACAGTTCTGACAGGATTATGATATCCAATTTAGTTGGGGAGAATGAAGCAGGAATATACAGTCTGGCATATACATTGGCACAAATGATGACATTGTTCAACAGTGCATTGCTATCAACCATAGAACCTTGGATTTATAAAAATATTAAAGAGGCAGAGGAGACAAGAAAAATAGGAATAGAAAATGTTGCATATATTTCATTTTCAGCTATAGCAAGCATGAACATTCTTTTAATCGCATTTGTACCTGAGATAATCAAAATATTTGCACCAATAGAATATTATGAGGCTATATGGGTTATTCCGCCAGTTTCTTTAAGTGTCTTTTTTATGTTTATCTATTCATTTTTTGGATTATTCGAATTCTATTATGAGAAATCGAAATACATAACTGTGGCGACATTGACGGGAGCAATATTGAATATTGTTCTTAATTATATTTTTATCAATCAGTACGGATATATTGCGGCTGGATACACAACCTTAATATGTTACATGGTGTATGCTCTTATGCATTATGTCTTTATGAAAAAAGTTATCAGGGAAAATTTGGATGGTATAAGGGTCTATGATGTAAAAATAATTATGGCTATTTCAGCAGTATTCATCGTACTTGCATTTGCTTTGATGTCAACTTATAGCATGCCGATTTTAAGATATGTGATTTTAATAATTTTGATGATAGGCATGATTATAAAACGAAACTTCATTGTGGATCAGATAATTCAAATTATAAAGCTTCGTAAAGAATAGGAAGGTTATAAACTACTGTGTGGTGTAATGAAAGGAGATATTGTGAATTATACAGTCAAAGAAAATGTTCAGATGCTAATATATCTACTTAAAGAAAACAACATTAAAAAGATAATAATTTCTCCTGGCACTACAAATCTTATGTTTGTAGCTAGTATCCATAATGATCCATTCTTTGATTTGTTTTCAGCTCCAGACGAAAGAAGCGCATCATATATGGCATGTGGACTAGCAGCGGAGACAGGAGAAATAGTAGTAATTACATGCACGGGTGCGACTGCATCGAGAAATTATATGCCGGGGTTGACGGAAGCTTACTATAGAAAACTTCCTATATTTGTGATTACGTTTATATTGGACAGTGTATTACCCGGACAACTTTCTCCTCAGGTGATAGATAGGAGCGTAAACCCGAATGATGTAGTAAAAATGGGAGTTGAAATTCCTGAAATAAAAAAAGATGCAGATAGATGGAAATGTAATTTGATGTTGAACATGGCGATTTTGGAGTTGACTAGAGGTAATCCTGGACCTGTGCATGTTAATCTGAGAGATGACTTTAGTTACGACTTTTCAGTTGACAAAATACCAGATACACGAGTTATACAAAGAATTGAATATAATTCTCCGCTTCCGCGATTGGATACATATAAAAGTATAGGAGTATTTATTGGGTCTCATAATCCTATGATTCAAGAACTTCAAAAGTCTATTGAAAAATTTTGCGCTGTATATTGTGCTGTCGTGTTAACTGATCATACTTCGAATTATTACGGGAAATACAAAATTACATCTGCACTTGTCGCTGGACAGGAGCAGATAGATATAGACCAGATTTCTTTTGATTTGCTGATTGATATTGGATCTGTCACGGGGGATTATTATTCTGTTGTGCCGAGAGAGGTGTGGAGAATCGACCCAGAAGGAAAAGTACAGGATAGATTTAAAACACTCTCTAAAGTCTTTGCCATGGAAGAGTTACTTTTTTTTGAAAAGTATGTAGAGAAAACCAATTCAAATGTATGTGATGAGAATAGTAATACAATATATAACAAGTGGAAGTCCATGTACAATAATATAAATAATAAAATACCAAATCTTCCTTTTTCAAATTTTTGGTGTGCGCAAAAAATGTCAACTATGATTCCGGACAACTCGGTTATACATTTTGGAATATTAAATTCGCTGAGAGCATGGAACTTTTTTAATATTCAGGGTATTACATCTGCAAGTTCAAATGTTGGTGGATTTGGTATTGATGGTGGTGTATCAACTATTATAGGGGCATCATTAGGACATCCGGAAAGATTATATTTTCTATGTATTGGAGATCTGGCATTTTTCTATGATATGAATTCAATTGGAAATAGGCATGTAAGTCCAAACCTAAGAATTCTTATTATTAATAACGGTTGTGGTACAGAGTTTAAGCATTACAGTCATCCGGGAAATATGTTCGGAAAAGATACGGATCGCTATATTGCTGCTGCAGGACATTATGGTAACAAGTCAAGGACATTACTTAAACATTATGCAGAAGATTTGGGATTTATGTATCTAAAGGCAGAAAATAAAGAAGAATTTTTAGATAATGCGTCTATATTTACAGACGGACATAACGTTGAGAAACCGATGCTGTTTGAGGTTTTTACATCATCTGATAAAGAAAATGATGCTTTAAAACAACTTAGAAATATTGTGAAATCCACTTCAGTAAAACAACTGGTAAAGAACACAATAGGGGATCAAAACGTTAGAAAGATAATGCTTATGCTGAAGAAATAGGAGGAAACGATGAATGTTAAGGATATATTGCGTCGTGGAGTACGTTATATCATAATGGGTGTACCTAAAATTACCGTTAATATTTCGGTTGGCCAAATTGATAATGAACAGCTTTTAAAAGGAAAAAATATTTTGATTACAGGTGGCGGTTCAGGAATTGGTTTTGCAATTGCTCAAAAATGTATTAATTCCGGTGCTAATGTAATCATTACTGGCAGAAATGAAGAAAAGCTGGTATTAGCCGTGGAAACATTGGGTGATAGATCAAGTTATATAAAACAGGATGTTTCGGATATAAACAGCATCCCACAGACGATAAATTCAGCAAAAGTGATGTCTGTATCGGGTGATATAGATGTCTTGGTCTGTAATGCTGGGGTAAGCTTTCACGAAGAAAATATTGAGCATGTAAATAAAGAAGCATTTGAGAAGCAGTTTGCTATTAATTTAGAAGGAGCGTATTTTCTCGCACAAGAGTTTGTTATGAAGCGGAATGATAAAAAAGAATATACAATTTTGTTTGTGTCATCGGAAAGAGGTTTTCAATGTGATGATGTTCCATATGGTTTATCGAAGGCTTCAATTAATTCGTTAGTTAGAGGTTTGTCTAGGCGGTATTATATGAAGGGAATACGAGTTAATGGAATTGCTCCCGGAATCACTCTTTCAGAAATGACGGCTTCAACAGTTAGTTCCGATAATTTCTACGCTGAAAGATTGGCATCAAAGAGATATTTCAGACCGGAGGAAGTTGCTGAAGTAGCTGCTTTTCTAATTTCTGATGCATCTAAATGTGTATCAGGTGAGATAGTCGCTTGTGATGCTGGGGAATATATTAGTTCGTATTTTTGAAACATAATTTGTCAGTACTAAAGGAGTGTAAACAGATATGTCACTATTCAAAAATTCAACCTTACTAATCACTGGAGGCACTGGCTCCTTCGGTCACACAGTTCTTAAGCATTTCCTTCACACCGATATCAAGGAAATCCGAATATTCAGCCGCGACGA
>ERZ808024.359-NODE-359-length-22193-cov-10.153192_pt1 | contig 22193 bp, 21 predicted proteins | sample MGYA00380181_ERZ808024 | MGnify/ENA primary metagenome ERZ808024 (study PRJEB31490, sample SAMN06133413) | mouse gut metagenome | isolation source: Z2_1 | host: mice | place: China: Chengdu | collected 2015-05 ...
TTGATTTCCTGCAGTTTCCGGAGTTCTCACTCAGTTGTTGACTGATTGAGTGATACTTCTCACAGGAAGTTCACATTACTAGCCTTTCGACTTTAACATGCTATAAACCCTATATTGGCTTTTACTATTGTACCTTCCATTTTTTTCGCGGTTTCAGCAAAAATATTCAATTTTCCCCCTAACATATTTAGAAAATCATATCTATCAACTTTTTACACTTAGTTTCCTATCGAAAAGCAGCTATTTGTCTAGAAGATCCCAGGTATACTCTATCTCCTTCTGTACATACTGGCTTTGTATCGTATAAAATTCCTTTTCCGAAATTGATATATCATTTCCATCTTCATCTTTTATAAAATATTCGGTCATTTCTCCCACATCATCTATTGTAATCTCATCCATATACCGTCTTACAGCAGAATTTTTCTGTAATTGGGAATAGGTATAGTGCAGTCCTGCCCCACCGGAAACTTCCTCAATCATACCATCTTCGTAAATTGTCACTTCCCTTTCTAAATCATCAAGTATCCATATAATTTTTCCATCATCATAACTATAAATATCTCTCAACTGATATTCTCCATTATCCTCAGTTCCAATACAGAGTTCTACCGTCCCATCTCCAGCAATATCAACCAAAGAATAACACATCTTTAGCCCCAATGATACATATGAAACCAAACGGTCATCTACATTCTCCCATTTTTCTTCCCATCTTTCTTGCCAGCCATCTGAATCTGCCGCACTTTCTCCCTTTGCCTGGGCTATTTGCTCCTGAGTATAAGCTTCTATGTATTCATCTAATATATTCCGATACGTATTTTCCCCGTCATAAACAATATAAGGACACTGCACAATCTGGCAAGGTGCAAATTCCCCTATATCCTTTCCACAAGCCCATAAGCTTCCATCCGTTTTCTTTATTATCAGGTTATGAAAATAACGTCCTGTCTCGGCATTATATTGTCGGCATTTTTCTGCATCTGAATAAGGCATATTATATTGTAAATTTTCCATCCAAATTGCCACTGTATCTTCTGCGACACATATTGGTTTATCAATTTGTTTTAATCCCGTCTTTCCACATTGCCCAAATTGGTTATCTCCCCATGTCCACACCGTTCCATCTTCCAACAGTGCAGCATGGCTGTGAGCATTACCCGATATCATGACAGCATTCTCCAGTAATTTTTCCGGTTTCCTCAAAGAACCATCTATAACATTTCTTCCCCAACTCCAAACAGATTTATCTTTCTTTAATGCCAAAACATCTCCCTGACCACAAATCGCATAGTCCACATCCTCCATCAACAAGATTGGTTCTGTTAAATAATTTTCCTTATCCGTAAGCAATGCTCCTGTACTTGTATCCCCCATACCATATAGCTTCCCGCCTTTTGTCAGAAAAAGCATGTAGCCATATAATCTGGAGCAATCCACATGAACCACATCTCCCGCAATGAAAATCTGAGCGTTATCTCCCCCAACTTGATATAGCTGTTGTTCATCATTGATATGATACAAATATTCTCCACCTGTATTCGTTATATAAAAATCACTCGCATTAACACCATCTTGTCTCATTTCCCCCAAATCAAGTACCTCAAACACAAATGGTTCTGTATCACACTCCGTCTTTTCAGACTCTGTTTCTACTTCCTGCATTGTCTGTGCCAGTTCTTCAGTCCTCTGCCCTGTCTCCTGTACATTTCTCCATAAAAACCAGAGCAAAAAAAAGCAACAAATCACAACCCTTATTCTTATTCGTTTTATTTTCATTTTCCTATCCTTCATTCGTTTTGAGTAAATTCATCATATATCATTTGTGCTTGCTCAATTCTCACATCCTGCCCTTGTATTCCTTCATAAACTCCCGCTGCGTTTTTATTTGTGATGCACCGTTCATATCCGGCTCCCCATGCTAATGCTGTTTCCGTTGTACTTTTAGCCGTTTCAAAAACTGTCTTTGTTGCCACAAATTCGCTCCCGCCATACATAATTTTATTATTCCCCCATCCATTTTGTGAATCAAAATAATATTCTTCTAATACATACTCGCACTGTACCTGAACATTTTTCCAACCTTCGTTCCACTCATCCTCCGGCCATCCCATTGCCTCAGCCCACTCTCTGCCTCTTTGTACAAGTGCATCTTTCCGTTCACCTCCGATTTGAAAAAGTCCGTAATAATTTGTTCCCCGCATTGTTTCAGGATTAAATGTCCCTCCTGTTTCCGCATAAACATTTCCCAGTATACCAGCCACTGCGTACTCCGAAAACCCCGCATTGCGGAAAAATTCCCACATATATTCTTTTACCATTTGTGTATCTTTTAATTCTCTCTCTATTGCATAATTTCCAGAATTTATTGCTGTAATTATTCCACCATGATTGCAGAATAACATTGCCTGCATTGTTACACCTACCGCCTCCGATTCCTGACCTTCTTCATCGATATGTGTATAGGTTTCATATTTTACATCCCGTATTGCATTTTCCCAATCATCTTCCAGTCTCATTAATTTTCTGCATATTCCGTAACTTTTACATATCTCTATATCATCTACTATTTCCTGTATTTCAGCCTCATTAGGCTCAATAACACAATTACATTCAAATGGTCTTATATTCGTAAATATTTTTTTATCTTTAACAGTTGCCATTCGCTCACCATTAGAATCCATCGGATTGTTATATACCATTAATATAGTCTTTTTTCGATCACTAATTTTCTTAGATGTTTTATAACCCACTGGTTGTCCATTAATAACCTTTACATCTGTTGTAGCCTTGTTACATGTAAGTATCGCACCATTCATAAGATATTCCAAACTGTCTTGAATCGATTTATTTTCATTAATGGCATTTTCCGTAGCTTCCTCTATTAGTTCATTTCTTTTTTTCTCTTTATCTTTTTCCAATTTTCCCATGCCTATCTGTTTTCCCTCCAAATAGCTTCTTCTGTATACTTTTCAAATATTACCTCAATTACATCCTCTATCATCTGGGTCTGCATTTACTATAACGGCTACAGTTTTCAATGTAATATTTACCTCATCAGCATCTATTTTTTCCCTTGTCTCTGGAACACTATCATAATCTCCCTCTAAATACTTTTTTACACTTCCCATAATTGAACTCTTCTCCACATATCCGCCATTTTCTTTCACACTACATCCGCTTCTTTTATGCTAATTCCTGCAACCCCTCTTCTCAATAGACTTTCCACAAAATCCATCCTTCCAACCACACATTTTTCATTATAATCTTTAATTCTAAAAATAACTCTCTCTCCAATTTTTTGCCGTTCCAATACCGGACAGATAATCCTATTTCCCATTGTATTATAAATACTTTTATCCGATAGACAGTCTACTTCATCTAAAAACGGGATAAAATATGTCGCATTATTTCCGTTTTCTTTATCCCACAACTTCATCCCTTTATGCTGAATATCTGGCTGATACATCATAATCGTTTTTATAAAACATTCTGACATCAATATCCACGGATTACATAACAAATCCGGAAAAAAACCCTCATTTGGAAAAGTCATTTCCACTACATTCCACATAGGAATTTTGTCTATACTTTCCTTTGTTAAATATCTCGTATCTATTGCATGATTTTTATTAATGTTATACGGAATTCTATTTTTTTGATCTGTATCCAAGAGATAGTATTTCATTTACCCGACCTCATATAGTATTTTTGCTTCGTCCATATATTGTCCATATATTATCAAAACTTTATTTGATATACATATATCGCTAGTTGCAAGATATTCCCTCATCATTTCTAGTAAATTTTCCAACAATACCTGCATAATAGAATCATAATATACAGCATAAACTCTCTTAATTATATCCCACTCATAATTTTGAATACGGATATACTTTTGCCGTAATATCTTATTCATGTATTCTAATTCATGCAAATATTTCTCGTTTAAGTATATAGGGGAATAATATATTCCGACATCCTGCTCATCTATATAAAAATTTTCATCGAAAGCTGTTATGTACCACTGTAATTTGTTCGTATAAGAACTCAACTGCAAAAAATTAAAACTCAAATATTTGATCTTCCCTTTCTTTCCTTCTCTTTGACCCATAACAATTTTCTCAGATACTTCATCCAAAATTTCTTTTATTTCATTCCATATTTTTCCCCCATCTCTTTCTATCTCACTTTGAAACTCATCACACACTCGCCGAAAAGATTTCTCCATCTCTTTTTGCAAATATTGTCTCATATCGTTTCTACGGTCATTTATCTGTTTCACACCTTGACCTCCTTGTGTTATTCCTATCTTTTGCCGTCTCCTTGCCCGTAAAGTCATTTATTTAAGGTCTAATGAGATTACTTCAGATTTTTTTACAAAATCCTCTCCTTCATAATATTGCAATTCTATATAATTACTATCTATAATTTTTATATCAATAACCGCATCAATCAAGTTTGCATACGGTGCAAAATTCCTTGCAACTTCTATATAAGCCTCGCCTCTTTGAAACATATCAGTAAAAACTAAAACGCCGCTTTTGTCATAATCAATATAAGCAATATACTTATTTTCTACAATAAATGGATTAAAGTAAGTTGGTGAAACTTCTGTCGTTTCTTTGTTAAAAAAGAAAGTATATATTGCTGGTGAACCAACACTCATACTAATTTCTAATATATTTTCGGACAATTCACTTATCACCGGCAGTTTTATCGAACCCTCGGGTATTGGATATACTTCGGAATAAATTTTTTTATTACTCTTATCATATAAAGCAAGTTCGTAACCATCTTCAATCTTTTTTAGTGAAACTTGCTCCATTTCAATCTCATACATTTCTGAAAAGTTTTCTCCAGTCTCTGTAGCATCCACAACATGTTCACTCTCTGTTTCTGCCTCCGGATTTTGATTATTTTCTGCACCTGTTCTCGTAAAATAGATTTTTCCAGATACCTGGTCGCTGTACAACAATACAACATCTTTCAATTTTCCCCAATATGTATAAATATCATCTCCGACTTTCTTAAAAGACACCATGACATCCGAATAATCCCAAACATTCCCACTCGTCACGTCCTCTGGCAGACATCCCGCAAATATAAGTCTTATCTCTTCCCTGTTTCCATGTACCTCCGCCCTAATCGCCATATATGTAGTTTGACCATTTGCAAAAATATCAGCATATCCATTTTTATAAATTTTAATTGCGAAGTCCATCATCATCGGCGAACCCGCAGGCGTAGCTTCAAGTTCGAGAAAGGAATAATCCCCAACCCATGTGCACAGTTCCTCTTTACTGATCGTTTGAGAATTTTCCAAATCTACGGTATTACCTGTCAAAACTTCGTCTAAATCTTCTGTGTCCATCATCCACGTCTGACTCGAAACTTCTGTATCTATTGTTGGAACTTCATTCAAATCCTCCGTATCTGTTGTCCATGTTTGATTGGAAACTTCTGTATTTATTGCAGGAATTTGGTTTATATCTTCTGTATTTGCAATTTGAGAAACATTCTCGTCTTCCACAATTAAAGTTTTAATGCCAAAAAATTTTATACCAATAATTAATAGACCAACGAAACCGATTACTATTCCACAAATAACCTTTTTAGTTTTAGCGTAACTATTCATATAGAAATTTTTGTCTCCTTTCCAATACTCTTGCCACAGCCTCCTCTCTTGTAATTTTACCATCGTTAATTAGAAGCCAAGCCTGCATTTACCTCATAATTACCATCTTCTGCAATACGTTGTTCTATCTCTAATATCTGAGCCTATAATTAATTCCACCGTTGTCATACCTAATCCGCTTTTTAAACTTAGTAGCAAACGCTTATTATCTCTTCATCCATTGAATTATTAGAAACACCAATTTAGATATATCAAATTATCTTATCTATTCTACAAATATCTTGTACGATTCAAAATAAAACAATCCACTTTCCTCCTGGTAGAAGTATGCCTCAAACATAGACATTGGATTCTCTTTATCCAAAGTAGTATCTACTCTTATATCTTTTAATCTATCTCCATCAATATCCTCAATAACAACATCACAAACCATACTGCCATGCTGATAGTTTCCTGAAAATATATACAAAATATCCCCCTGATTATTTATCAACATTACCCGGGGTATAGAATGCCTACTGGCATAGTTTCCATAAGCCAGATAAACCGTTCCCCATGAATCCAACTCGACTTCAATAGTTGTCAATTCTTCACTGAATTTCTCATCAGATATATTATATGGGCGAAGCAAATACTGTTTTGTCTCGTTACCTTCCAATTCTACTTTTATTCTGTCATTGTCACAAAATAAAATTTTAAGCACGCCCTGTTTATTATGATTGTAATCTATATATTCACACTCTGCCCTCCCATCATAAACTGTCCCTTGAAACGAACAAACATATTTTTTTCCTTAAGAATTCATATTGCAATAATACGATAATACATTTTCATCGAACTTCAGGTATCCACAAACATTTCCTTTTTGAACCTCGGTAATTACCAATGAAACAGGATAATCCCCACCTTCTTCCCATCCGTCAACAATCCATATTTTTTTTCAGATATGCACTGTAATCCGACACATCCAACTCTCTGTCCTCTTCTGTGGCAGATATCTGTTCAACAATTTCCCCGCATCCTGCTAACATAACCATAGCACATAAGAATAACACCTGCATTCTATTTACTTTTCTTTTTCTCATATCTAACTTCAATTATTCAGCTTGTCCTCCGTAACTCAAATAGTATTACGAAGAAAAATGCTTTCCAGTACTCTCCCTATATCACCTTTTAGCTTTATGTATTTTATTGTTCTATAAATTCCATTCCTTTTTCCCAATCATACATGCTACCCCAAAGTTCAACCTCCCTCTTTTCAAACCGCTTTAAGTTTGATACATATTGCGTTATCTTTTCATAAGTTCCTTTTGCTTCTTTTTTATTTAATATTTCCAATATTCCTTTCATGCCCTGTTCCCATATGTACTGTTCTTCATCCTCCGTAAAACTGTCAAAAACAAAATATGCTTCCTTCTGATTATCGTTTCTTTGCTTTCCATCTCTCATATCCCACTCTGCAAACGATATTGTTATCTCCATATTTTCTGACGCTGCAATCTCCTCATATAGTGTTATATCATCATGCGCTGCAACATGCAGTTTACTCTCCACATAAAATACATTATCATCTTCATCATGAAATATCCCAATATCCGAGATATCTCCTGCCAAAAACTCTAATAGTTTATTGCCGTGGCAATCATACACATAATTATAGGAAATAATTGTTGAATCCGTTTCCACATGCTCTTTCGAGAAAATAATCTCCATACAACCATCTTTCGTAAAGTCAAAACAGGAAAACTGAATCCATCTCAATGACTTCGGATACATTTCAAAAAATTCATCTATCGTATCATGATTTTCCTCTAAAATTTGTTGTATTATTTCCTCGGACTCTTTTTCATCTCCTATACCTTTATTTTTTATCAATATTTTTATAGAAATCAATAATATAGCAACAACAATAAAAGATATTTTCTTTTCCATAATTATCTGTCTTCCCACTGACCTCCATTTCTATAGTTTCCGGTTATTAACGCCCCATCCTCATAAGCATATACTTCTACAATTTTCAAGTTGTTTCCACCCAATAGCTTATCAAAGCTCACATTTCCACCCTCACAAATATCGTTTTGGGGATTTCCATCTACAATAAATTCAACTAAATTATTATGAGGGTAAAAATCATTTTCATCTTTTGAGTATTTTTGATCTGCAACAACCACATCCATACTATATTCGTTTCCTTTATTATCATTTAAGCAAATTTGCAATTTATATCCGAAATTAATATTCCCATCTTCTGCCGGTGTACAATATTTACTAGCAGCAGTTATAAATCCAGGAGCCATAGCCACACAATAATAATCACTTTCGTTTTTGCACCCGGATATCTTACTTACCCTTACCAATCCATTCTCATCAATATAAGCATCTTCATGATTCAAAATATAATAATTAGGTGTACTGCTGCCAAATTTATTTTTACTTTCATAGCTAGAAAAATCAAACTTAACTACTTCACCCGCCTGTGCCGCTTTACCAGATTCACCTGATTTTCCACTTACCACTGCACCTGCTTCCGCTTGATATATTATAAGTAACTCTCCTTCTCTTCTATTTTCTTGTCCTGAAGTTACTGGCGTAATCAACCCACCATGCTTACAAAACAACATCGACGTCATAGTAATACATTCTATTTCCTCTTTTTTTACATTTTCTACCTCTCCATTTATTCCTGCCCCTTTCGTTTTGTACAAATGCTTTCCTAATGGGAGATTCTCCCATTCCTCATTCAATTTCATAAGATGTCTGCAAACCCCATGTTTATTACAATTCGGGTCTTTTTTAATTTTAGTCAGTTCATCTTTCCTATCTACCACCTTTTTACAATTGCATTGAAATGGGAAAATATTCTTTCCCAATACTGCATCTTTTACTGTCGCATATAATTCACCATTAATAACCATTTCATCATCAAAGACTTTCAATACACCTACTGGGAATGTATATTTGTCTGCTATATGATTCTGCTCTAACACAATATTTTCCTGTCCCGGCACTTTAAATGGTTCCCATGTTGCCTGATTACAGGTCAAAACTGCACCATTTACGAGATATTGTCTCCACTTATCTTCCTCCGCATACTCTTGAAATACCTTCTCTATTTCTGCATCTGATACTTGCTCTTCTCCTAGAATTCGCTTTGCTTCACTTTCTTTTGCAGTTTCTTGATATTTTTGGGCTTCTCGCTCAATCTGCCACGCTTCAAGTTCATCATTCATCCTCTGCCTGTTACTTATCGCCAAGTTATCGCTATCATAATTACCTTCCAAATATTTTCCCATACACTTCCTTCCTTATCCTTTGCCAAGAGTATCTGAATTTCCATTCGCCTACAAACCCTATATTTCGCTACTTAACTCATTGTATCCGGAACTCTCCACCCGTAAATGAAATATCCTCTTTCAACGTCATAGATGTACTTCCCTGCTTAACCTGAACCTTTTCATCCGCAGCCACCAAAAGTGACGCAGAACTGCTGGCCACCGTAAGATTATTTGCAGCTTGTATCATAATATTTTTATCACTGACAATATTTACGCCTTGATTATCATTTATTTCCACCATCATTCCCTGATTATTTGTCATAACAATTGTATCTGGTGTAAATAAAATTTCCTTTCCGTATCTGTTCTTAAAAGATTTGTAATCCGGATTCTGCCTGGAGCCATCTGTTTCCTTATGTACAGAACTGATAATAAAACAATTTTCCTCTTTATCCGGTACATATAAACGGACGCTATCCCCCACTTCAGGCATACAATACCACCCTGTACCATCCGGTGAAGAATAAACAGTAGCATACAAAAACCACTTTTTTCCGTCAAAAGCTCCCCATTCGTCCCGCGCAATTTCTACCTGTACTTTATCCCGCTGTACATCCGCAACAACCGCCTCAAAAGAACAGCCTGTAATATTTCTATGCTGCATCGGCAATACTTTCAGAGCTTCTTTCGTCCTCAAAAAATATCGATGGACACACTCTTTCCCTTCGTACTCTGTCTCCATTCGATAAATGAAATAATCATTCCCCTTATAAAGCAAACTATCTCCCAACTGAAATACTTCTCTATCCGTCACTTCCAGTTCCAACATATCAGATGCCTGTAACGAATCCATTCCATTACATCTTTTCTTCATATATTCGTCTGCATCTAGTTTCATCTGTATCCTGCCTTGCCTAACCTCTTTTCTGGCTCCCTTAGGCAGCCCCACCGCATAATGTACTCCTTTTACTGCCGAATCCGGCACCAAATAAGAGCCTGTCCTTCCGGTAAGCCGCTTTAAAAATTCCCAGTCCGTTTCCTCATACTGAATCAACGTTCCATAAATTTCATTTGACTCACTTTCCACGCACTCGACTTTTCCCTGTGAATAAGTATCTGTAATTTTCCTGCATAAACTTCCGTAAGTGGCGCTACTGTTTTGAAAAACTCTAAAATGAGTTTTTAAATCCATCAGGATTGTACCGCTCATCATTTTTAACTCCAAAATGGTTTCATAACCATCCTGACGAAGGCAGAAATCTGTAACCACCCCATAAAACAATATTGTATTTATTGTATTTTTATCTCCAGCAGCACCGTCGCTTCCTATTATCTTTACCCAGGTCTGTTCTGAAAGCTTCCCTATATACTGTTCCTTCCATTCATCCTTGATCAGCATAACAACATTTGCTGCTGCATGTTGATTCATACTCTGACTAATATGTAATTCCCGTAGTTCAATAAACCGAAACGGTTCCACTTTAATCTGCTCTACTTTCATTTTCTTCCTCTTTTCCTCCCTCACTCCGGATTGTTGTTAATAATTTCAGTATCACTGATTTCCATATGTCATACTTTGCAAAACTGCAATGAAAATTTCCTATATAATCTATCCCCTCCAAATCAAACAGGAAAGTCATCGCATAAAAATTTCCGGTTGCACAAAACGCCTTATAATCCAGCCACCCAACCTGAATTTTTTCCGCCTGTACGATACCTGTATCATAAAAGACATTTTGCTTCCATACTTTTTTCATATCCTGACAAAGTTTCTTTAATTTTACGGTTACCTCTTCATTCTCCGCTGTATATTTATCTAACGTAAATGTTGCCGTTCTATCAGGAATCGTTTTTATTACCACTGGTCTGTTACTGCTTCTATACTGTACTTCTCTTTCTAACTCTGGCATATCCTGCATGTTTTCCGGTAAAATCATGGAACATTTCCCTTCAAACAGTTCTATCCGTTGTGCCGCTATCCGCTGATTTCCAATAAGAATCTCATCTCCTATTGCCTCTCTCTGCGCTTGAATCTGCCTGTATTTTTCCCTCAACGCCAATATAATTTTATCACTGTATTCTACTTCTTCCATAAATTAGACCTTCTCTTAATCTGTACCGTTCTTACGTATTCATTGATTCTTAACTAATTTTCCTCTTTTTCCAATATTGCTAATTTTTTTAAAACCTGAAAAAAAAATATCGTTCCTGTTTTCTGCTGTCCATCCGGAAAATGATAGCCTCCAAGAAGCATTTTCCCATTGCAGGACATAATAAACATAATGTGAACATTGTCCTGCTCCACACTGCCTGTTACATAAGAAAACCATCCAGCCATTCCAGCTTCTACCCTTAACACTGTGGAGCTCTTGTTAATGCTTTCCGGATACATATGCCCAATCATTCTCTGTATTTCACTAATTGCAGCATGAACCTCATCCTCTTTAAGTTCCTTTTCCAAAAGATTAAATGTAATTATGCTATCCGTATTCTCGTTCACATACATTTCTTGCGGTTTTGACAAATACGGAAATTTTTGTTCTGCCATTTCATCAGGCATCTTTGTCCATTCTTCCGGAAGTGATATACTTATTTTTTCATCCAAAAGACAGATTTCCTTCCACTTCTTTTCATCTTCCTCCATCTTCGTTTCCTTTCCATCCCGCCTTACCAAAATCAATCGGAACCTGTATTTTGCTATTTTCCGATTGATTCTTCAAAAGAAGTTCTTCCATTTTTTTAACAGCATAATTTTTAACGTCCACTGTATTGAGACAATTTATTTTATCGATTGCCGGATTTTTACCAATACCTCCGATTTTTACACTTTCACTCATAAAAATCCCCCCTATTTACTAAATAACGGCATACTTGCCGCAACTTTCTGCAATACTGGAGTGCTGGCACTTTCTGCCGGAATACTTGATAATATTGCAGATACAGTCCCATTTAAGGAATATTCTTTTCCCTGCTGATTTTGTTTTCTCTCCTCTTTCTTTTCTTCTTTTTTCTCCTTGGGAAGAGCTGTAAAACCTCCTACTTTTCCAATAGAATCAAAGGCGTTACACAGATTGACAACAGCGGGCATCAGTATATCTTTTCTGACTATAGTTGCCTCTTTCATTGCACGAAAGATCACTCTCTTTCCTCTTAAGGTCACATTTCCATCGGCTAATATGGATATCTGGTTATTTGCCGCTATGCTTACCCCTCCACCATCAGTCAAGACAACTCTGCCACCTTCCGATGTCATATTGTTTAATCCCATGTCTGTTGGTGTCAGGTTCAGTCTTTTGCTTCCCTTTGTAGTGAAATAGCGTTTCTCATAGTCCAAAAACTCTTCACAGTCCTCTCCATTTTCTCTAATGCTATATATGACCTCCGCCGATTTTTCCTCCGGCTCTCCAAAATAAAGTGCTGCCCTCGTTCCCCGTTCAGGCATACAATACAAAAAATTCCCCGTAATTGGATGCCAGCGAAAAGCATATGCTTCTTTATTCTCCTGTTCTTCATCAATGTCAAGTTTCATTTTTACAGTCTCTTGTTTTGTCTCCAATACAGTTCCCGTCAACACAATTCCTTTTAAACTATCCGCTGCTATCCTTTTCTTTTCAAAACTTTCTTTCGGAAACACATGACAGGTGCAATTTAAAATTCCTCCCTCCAGAATCGTTTTCGTCTCCATAACAAAAAGATTCTTTCCTTGTATACTTACCTCGTCGCCTACTCCTACATCATTCATATCTTCTATTTCATAGCCAAGACATTTTTTCACTCCATCTATTACCTTTTCTCTGTGGTCTGGCAGTAATGAATAACTATATTTATTTAAGTCAACTCCTTTTTTATTGCCATTAGTCTTTACTCCTGCCGAAAGATGTATTTTGGCAGATGTATCTCTTGTGATAACTCCCGTTCCCAGATAGCTCAAAATTCGTTTTAAAAATTTATAATCTGTCTCATCATATTGAATTAATGGATATTCTAATTGCTTATCAGAAATATTCCAGTCCAAGTCATAATCATATTCTCGAAGAACACTTTTCACGACATCCCGATATGTCTGTGATACAGATTGAAATGCTCTTGATTTTCTCTCTATGTCCAGCTTCCATGTATAAGAGACTGCTTTTATAGCAATCACAGCATATTTTCCTTCTTCTGTAATTGTTACCTGATGTATCATACCGGCAAAAAGAATTGTTTCTACCCCCGAATCTGTCCGACTGATAATTTCTAATTTTTCCTTTGCTATATCCGCCAACGCCTCTTCTGCTTCATCCCTTTTTACCGTACCTACAATCATAGCGTTGGAATGTTCACTATACCGGGCATGTATACAACATTTTCGTATATTTTTAATTTTAAATCTACATTTGACATGTAATTGTCCTGCTGTTATCTTATTTGCCATTCCTTCTCCTCCGTCAAAACAATACCATTTCATCAATCATCATTGTCTCATCCACGCCAATAATTCCAAAATGATGTTCATAAAAAAAATGCACCCTTTCCCGCAGTGGCAAAAACATATCTTTTAGAAATGTAACCCTTCTTTCCTCTTCTATTGTTTCTGTCACTCCTAAATATACCAGTAATTCATCATCTGTCTCGTTACTTTCATAAACATAGGCACAAGGATATAAAGCTACTATTACTTTCTTAAATATTTCCTGATAATTTCTTGTTTTTAAAAGTTGTAAATAAAAACGCAAAACTATTTTTTGTTCCTTTTTTTCAAAAAACTGAAAATCTTCCTTCGTATGCATTCCATAACGCCCCTGCACTATATCCTGATTTAATGCTTCATAATAATAGTCTTCCTTGGAGATTCCCTCTCTTAAATCCAGCTGTGCTATATAATGAAGACATACATCAAAAAACAGCTCTCTTGTCCGAAGCATTCCCTCTATATTTTTATCAAACAATTCTCCAAAAACATCTTGCAGCCTATATAACGGGTTTACCTCTATTATTTCCTCTTCCGGAGCTTTGAGGTTTAGATCAACAAATGACACTTCCATATATGGACTGGGATTAACTGCATCTACAAAATGTAATTCATCCCGTTTTTTATTGTCCTTTTCTGCCTGTAAAACTGTTTCCCAAATATAATTCATACAAATTTCCCCATACACCGATATTCTAAAAATTCCATCTGCAACTGCGAAAGAATATATCTGATTTGTGAATGATATAAATAATCCTCTTTTTCCCTATCCCTCTCTATATAAAACAGTAATATCTTCCGCCTGTCATCCGGAAAAATTTCCATATCAAACAGTTCATTCATATCTCCACTGATTGTCTTTTCGTCTACACAATCTATAATCTCATAATTCATAACCCTGATTTCATAATTGCCCGACATTTCTTCTATCTTCCTGCGCAGTTCCATAGGTGTCTGTATAAAATTACCCACTTCATTCAAATATCTCGCTGAAAAACTGTCCTCTTTTCGATTCGTCAACACAGGATACTGATACCCATAAGAAGCCATCCTGCCGCTTTGATGCAGTCTATAGATAACCACATTGTCTACACTTTCCTTCTCTGTCTTAAGCAGAAGTTTGTTTTCCTCATAGCGAACAGATAAAATATCTTCTTCTGTCTCTACAAGATATCCATCCTGCCCTGCTTTCCTATCTTTCAAATGAAAAATATGCTCATAAACAATTTCATCTATACAAGGCAATCGAAATTCCCTTGAATGCAGCGATGTCTTTTGAACATTCCAAAGCGGTATTTTTTCCGTTTTTATATACTTGTCCCATTCTCCCCACTGAAACGTAATGTGTGTATCTGGTGCAATTTCTTCTATTGGACATACTTCAAAAAAGCGTTCCAAATGTCCCATATGAATTGTTTGCCATGGAATATGATTGTTCAAAAAAAGTTTGTGCAGTTTACTGATCTGCTTCTGGTACTTCTGCGCTTTTTCTATTTTAAAACAGATTTCCTTTCCACTTTCCTGTTCAATTCCCATTATAGTTTCCTGACAGAAAAATTGACGGCAAGCCTCATCATCTGCCATTAAATAAATGACAGTATTGGTTTGACATACTGCTATATGAATATCTTCTTCGCACATAGGGAACCAGAAATTGTTGAGAGCGTCATAATTCTTTTTGTCTATAACTGTCGTATAAATACCAAACTTTTCCCAGGTCATTTTCAATTCGTTGTAAACTCTTTGTTGTAACTCATCATATTTTTTCTCTGTCCAGGAAAAAATCTTTTCCAAACTTTCCAAAAGAAGCTTCTTAGCGAACTTCCGCTCATCTAAATCATCAATTTCTCTCAAATGTTCCTGTATATATGTTTCGTAATCAAATTTATTTTCATCGATCATTTATGTATCATCCTTCTATCAACACTCATACTTATTCTACAATAATCCGCCTTTTTTCATTTTTCCTCTTTTTTCTTCCATCGGAAGTGCGCAATATCGCCTCCATGCTCCAATACAATTTTTCATTGTCAAATGCACATATTTCCTGTACATCCGTACCTCCCTCCTTGCAACTCAAATAGGCGGCAACAGCTTTACGGCTTACATATCCGGTCATGTTCCAAACCTGTAAACAGAAATTACTATCTATTTCATCTCTTTTCCCAGTCCACAACTCCTGTGAAAAAGTCAACAGCAACTCCGGATGGAAAGACGGTTCTCCTATTCCCGCAATAGAACTGTAAATCAGATTTATCGTATCGTACTCTGTACTCATATCATAAAAATCCCTATACGTATCTCTAAGTTGTGAACCTTTTCTCAGATAAAAACGGCACAATTCAAATTCATTCTCTTTTCTTTCTATATTAGAATCAATACAGAAATCAACCTCATACTCCAGGCAATCCGTTTTTTCTCTCATCTCCTGAAAAACTGCTTTCAATGACACCCACTGTTCTGTTGCAGAATATGGAATTTTAACTTCTTCTGACAATATATAAATGAAATTTTTATATTTCATCAGTCCTTTTCCAATGATAAGATATTTTTCCGCCACCTGGACGTTACACCCTTTTAATATGCCATCTGTATAGTCCTGATAAAAGAGCTGCAAACCTCCGTACGCATAATCCCGAATATCCCACAGACTTTCTTTTTTTAATATTCTTCCATCTTTAAATAACGGAAAATGTTTTTTCATATCAACACCTCATATTACTGCCTTACAATATCTCCCCAAAAACCTCTTCTAATGTCATCTCTTGAAGTCCGTGATTCTCTATCATTTCAAAAAATGGAGCTGTAATTTCATCCCAGTTTTCTTTACCCACATCAACCCACTCCTTTTCTCCTATTCCTACCATATAATAAGGATGTTTCTTGTTAATTCCCTCTTCAAGATTCAATGCTACTTCTTCATTTTCCTCATCAAAAGTAATAAGCCTGTCTCTTATGATATCTGCATGCAGTCCGTCATGATACCATATTTGCCCTGCTCCTATAATCTTTCCAAAATAACAGGTTTCCTGATCATAAATAATACTACAAGTTTCATCTTCTAGTTCATAATTGAAAATGTACAAACATCCTTGCTTAATCGCAAGCTCTGGTTTTCCATCTCCATCCAAATCATCATAATAAAAACGATCATGCCACTTATCTTCCAATAAGTCCTCAAATTTGTCTCCAGCCTTCCATAAATCTCTATAATAAATTTCTTCCCCTGACTGCCTGTATATTGATATCTCGTTTTTTAGTACCTTAAGATAAGCTTCTAAGTACTTCTGATTTTCCTCGGGTGTAATATCCATATGTGGCTCGTTTGCAGTGAAATCCATTGCCCGCACCGTATCACACATCGCTGCAATTTTACTTTCCGGGCTTTCCGTTTCAGGTTCTTGGGTGACCTGATTATTTTCATCGCTTTGATTGTCAGTGTCTTCTTTAGTAACCTCCCCGACATAAATATCAAATGGAGCAAACCTGTGCATGAACGTACTCACTCTTCCATACTCTCCCATTTCTTCTTTAAACATGTCACGCCATTCATCCTCTGATAAAAGTGCCGCCGTTTCCCTATCGTTTTCCCCGTATGTTACATACCGATAATAAAACCCAACGCTTGGTATCTCCTTTTTCATTTCATCAGAAAGAAAATCATATTCATCTAAGCTAGTAACATCCAGTATCTCAAATAACCTATCCTCCCTCATCTCCCAATCATCATCGAAAATACAACGATAATAGAAATCTGCATTATATGTACCATTTACATAACAATAATGAATAAGTCGCCCATCTATAAAAGAATAAAACTCTCCTGTCTCAAATATATCCCAAAGAACCCTTTTCACACCTTCTTCTGTTTCTGCAAAAATGGCTATAATATGCCGTATATTTCCCTCCAGTTCTCCCTGCCGTTCCTGCAAGATCAATTCCTGCTTTCCGTCTCCATTTATATCACATAGACTCCATTCATTATCCCCATTTTGAGCTAATTGCTTTATAAAATTTCTATCCTCTTCCTTTATCTGATACAAGGATGACATATCTCCATTGATAATCTCTTCAAAAGATTCCATTTCCGTAATATTATCAAATTCATCTTTTTCATTTCCTTTATCTAATAGAAAATACTCACCCATGGAATACAATATAATCTTCCCATCATCCATCAAAAATAATTGTGGCAAGATTCTACTTCCATTCGTCTCATAACCGGGGTGAACATCTATCTCCACATATTCCTGTTGCTCTAACTGCTCCGCTAACATTCCTTCTCGTATTCCATATATTTCTTCATATCTTACACTTTTTACGTGATATTGAGGATTTTGCACCTCTACTTTCTCAATCCAAAAATCATCCTCCATACGCCCTGTAATAAATGAATTAGGACGTCGATAATTATCATAAGAAATAAAAAGTTCCTCTTTAAGCACAATCTCCTGCCCCACCATCATATCCGCCTCTTCCCTTGGAAGGATTTCACATCCATTAGAATCTAATGCCGGATAATACTTTGTCGGCAGAAATTCTATAACTTGATACTCACCAAAAATCTCTTTTAATAATTCTTCTCTGTCACATTCCGTCCATTCCGGCAATCCTTCAACCAATTTGTCAGCACACTTTTCCAACAGAAAATACTGATTCGTCAACTGGGAAAACATGATTAACTTATCCTCATCTGCAAGTGTATAAAAATATTGTTTCCCATAAGGTTCACACAACTGTGGTGTACTAATTACTCCATCTAGCTGCTTAAAATAACTTTTTCCTATTGCCTGCTCCATCTCATCATCCGGCTCTATATACACATCCAGAGTATCAGTTTCAAGATTACTCCAACCATATTCAGGATTACGAACTGTATAAGTTTCTATGATATAATTTCCGTCAAATGCTTGTCCATTTCTACGTGTTCCCAAACTTCTCTCCGTATCATAAGTAATCAAAATCTCAGTATCAATGACTACAATGCGATTCAATAACATATCTGCTTCCTGCTGAGGCATAACATCAAATTTCATATTCTGATAATATTGTGTCGGAAAAAACTTTACAATCTTATATGAACCGTAAATTACATTTATATCATCTTCCTTTGTATTCAGTTCCTCACTGGCATATTGCAAAACCTCACTATCACCAGGAATCAATTCTATATTCCTTAGTTTGCACTTTTCTATTCCTAAAAACACTACAACCAGTATTGCCCCCAAAAAAATTATCCCATAAGCAAACTTTTTCAACAATATTATCCTCCCGCTCCAACCTACGTTTGTTTAATATACCTGTATATATCATACATATCTTGATAATAAAGTAATTTTCCATCTACAAAAGTGTAAAATTCATCTTTTTCATTTCCCTGAAACCATAATACCAGCAAATATATAACAACAACCATCGCTGACACTCTTCTTTTTTTCGTTATCAATATAAAATCCCCTGTCTATATAATACTGCAACTATTCCATACATCTGTTCCTGTTACTTTGCTGCCACCTCTTACTCAATACCACGGATCAACTTTTAAATATTCATAAATATCCGGAAGTTCTATTGTGTAGTCATTATAGTCACATCTCACAAATACTATTCTGCCATCATATAAATAAAATGAAAGCCAGGATTGAGCCGGAAACGTTAACCGTGTTATAATATCGTCGCCCTCATAAAATTCATCTTTTTTTCTCTTTTCCGCCAGTCTGCGTTCACCTAACACACACCCACCAGAATAGTCAATACTACCAAAGCCATTTACACTCATCCACTCATTTAAATCGTATAATTCGAAGAAATCATCCAACATATATCTTTCTCCTGTCTGCATATTAACAGTTATTCCCATTTCAAGGTCTGCTTTCTGGAAATAATAATGTCCTGTCCCGTGCGGTATTATATATAATATTGACAGCCATTCCTCTGTTTTATATGGAATATATATCAAGGCTCCTTCGAGTATTTCTTTTCTTTCATCTTCCTTTTCTTCAGTCCACTGATTATCTTCCGCCAATGTAAGCATCGGTTCTCTCAAAAGCTTATTAATCTGTTTCTGTTTCATTTCATCTGACATTCCCCTTACCTGTACAACTGGAAATGTAACATTTTTCTCCTTCATTTCCTGCTCATATAATTCATATGTCGTTTGCCCTCGAAGCAGACTCTGCTCTTCCACTGTCATTTCCACATAATTTTCCATTTCCTTATACAAATTTGTGTCTTCAAAAAAGAAACAATCTTCTTCCTTCAATGGATATTCCACCCACTGTTCCTGCTGTAAATCCAGAGTAAAATTTAATTTCGTAAAATCAAATTCATTTGAAATGTGAGCCTTAGAAATATATTCAAAACAAAGGTATTTCTCTGAACGATATGTTATTTGAATTTCTGTCGCATTCAGCCAAGCCTGCTCCATTGGCAAAGTTTTAAATGCTCTATCTATCATCATCCTGTTTATTCTATCTTCCTTTTCACTATCATTTGGAAATATAAATTGTAAAACCGGAATGGCTGTCACATCGCCGGAAAAATACAAATCGTCTGTCAACTCCTGCATATCCAAGCTATCTTTGCAGGCATAAATTTTATGAATTTCATACGATGTATCCTTTTCATATTCATTTTCTGTTCCAATTTCCGCTTGTGCTTCATTTTCTATTTTCTCGCTTACACATTCCACATTCTCTGTTTCCTCCATGAACATATCATCTTCTATTTGATTATACGCACATCCTTCTAAAAACCAAACGCTCCAAACTATAATTAAAAATCCCAGTATTTTTTTCATAACAATTTTTTCACCTTTTCCCAATAGTCTTGTCGTCTCTCCCAACCAACAGGCAATGTAAACTCTTTACCTTCTATTTTTAATTTATTATTACTTATTTCATATGTTACACCTTCTTTTATTTTTACGAGATATTCATCTATACCACTTCTAAATCCATTAACAAAATATTGTGTAATAAGAAACACTTCATCATTTGCACCATTTTTTTCTACATACGCATTTAAATTTCCCTCGCCTGTTTTTTCAAAACTTGTCCAATACCATACAGATGCTTCTATCGGATAATTTTCGGCTATATATGTTGCAGTATTTTTGCCATTAAATGAATCATTTATTGCATTCAAAAATTTTAGATGTGTTTCTCTCCAAGTAATTTGAATGTACCCAGCCCCCCGCTCATCCCAATTATAGCTAATATCCATCCCCTTTTGCTTTAAATTCTTTTTATAATCCTCCCAATCTTCCTCTTTCAATTGTTTATCTTCGCCTTGTCTTTGTCCCTCTAAAATAATTTCGCAATTACTTTCGCTGAGCATTGTTGCCAATAAAATACAAGCACTTTCACGCTCTTCCACTCCAAAATATTCCAACGCATTATTAAAGTCCATTACCTCATCTTCTGTTATATTCGTCCATCCACAAGAAACCAGTTCATTCTGTGTAAACATCAACTTTTGCTCCGTTTTAATTACCTGCCCACTATTAACTGGTGTAATTAACCCTCCATGCTTGCAAAATAACACCGATGTCATAGTAATGCACTCCACTGTCTTTTCCTTTATTTCATCTTCCGAATCCTTCACTGTTACAGTTTCATACTTTCCATTTGTTGGAAGATTTTCCCATCTATCATTTAACTTCATAAGATATTGACATACCCCTTTTTTGGTGCATTCCGGGTCATTTTTTATGTTTTGATACTCTTCTTCTCTGTCATCTGCCAATTTGCAATTACATTTAAATGGATAGATATTCTTCCCCTGTATACAATCTAAAACCGTAGCATGCGGTAATTCATTATCCGATATCTGTCTATCTGTTACATGCAGTTCTGTATACCGTCTTTCCGTCTGATTCTTTTTTTCGTCTTCACTGTCTGTTTCTACATTTTCATCAAATTCTAATTTGATTTCTGTCCCGTCTGACATTTTAAATGGCTCTAATGTTGTCTGATTACACCGCAGAACAGCCCCATCCACTAAGTACTTTTTAATATCCGCTCTTTTTATGTAATAATCATACATTTTTTCAATTTGCTCTTCTATCTCTTTCGCCTGCTGTTCATCATCTTTCCGCTGCTTATATTTTTCAATTAAATTTCCATTCTCATCGTAATCCCCTTCTAAATATTTTTCCCACTTTTCCATAAGCTGTTCTCCCCTCTATTTCTTCCCGTCAAAAAAACTGTTCACCCAGTTATCACTCTCAAAGCTGAAAAATTCTGCTTTCCCAAGATAAAGTTCATCCCTTTCACAGTAAACCGGAACGACCTGAAATCCCCATTCCTCCTGCTCTGCCCATACAAAAAACTTTACGTCCCCATTCTCAATGCTGTCCGTCTCTTTTTGCAGGATATGGGATCCGTAGACCGCCTCAATCTCCTCATAGCTTTTCTGTGAAAAATCCTCCTGCCTGCATACATACTGAAAGCGGCAATGTTCCTCCCCGTCTGCATTTTTCAGATACAGTGGAAGGATCAAATCCTCCCTGTTCCTTGAAACCGTCCCCGCCGTATCCCAGTCTTTGAAACCGTCCACCAGCACCACTTCTTTTCCGTTGTGGGTGTAAGCAGTAATCCGATAGGGGAGCACTGCCTTTCCATTGTCCAGATGAATATCCGCCAGCCCATACTTTCTGTCCCGCAGATATTTCAGTGCCCCGTCCACACAGGTCATCTTTAATTCAAAATGCGCCGCATCAATATTTGCCCTTTTCCGGAACTGTATCATTTTTCCGGGAACGAACTCTTTTAACGCATCCTTGAACAAATCAATCTTGCAGGACTGCCCCGTCAGCTTAATAAAGGAA
>ERZ808024.360-NODE-360-length-22172-cov-7.023218_pt1 | contig 22172 bp, 18 predicted proteins | sample MGYA00380181_ERZ808024 | MGnify/ENA primary metagenome ERZ808024 (study PRJEB31490, sample SAMN06133413) | mouse gut metagenome | isolation source: Z2_1 | host: mice | place: China: Chengdu | collected 2015-05 ...
TTATGTATATAATGTAAATCAGAAAAAAAATTCACGAGGGATGAGGTGGTAAAAGATTGTTTTTCATATAGGCTGATTTATAATTGATAAGAATTCTTCTTCAACAGGAAACGACTGATACATAGGACTTATCTAATGTCTCTATTAAAGAAGTAGTACCATATTTCTCTTTTATTAGCAGACATTTGCGCCTATATCAAAGTCGCAATGCATAATAGTATAAAAGAATAAATTTCTCATATGTCTTTCATATGTTATTTTAACATCGCAAAAATAGGCGGATGCAAGATGCAAGACTTGCAATATTGTATCAATACCTTTTCATTTTGTATCAAGGCCTTATTTTACAACCTATTTCTGATACTACGACAGGTATCTCAATAGCATTAGAGAAAAGGAACCGACCTGTTGCTTGAAAACAGATGAATTAACAATCCTTCATACATCCGAATGCACAAATATAGAGGGCTTCATACAAATATCCTAATTTAAGAATACATCAAAGATTTCTCCACTTTCATTTTAGACTACATCAATAGCATCACTATTAAGCTACATCATTTTAATTAACAATATTTTAGCTATAAACGACACTACATCATGAAAGCATATTCTTTCAGAAGGGCCTTTGAAAAAACAGAAGGCGCAAATTCATACCTTTTTATCAGGATGAATTTACGCCTTACTTATTCTTTCAAGAGAGGAGGCCTAATAATCAAACTTCGTCCGGCTAAGGAACGCCACCGTCTTATGAATCTCCTTGTACATCACGATATCGTCTTGCACAAAGGGAACCTCTTTGCGGTATTCGTGCAAGAAGCGTTCCAGAATGGGGGAAGTCTTCTGCGGACGGCGCCTGACTTCGTCACCTCTTTACGCCAGTTTCGCTTTATTGTCTGATTATCAACACTGGAGCACTTTTTTATGCAGCAATTAGGGTGTCCCGTTGTGAAAATGTGTACATTTGTACCATGTTTGTACGTCGCAAAGCTAATAAGAGTGGTTCGTATAGTGTGCAGGTTGTAGAAAAACGCTACGGTCGCTACGTCGTGGTACGTTCGTTTGGGGCATCCAAGGACGAGGATGCGCTGAAACGCATGGAGCATAGTGCTTCGGAGTTCATAGCAAGTTACAATGGACAGGGCGTTCTTGACTTCCAGAATTCTGGAGCGGTAACTTCTACAGCGATATTTAGTAGTATAGCCTCCATTGTACAAGACGGACCGTACCGGATTCTCAACAGGGTTTATGACGGCATTGGTTTTGGTGCGTTGGGAGACGAGACCCTTCGTCAGTTGGTCGTGTCACGTGTATGACAGCCAATGAGCAAGCTGGCGACGGTGGATTATCTTCGCAGGTACTGTGGCCATGATGTGGACATAAACAAACTTTACCGGTATATGGACAAGCTGGACGAGTCAATGCGCGACAAAGTCCAGCAAGTGAGCGTGGAACATACTACCCGCATACTTGGCGGGCGTATCGGCCTGGTATTCTATGATGTGACCGCCCTTTATTTCGAGTCCTCAAAGGAAGATGGCCTCAGGGCTACCGGATTTTCGAAAGACGGGAAGACGGCGGAGACACAGATTGTGCTTGGACTTCTGGTAAGCATTGACGGGTATCCACTTGCCTATTCGATATTTAACGGTTCGCAATATGAAGGCCGGACGATGATACCGGTCATAGACGACTTCGTGCGCAGGTTCAGCCTGACAGACTTCATCATCGTGGCCGATTCGGGGTTGCTCACCCGCAAGAACATTGACTTGCTCAAGGCGGCCGGCTACAAGTTCATTCTTGGCGGGCGTATAAAAAAGGAATGTTCCCAAGTCTTGGACTGGGTGATGTCTCTTGACAAGGTGGAAGAAAGACTGAACGAGACAGTTGTGAACACTGACGAGCGTATTATTGTAAGCTATAGTGCAAAGCGTGCGGCCAAGGATGCCCATAACCGCGACAAGGGAATCCAACGGTTGCGCAAGGCTTATTCGTCCGGCAAAGTGACGAAACAGAATATTAACCGTCGTGGTTACAACAAGTTCCTTGTCATTGAGAATGATGTAGCGGTCAATATAGATCAGGACAAGATTTCAGAAGACACCCGTTGGGACGGCCTGAAGAGCTACGTGACCAATACAAGCCTACCAGCTGCCGAAGTTATCAGGCAGTATCACGGACTGTGGGTTGTGGAAAGGGCCTTCCGTATATCCAAAGGCACACTGGAGACACGCCCCATCTTCCACTTCACGGAACGTCGTATAGAAGCTCACATCTGCATATGCTTCATGGCCTACAAAGTTTACAAGGAGTTGGAGCGCATCCTCGGCATATTGAACATAAACCTTAGTGTGGATAAGGTGATGGATATTGCCAAGACCATTTCAACAGTCGCCATTCATACGCCGGATGGGAAAACGGAGCGTCAGGTCATGCTGCTGACTAATGAACAGAGGCTGCTTGCGCCACTGATCTCCGGACAAAATTAATTTGGGTGTCCCAATGACGAAGTCAGGAGGCTTGAAATTCCCTTTAGCTCTTGAACCATAGAGTATTACTTCCTCTACTTCCGGATATTTGCCGAATATAAGAAAGATGGTTTGTTCTTCTAATCCGTATTTCATAGATACTTTATTTATTAATCAGGAGTTTCATAAAGATACGTATTTAACTGTGTGTTAATTAGTATTCTTTATATACCAAAAGTACGTACTTTTATAGGCATAAAGTACGTACTTTTGTAAGCTTAACAATGGTAGTTAAGAGACTCTGTTAATAATGTTAATTTGAATCTCTGTTATTCTATCATTGCGCGATACTTATTAACGGTTGCTCCCATACCATCTACAAATCCGATTTTAGTACGATCACCACCCACATTGAATTTAACGTATTGATCATAATAGAGTGTGGCGCAATCCCCGTTATTTTCTTTCAGTTGGCGATACTCATTCCATGAGTGATCGTATTTTTCGAGTGCGAGTTTAATTGCTGTTTTATCATATACACCTGTTTGGTCACCCTGATATCCTTTAAGCATGACAATCCAGCCTTGTTCCATAATTCTGTGAAGCCAGAGTCCATATAGAGAAGAGGTTTTGATATACTGTTCGATGGCTTTGTCGTTACATTGTATCTTTTCGGATAATTCTACTATATCCTCCCAGAGTGCTACGGAAAGTTTCATTTCGTACAATGACTCGTCGACTATGTTTTTCTTTAAGATTTCATCGAAGATTCTCTTTAGCTGGTTGATTCCTCCTAAATAATGGTCGCGTGTCCAGGTCACATTGACGGAGTGCAGGAGTGAACCTCTTCCCCGGATAATAGCATCGGGGGTCAGCATACACAGACGGCGGAAGAATGGGAGAGTCTCTTGGGATATGCCAATTTTCAGTGCATATTCATTGAAAATATCTTCTTCTGTACGGTTAGGATTCAGGGCCCATTGGCTCATCACGTAGGTATTGAGATCACACCAAAGTTCATTGGAGATGTAAGGACCGTACCAGCCTCCACCTCTCGACCAAGTCCATACGCCATAGAACAATGGATTATCTTTCACATCGTTCAGGCAACGGGGAGAAGCATCCTGCTTTGTCTCTTCAAAGCCATTGATTACGGCATTTGCCACATAGTTCGGATAAGCTCCTTTTCCTTCATACTCACGCTGGCATTGTACCTCCACTACTTGTTTGTGCTTGCCCAGTGTGATCGTTTTGTTGAAATGGAAAGTCCGGAAATAGTCTCCATTGGTGTGCTTGATAGCCATATAGAGATTGGGATGTGGTTCTACTTGCTCGGTAACGGCTAAGTAATAATCCGGGCGGACATGGAAGAAACCAAAATCCCACGTACGGTATATAATCTTCTTATTTCTTTTTACACATACCTCTTCTCTGAGCAGATTCATTAGCCGGGCATGTATCTCAATACTTTTATCATATCTGTTTTTATAGTCTACCGGGCCGTTTCCTATGTGATACGGAATGTTGTGGGTATAGGTCTCTCCGGTACGGATCACCAATCCGTCCATCTCCGGGAAACGCTCGAATAATTCTTTCAGCATGATCCGGTGAATCTCCCAGGTTTTGGGCTTCTCGAAAGATATTTTTCCATCCTCGTCACAAATCTCGTCTTTATAGAGCTCAACTAACTTTTGGGGTAATACAATGATATCAGTAAAGTAGAACGCTTGTAAACCGTTCTCGTGACACACTTTGATCTGTGTTCTGATTTCTTTTGTCAGTGTTTCGATCCATGCTTTTTCTTCTGATCCTTTCGGGAAAATACGCTTGTCGAATTTTGAGAAACTGACGGCACATTGCGGGAATTTAAACTCATTGATAACCATGCCATTCATACCAAAAGAGGCTAACTTCTCCGGCTTGCGGAAAACGCTCTGTGTCATGGCATCCCCGGGGTTGTGATGTACCATGTCCATTACCAGATATCCCTCTTTTTGAATTTGTTGTGCCAGGATAGGCAGAAACATACAGAGCCCTATCCCTCCTAATATCCACTTCTTCATAATTTTGATTTGTATTTATATTAATTGTGTCTTATTCTGTTGTAACGTAAGGCATTGCATCGGCACCGGATGCCCATTGCTTGTTGGGAGTATTTCCCATGACGAAAGATAGAGTACCCCCTTTCAGTATGTCTTCATGCAGGATATAGCATTTGTTGTAAGGCTGTCCGTTCAAGGTTGCCGACTGGATATAGATGTTTTCCTCTGTATATCCTTTGGCCTCTACCTTGAATTTTTTTCCATTCTCCAGCGTGATGATACTCTCTTCAAAGCCCGGACTGCCAATGACGTAATAAGGCATACCGGGACATACCGGATAAAATCCAACCATACTGAACACTAACCATGCGGACATTTGTCCGGCATCGTCGTTCCCGCTCAGGCCATCGGGTGTAGGATAATATTCCCTATTCAATATGTTGTGTACCCATTTCTGAGTTTTCCAGGCTTCACCTGCCAAAGCAAAAAGGTAGGGAATATGATGTCCCGGTTCATTGCCGTGCCAGTAGTAATCTTTTTCAAAGAAAGTGTCGAGACGTGCCCGGAAACGTTCTTTGCCGATATGTTTCATCAGTCCGTTTACATCATGGGGAACATACCATGTGTAATGGTAAGGTGTTCCTTCGCATATATAATCTACAAATTTATCGAATTCGAAAGGTTCGATCCATTCTCCGTTTGCATAACGTCCGCGTGCATAGCCGGTTTCCGGATCGATCACGTTTTTATAGTTCATGGCCCTTTTTACCAATGTTCTGTAGTCATCCGTTTTTCCTAATTTCCTGGCTACTTGTGCCAGAACGAAGTCATCATAGGCATATTCCAGTGTTCTGGATACTTGTTCTTTCTTATGGAATGCATCCCATACATTGTCTTCCAATGGGATATAGTGGTATTGAAGATAGGATTCCAGCCCCCGGCGTCCTTTACCTTCTACATAACTTTTCCGGTCTGTATTGACTTCAAATGCATTTTTGCGCATAAGCCGGTAGGCTTCCTCATAGTCGAATCCCGGAACCTCTTTCAGGATGGCATCCCCCATCATGGCTATTCCGTGATCGCCGATCATGGCTGCCGTATAATTATTCCATAGCGGAAAGATAGGCAGCCACCCGCCTTGTTGCCCTTTTACAATGAAAGATTTAGAAAAATCTCCTGTGAGGGACGGGCTAAGAATGGAGTAGAGGGGTAATACGGCTCTGTAGATATCCCACATGGAGAAATCGCAATAATAGGTGAAATCTTTGGCTTGATGGATGGTGTAATTTTCGGAGAAACCGGGATAATAACCTTCCACATCGCTGAAAGTGCGGGGCAGCATACGGGCATTGTAAAGAGCGGTATAAAATTGAGTCTTTTTCTTCTCATCGCTGCTCTTTACAGCTATCTGGCTCAGTGCTTTCTCCCAGCTGGCTGCCGACTGTTTCTTTACTTTCTCGAAATTCCATCCGGGAATCTCTGCTTCCAGATTTTTACGGGCATTTTCAATACTGGTGAAAGAGGTACCTACTTTTATCTGTATGCTGTTCCCTTTTTCGGGAGCGAGTTTAATCCAGGCCCCTACCCTGTTTTTGTTCCCTTTTATTTCTGTTTCTCCCGTTGTGACTTCGCTGTCTTTCCATGTTCCGAAGGAGTCGAAATCTTCTTCAAACCGGATGACGAAATATCCGCTGAATCCGGCACTCTTTCCACTTCCCTGATAGATTCTGTAGGCGGGATTATAGCCTGTTACTTCCCTGCTCTTTGCATCAATTTTTAAATACCCCTGTTGCTTGTCACTATTGGGTTCTATAATGATATAACGATCTTTATCCGATTGAAAACCAAAACGCATGATTCCTGCGTGAGACAAACCTGTAAGTTCGGCATGAATCAGGTAATCTTTCAGCATCACCTGATAATAGTAAGGCTTTGCCGTTTCTTCATCATGGCTAAATTGGGAAGCACGCTCTCTGGCATTTGTTTTTAATTCACCGGTGACAGGCATTATTGTTACACTGCCATAATCCTGTGTACATGAGCCACTGATCCAATGACTGGCACGGAATCCTTGTATTTCGTCGTGGTAATAATAATAAGGGGGATTGCATTTATGCTCTCCTTCCAGTGTTTGTGGTACCCAGTTGGTCATTCCGTTGGGTACACCGACTGCCGGCATGGTTTGTCCTTTCTCCTCTGAGGGTGCTTTGTCACCTCGTGCATGTCTTTGTATGTCTGTACCAATGACGGGGTTAACGTAGTCTGCATATTTCTCATTCCGCGTCATAGAACAGCCGGATAGCAGTAGTGTACATAATAAACTTAAATATAATTTCATACCTATTTATTTGTTTTCCATTAATGCGAAAGCGCACCACAGTACGGGTGCCTGTCCATGATAATCTCCTGTTTTTTTGGGTCGGTCATAATAGTATTGCCGATTATTTCTCTTATTGGTGCCCGAACATACCTCTGTTACATCTCCGGTTTCATTGATATAAGAGACCAGTGATAGCCATGCTTTACGGACTGCAGGAGCATATTCCCGGGCTTTCAGCCAGCCTTGCTTTACGCCTGTGATCATGGCGTAGGTAAACATCGCCGTTCCGGAAGTCTCGTTCCAGCAATCGGGAGCGTCTATCAACTGGTTCCACATGCCGTTTTCTGCCTGATATTGTTTTAAACTTTTCATCATATCAAGATACCCCTGTAGGATACGCGGACGATCCGGGTTGTCTTTGGGCAATACTTTCAAAAGTTCTGCCATACCTACTGCCATCCATCCATTGCCTCTTCCCCAAAGGAAAGGAACATCCGGGGCATGATAAAACAGCCCGTTAGGACGTTGCAATTCGTCCAGGTAGACGGCCATTGAACGTGCAGTCCGGTCGATGTATTTCCGGTTGCCCGTTGCTCTGTAGGCTTGCGATTGCAAGATGGTTATCATATACATATCATCTATCCACAAGCGGGTTTGCCAGCTAAGTCCTTTGTCGGACCACCTTTTTTCTTCAGCTGAGGCTTCCGCAGGTAGTTCCCATTGTGTGTCGGCATAAGAAATTCCCAAATCCAGGTATTGCATCTTTTTTGTTATCAGATAGAGTTCCAGAGGAAGGCATCCGAACATATTCAAATCGACATGATTTTTGATGGGCAGGAGATCTCTTTCTGCTGTACACAGATAGTCAAAACGCTCTTGTAACTGCCTGGATAACTCTTTGTTCTTGCTTTCGCTGGCAAAACGCACTGCTCCGTACCAGGTACATACTTCGGCATAATGTATCCATTTGCCACCATGTAGCATGTGTTTACCGGATAAGAAGCGGTTGGCAACCTTGATTCCTACCTCTTCCGGAGTGTAACCTTCGGGAAATTTCTTCAGCATCCTATTTTGCGCCACAGAGGTTGACGCAAATATAGTAAAGATAATGATATACAGGGTTTTTGTCGACATTTACTTTGATATATAAGAAATGAATGAGTTCAATAAAACGCAAATTAACACAAATTCGTGCAGATTAGAAAGATGGCTCTTCCGTTTATTTACTGTGCGGGGATTCGAGTTAATCTGCGTTTCAGTCAAACTTCGGTTTTGTATACTTCTTTATAATTATTCTTTATGTATATAATGTAAATCAGAAAAAAAATTCACGAGGGATGAGGTGGTAAAAGATTGTTTTTCATATAGGCTGATTTATAATTGATAAGAATTCTTCTTCAACAGGAAACGACTGATACATAGGACTTATCTAATGTCTCTATTAAAGAAGTAGTACCATATTTCTCTTTTATTAGCAGACATTTGCGCCTATATCAAAGTCGCAATGCATAATAGTATAAAAGAATAAATTTCTCATATGTCTTTCATATGTTATTTTAACATCGCAAAAATAGGCGGATGCAAGATGCAAGACTTGCAATATTGTATCAATACCTTTTCATTTTGTATCAAGGCCTTATTTTACAACCTATTTCTGATACTACGACAGGTATCTCAATAGCATTAGAGAAAAGGAACCGACCTGTTGCTTGAAAACAGATGAATTAACAATCCTTCATACATCCGAATGCACAAATATAGAGGGCTTCATACAAATATCCTAATTTAAGAATACATCAAAGATTTCTCCACTTTCATTTTAGACTACATCAATAGCATCACTATTAAGCTACATCATTTTAATTAACAATATTTTAGCTATAAACGACACTACATCATGAAAGCATATTCTTTCAGAAGGGCCTTTGAAAAAACAGAAGGCGCAAATTCATACCTTTTTATCAGGATGAATTTACGCCTTACTTATTCTTTCAAGAGAGGAGGCCTAATAATCAAACTTCGTCCGGCTAAGGAACGCCACCGTCTTATGAATCTCCTTGTACATCACGATATCGTCTTGCACGAAGGGAACCTCTTTGCGGTATTCGTGCAAGAAGCGTTCCAGAATGGGGGAAGTCTTCTGCGGACGGCGGAAATCGATGCCTTGCGCGGCGTTCATCAGTTCGATGGCAAGGATATGCTCCAAGTTGTCCATGATGCGGAAAAGTTTGGTAGCGGCGTTGGCACCCATGCTTACATGGTCTTCCTGCCCGTTGCTGGAGACGATGGAGTCGCTGCTGGCGGCATAACAATACATTTTGTTCTGGCTCACCATGGAAGCGGCGGCGTATTGGGGAATCATGAAACCGGAATTCAGGCCGGGATTGGCCACCAGGAACTCCGGCAAGCCGCGCAAACCCATGATAAGCTGGGCGATGCGGCGTTCCGAGATATTCCCCAATTCGGCAAGGGCGATGCCCAGGAAGTCGTACGAAATGGCCAACGGCTGCCCGTGAAAATTTCCTCCCGAGATAATGCGGTCTTCGTCGGGGAAAATGGTGGGATTGTCCGTCACGGAATTTATCTCCGTCAGCAAGACGGAAGAGACATACCGGATGGCGTCTTTCGTGGCACCATGCACCTGCGGCACGCAACGGAACGAGTATGGGTCTTGCACGTGCTTGCCGGGGCGGGCGATGAGCTCACTGCCTGCCAGGAGCTTGCGGAAATTCTCGCCCGTCTCGATTTGTCCTTTGTGGGGACGGATTTGCTGGATGCAGTCCATGAAGGGGTCGATGCGGCCGTCGAAGGCTTCCAGGGAGAGGGCGGCTATCAGGTCGGCTTTCTTGGAGAGGCGGAAGGCCTTGAGGAGGGCGAACACGCCGTTGGCGCTCATGAACTGTGTGCCGTTCAGCAGGGCAAGACCCTCTTTGCTCATCAGCTTGACCGGTTCCCAGCCGAACTCATCAAGCACGCTCATCGCCTCGCGCTTCTTGCCTTTGTAGTAGACATCGCCCACGCCGATAAGCGGCAGGAAGAGGTTGGCAAGCGGTGCAAGGTCGCCCGAAGCACCGAGCGAACCACGGTCGTAGACGATGGGCATCACGTCGTTGTTGAAGAAGTCGAGGATGCGCTGCACGGTGATGACCTGCACGCCGCTGTGCCCCAGCGAAAGGGCGTGCGCCTTGAGGAGCATCATGAGCTTGATGACGACAGGGCGGATTTCCTCGCCCACGCTACAGGCATGGCTCTTGATGAGGTTTTCCTGCAACGTGCCCAACTCGTCGCGCGAGATATTCTTGCTGCACAGCGAGCCGAAGCCGGTGGTTATCCCGTAGAGGGGTTCGGCGGAGTCGGCGGTCTTCTTGTCCAGGTAGTCGCGGCACTTCTGTATGCGCTCCCGGGCTTCGGGGGCCAACTCCAGTTTCAGGTTCTCGTTGATGATGCGTTCGATAAGTTCGAAGGTCAGTTCGCCCGAACCGACATAGTAGACATTCTTCATACAGTAAGCTCCTCATTGATTTCGTCCAACAACTCTTTTTCTTTGGCGCAGGCGAGGCGTTCCAGTTCGTCGGCTTCGGCCTGCAACTTGGCTACAAACTCCTTGTCCTTCAGCGAACCGAGGTTTATGCGCACGTTCATCAGCGCTCCCAGCACCGCCGAGCGGGCGGACATCATCGCCACGCAGGCGTCGGTCACGGCGTTGCGGTTGCCCAGACGCGCCACATCCATGATGACGGGCATCAGTGCGTAGGCGTTGCGCGCCACCTGCATGGGCACGAGCGCAGCAAACTTGGTGGCTTCCTGAATGGCGGCACTACGGGCGGCCTTCTCTTCATCGGTCGCTTTGGGCATCTTGAAGCAGGCGAACACGCTGTCGTAGGCTTCGGAGTCGTGGTCGATATCCGCGATAAAGGTGTCTTTCTCTTGCAGCGCCACCTCGGAGATGTGCCGCATCAGCTCTTCGTGCGTCTCGTAACCTTTCTTGCCGACGGTGAGGTTGGCAACCATTGCCGCCAGAGCCGAAGCAATGGCACCATTCAGGGCGGCGATACTTCCACCGCCGGGGACGGGATCGCTGCCCGCCACTTTATTCAAAAACTCTTTGACTGTCAAATCGACTAACATGGTATTAAAAATTTATAGTTAGATTTATGTATAAAGCATCCCTCCCTTCACCGTGGTATGCACGCAATTCATCCCCACGTAGTAGGGCAGGAAGTGGTAGTTGTCCGTATTGAGCACCACGAAGTCGCCCTTCTTCCCCACCTCGATGCTGCCGATGCTGTCGGCGCGGTTCAGGGCGGCGGCACCGTTCAGCGTGAGGGCGGTGATGGCTTCCTCGATGCTCATCTTCATGTAGATGCACGCCAGCGCAAAGGTCAGCGGGATGGAACCGGAGAAGCAGCTGCCGGGGTTGAGGTCGGTGGCGAGTGCTACGGCACATCCCGCGTCAATCATTTCGCGTCCGCGGGCATAGGGTTCTTTCAGGGCGAAGGCGGTGAGCGGGAGCAGCGTGGCAACCACACCCTTGTCCGCCATGGCGCGGATGTCGGCATCGGAAGCGTGCAGCAGGTGGTCGGCGGAAACGGCGGAAAGCTCCGCAGCCAGTCCGGCACCGCCCAGGGGGACGATTTCGTCGGCATGAAGCTTCAAGGCGAACCCCTGCTCGCGGGCGGCGACGAGCAGGCGGCGCGACTGTTCGATGGAGAAGACGCCCTGTTCGCAGAAGACGTCGCAGAACTCCGCCAGCCGGTTCTCGGCAACGGCGGGCAGAAGTTCGCGAATCAGGAAGTCCACATAGTCGTCCGTGCGTCCGGCATACTCCTGCGGCACGGCGTGCGCACCGAGAAAGGTCGGGACGATGTCCACGCGCTTGTGCTCGTCGTTGTTCAGACTGCGCATCACGCGGAGTTGCATCAGTTCGGTCTCCCGGTCGAGCCCGTAGCCGCTTTTGCCTTCGACGGTGGTGACGCCCATCGCGCTCATCTGCTTCAGGAAGCCCTCGGCCTTGCCACGCAGTTGGACGAAGTTGCACGCGCGGGTGGCCTTCACCGTGCTGACGATACCGCCGCCACGCTCCATGATGGACATATAGCTTTCGCCCTTCAGCCGCCAGGAAAACTCCTCGGCGCGCTCTCCGCCAAAGACGAAATGCGTGTGCGAGTCGACGAAGCCGGGCAGGAGGCACTTGCCGCGGGCGTTGTAGTGCCAGTAGCGGCGGTAGTAGCCGTCGCGCTCCTCGCCACGGTTGGGACCTACGTAGGTGATGACGCCGCCGGTGACTTCCACCGTAGCGTTGTCCATCACGCAAAGTTCTCCCATCTCCTTGCCCCGACGGGCGGAGAAGCCGAGAGGGGTGACAAGGCGGGCGTTGAAAATTATCAGGTTTTCTTTCATTGTTTCTTTCTTTTAATGGAACACAAATAACGCAATCTTAGTTTCTCTTTTTCCGGTCATTCGTATATATTTTACGCTTAAACGAAGGACGTTTACCAAAATTCAACAAATAACCGACTTCTATATCTGTAGCCCGAAGGTAGTTGACAAGCTGATATTCATGTTCTATACAAATTGTTTCAGCCGCCTTCAACTCCAGAATTACATTCCCATTCACGACAATATCTGCATAATACTCACCTACGCGCATCCCTTTGTAACAAACTTCAATCTTCTTCTGAGCCTCACAACTGAATCCTCGCTGTCTCAGTTCCCAATAGAGCGCATTTTGATAGACCTTTTCCAAAAAGCCATATCCCAAAGTATTATACACTTCATAGAACGCCTTCAGAATTTCATCAATTTCTTCTTTCCCAACCATTACAAATATAATTGTGTCATTTGCGTCATTTGTGTTCCAATCTCTATTCCATTATCCGCGCTTCCAGCACCTGCTGCATCGAGAAGTTCTCCAGTCCGAGGTAGTAGGAAGCCGTATCAATCAGTGCCTCCATCGGTACGAGGCCGATAATCTCGCTGCCCACGATGCTGACGCCGTAGCGGCGCGCTTCGATACGCACCAGTTCGAAAGCGCGGTAGAGTGCCGTGCGGGTGTAGTCGGTCATGTTGATGGAGACCTGCGTGATGCCGCGGTCTTTCAGCTCCACGCCCATCGCCTTGCAGTAGCGCAGGCCGCCACCGATGAAGCGTATCTTCTTGGCGATGTCGTGGGCAATCTCCAGGCTGGGCGTGTTGAGGTTGATGTTGTAGGCCACGAGCGGCATACGGGCACCGATTGCCACCGTTCCTGCGGTGGCGTGCCGTTCGGCGGGACCGAAATCGGGTTGCCATTCGGGCTGTTTTATCTTCTCCGCCATGCCTTCGAACTCGCCTTTGCGCACGGCGGCGAGGTTCTCGCGGTGGGGTGCCGATGCCGATTTCTCGTAGAGGAACACGGGCACGCCGTAGCGTTCGGCCACTGCCTCACCTACTTCGCGGGAGAGGGCGATGGCTTCTTCCATCGTCACGCCCTTGATGGGGATGAAGGGCACCACGTCTACCGCACCCATGCGGGGATGCTGCCCCCGGTGCTTGTTCAGGTCAATCAGCTGCACCGCCACGCCGATGGCTTCGAGCACGGCGTCGCGCAACGGTTCGGGTTCGCCCACTACGGTGACGACCAGCCGGTTGTGGTCTTCGTCGTTGCTGTAGTCCAGCAGTTTCACGCCCTGCTTCCCGCGAAACGGGGCTACAATCTTGTCTATCTTCTGCAAGTCGCGCCCCTCGCTGAAGTTGGGGACGCATTCCATGATTCTGTTCATAATGGTTCTTTCTTTTTGAGGGAGTTAGCGGGAGTTATCGGGAGTTATCGCCCGTCAAGGCGGGCTTAGGAGTTAAAAGCCGATAGTACAGCCTATGCAAATCGCAAACAGGAGTATTGGCTTCTAACTCCCAAGCCTGCTTACGCAGGCTGATAACTTCCGATAACTCCCGATAACTCCTTATTTATATATCATTTCTCTAATCAGTTCTTCATCCGCCACATAGGGCATCGTGATGTGATACCCATCGGCGTGCGTGCGGTTGAACGCTTCGGTAGTCTCCATGGCGTGCTCGTTGCGTGCCCACGAACGGCGTGCCACGCCGCCCATCACGTCCCACAGCATGGCGGAGCGCAGGATTTCGTCTACCCGCTCGGAGCCGTCGCACACCATGCCGAAGCCGCCGTTGATGGCCTTGCCGATGCCCACGCCGCCGCCGTTGTGCAGCGCCACCAGGCTCATGCCCCGTGCGCAGTTGCCGGCAAAGCATTGCACCGCCATGTCCGCCATCACGTTGCTGCCGTCCTTGATGTTCGAGGTCTCGCGGAAGGGAGAGTCCGTGCCACTGACGTCGTGGTGGTCGCGTCCCAGCATGATGGGTCCGACTTCGCCGCGGCGCACCATCTCGTTGAAGCGCAAGGCTATCTTCATGCGTCCCTCGGCGTCCTGATAGAGGATACGCGCCTGCGTGCCCACCACCAGGTTGTTTTTCTCGGCATCGCGAATCCAGTTGTAGTTGTCCAGGTCCTGTCCGCGGCGGGTGGGGTCGATGCACTCCATGGCGGCGCGGTCGGTCTTCACCAGGTCTTCGTGCTTGCCGCTGAGGCAGACCCAGCGGAAGGGTCCGTAGCCGTAGTCGAAGAGTTCCGGTCCCATGATGTCTTCCACGTAGCTGGGGAAGATGAAGCCGTTCTTGTCGCTGCCGTCGCGGGCGATTTCGGTCACGCCGGCATCGTAGACGGACTTCATGAAGGAGTTGCCGTAGTCGAAGAAGTAGGTGCCGCGGCCGACGAGCTCCCGGATGGCGAGGAAGTGGCGGCGCAGCGTGGCGTCTACTTGGCGGCGGAACTCGGCGGCGTCCTCGTGCAGCATCCGGGTGCGCTCGTCGAAGGAGAGTCCCACGGGGCAATAGCCGCCGTCGTATGCCGCATGGCAGGAGGTCTGGTCGGAGAGCAGGTCGATGTGAATGCCTTCGCGTACAGCGTATTCCAGCAGGTCGACCACATTGCCGTGGTAGGCGATGGAGACGGGCGTGCGGCTGTCCATCGCCGCGCGTGCCAATGCGAAGGCTTGCGGCAGGGAGTCCGTCACGTGCCCCACCCAGCCCTGTCCGCGGCGGGTTTCGATGCGCGAGGCGTCCACTTCGGCAATGATGGCGGCGGCTCCCGCCATTTCGGCGGCTTTGGGTTGGGCGCCGCTCATGCCGCCCAGTCCGGACGAGACGAAGAGACGTCCGCGCAGGTCGCCGTCCTGCGGGATGCCGAGTTTCAGGCGTCCGGCATTCAGCAGGGTGTTGAACGTGCCGTGCACGATGCCCTGCGGGCCGATGTACATCCATCCGCCGGCGGTCATCTGGCCGTAGTTGGCAACGCCCATCTGCATGGCGGTGTGCCAGTCGTGCTGGTTGTCGTAGAGCCCCACCATCATCGCGTTCGTGATGATGACGCGCGGCGCTTCGGGTTTCGACTTGAAGAGTCCGAGCGGATGCCCGCTCTCGATGACGAGCGTCTGGTCGGAGGTGAGCACTTCGAGGTATTTCTTTATCAGGCGATACTGCATCCAGTTCTGGCACACCTGCCCGGTCTCACCGTAGGTGACGAGTTCGTAGGGATAGAGGGCGATGTCGAAGCAGAGGTTGTTGTCTATCATCACCTGGAAGGCCTTGCCTTCGATGCAGCGTCCTTTGTATTCGTCGATGGGCTTCGCCCGGAGGTCGCCCTGCGGGCGGTAGCGGTAGCCGTAGATGCGTCCGCGCGTGCGGAGTTCTTCGAGGAATTCGGGCGCGAGCGTGGCGTGCAGTTCGCTGGGGATGTAGCGCAGGGCGTTCTTCAGCGCGGTGGCGGTTTGCGCGGGGTTGAGGGTGTAGCCGCGGTCGGGTGCCCGCCGGATGCCTTCCACGAAGGAGGGATAAGGGGGCAGTGTTTTGTCAAGGGTTATCTCCATAATTATTAGGATATAATAAGGTTATAGTCTGTCCGTTCCATGCGGACCGGTATCAGCCGCAAGATAGAAATAAATCCCGATTCTTGCAATTATCTTGCATAAATATTTGTTTATTGAAGAGACAACGCTAAAAAATCCATTCCCGCATGAGTAATATTGGGAAGAATGGTTATATTTGTCGAAATTATTCTGAAGAGAGCATCATCTTACTGACTACCAATCTTATAAAAGGAGGAGAACGTTATGAAAAAACTTTCCGCTATCATCATCGGGCTGTCCTGTCTGTCCTGCCTTGCCGGTTGCACGGACATCGGATTGAAAGACGACGGTTCCAGAGCCTTCGTAAGCAAGGCAACCGTAATCGGAGACGGAGAAAACGGCTATTATTGCTACAGCGACGTCTTGCCCGCCATTGCCTGCAGCGACGCGTTCGCAGGGATAGAAAGGGGATACTTCACGTTTACCTACACGGAAAGCGACTGGACGACCGCGCCCGACGGAAAGATGTACATAGCCCACGTGCACGCCTATCCGATTGATGTATACGACATCATCCACCCGCTTTCGGCAGCCGAAGCGGAAAAGGGACAGTTCATCGACAAGGAGCGCTGCACGGTGCCCGAACGGCTGACGGTAGACCATGCGGCCAACGGCTACGTAGACCTCTCGTCGCAGTTCTCCACATTCAACCAAGAAAGCGGTGCATACAGCCACGGCGATGTCCGCATAGTATACGACCCCGCCCAACAAGAGCCCGATACCCTGCGGCTGCAACTGTACTACATCCCCAGCCTGCCCGACGGATGGACGAAGACGAGCAGCGACTACCGCACCGTGTCGTGCGACCTCTCTTCCCTTGCCTCCCTCTGCCAGTGGAACGATTCGCTGACCCTCGTCGTAGACGATGGCGACCAGAAGAAACACTGTCGGCGAATGAGCAAGAAGAACTTCCTGAAACCGCGCATAGAAACCGAATAAGCCGGGAAAGGCACGGAAAGTCAATGCATTCGTACTGCAAGGTTGCTGCATCTCCTTTGCAGCAGTACTGCATCTCCTTTGCAGCAGTACTGCATCTATAGTTGCAGCGTCACTGCATCCATAGTTGCAGCGTCACTGCAAAAGGGTTGCAGCAGCACTGCAAAGCGGTTGCAGTGGCAGTGCAAAGCGGATGCAGTGGCAGTGCAAAGCGGATACAGCGACCTTGCAAAGCGGATGCAGCGGAACGGAATAAGGGACGAGGATGTGCCGAAAGCATAAACAACTTACATAATCATAATTTTTCAGCCGCAGACGACGCGAAATAACGCAGATTTTTCTTGATTTATCTGTGTTATCCCGCGTCATCTGCGGCTGAAAAATTATATAGACCGTTTCGACACCCTCCTTTTCAACAGGGCAGGTACAACGAGACGGCGGCGCGCTACCACGACACCCCGTACTCGTAGCCGTCGAACTTCGGCTTTTCCGCAATTCCCGCCGCCTTGAACACGGCGGCTATCCGGCGTTGCTCTTCGGGAACGATGAGACGTCCGCCCTTACGGCTGTGATAGTAGTAGCGTTCGCAAGAGAAGCACCCCATGACACGGTAGCGCACGGTGGCAAACAGTTTGGCGGGGACTTCATCGAAGAGGTGCGTCATGCCGCGGGCATAGCGCACAGGAGCGTTGGAACGGTAGCAGCCGCAAGCAGCAAGGTCGGGCAGGCTGTCGACATAGAGGGGGTTCACCGTGCGGACGAACTCGGTGGGAGGGTTCCCGCTCTCGGAAAGCAGCTGCGCGGCGATGGAGCGCAGGCAGGTGGATGCCTTAGGGCACTTGCCGTTACCGGCGAAACAGTATTCGTAGCCGTTGGGAACGTCTTGTAGTAAAATCATATTCAGTTCTTTAGTTCTTTAGTGATTAGTGATTAGTATTATATGGGGAGGTTTTGGGGGCTATCGTGCCGGGCGGCTCAACGGCGGTTGGCTACGGCACGAAGGGCACGCAAGTAGCGGCCGGTGACTTCCGCCGACTCGCCCGTCTCTTTCTCAAAGGCCGCTTTCAGCCCGGGATGGGGGGAGAGCAGTTCGAGCATCTTCTCACGGCCCACAAACTCCGAACGCCCCGTCTCCGGGTCCAGCTCGTAGTAGACGCGGGCGGAGACCAGTCCCGAAGCATGGATGGCGCTGCCCACCTCACCGCCCAGGCGGGTGGCATCGGGTGGCGTGGCGGTGCTTGCGGCCGCCTGCCCCACGGGCTGCGCACTGAAGTAAATCTTTCCCTCCACCCACAGGGCAGGGGCATACCAGCCGCCGAAGCGGTAGCGTTTGTAGCGCATCTTCTTGCAGTTGACGTAAAGCGCCGTGTCCATCCGCACCGCATAGCAGCGGGACTTCAGGTAGCGGCAAAGGCCCGGATTGTCCTTCGCCTCGATGCGGTAGTCCGCACCGCCCATCAGGTAAATCTGGTTCTTGGAACGCTTCTCGGCCTTCAGTATCGTGACCGTGTCGCCACGCTCTTCCGTCAGTTCTTTCAAGTTGGAATACATTATCTGCTGCGCCGAACACGGCAACACCAACAACGCCCATATCCCTAACATCCAACTTCGTTTCATATCGTTGTCCTTTCTTTTTGTAACATTGCTTAAGCAGGGGCGAAAGGTACGTCTTTTATCGGAGGTAGGCAACAAATCGTGGGAAAAAAAGAGAGAGAAAGGCACTATAACAAGCCGTTCTTTCATTTAGAGGAGTTATCGGGAGTTAAAGGGAGTTATCGGGAGTTAGAAGCCAATAGTCTTGTTTATATAAGACGGTAGTATCGGCTGATAACTCCTAACGGAGCGTAGCGGAGTGATAACTCCCGATAACTCCTTAAATGAAGAAACCGTCTGTAACACTTATCCTACAACTCATCCAATGCCTCCTCCGCAGCCGCAGCACTCTCTTTCAGCTGCAAAGCCAGCTTCTTAAGATATTTCACAGCCTTCTTCATCGCATTCTCATCATCGGCAATATAGCTCAACTGGCGGAAAAGTTCCGCATTCAGGTTCATTGCATTCTCCATATCTTGTCTCCTTTCATCTTTAAACCGTTTAAATCAACTGCACAAAGATAAAGAAAACAATCGGAAATCCATATCTTTGTCCCGAACTTAATCAGTATGAGACAAATGGATACAATCGACGAAATCGGCAAGCGCTACCGCGAGCGGACCGAAACGGCACGGCGGGAACTCAGCAAAGTGCAACGGCAAATCTACCGCATCAGTACCCTGCGGCTGCTCCTGTTCGTTGCCGGAGCGGCGGGAACCATCGGCTTCCGCCACGAGGGCTGGGCAGTGGCAGGCGGCATCGCGCTCGCCGCACTGCTGCCGTTCATGCTGCTGATGAAGCGACACAACCGCCTGTTCTACCGCAAGGACTACCTGGAGAAGAAGATAACGGTCAACCGGCAGGAACTGGCCGCGCTGGACTACGACACGTCCGGCTTCGACGGCGGCGAGGAGTTTGCCGACCCCGCGCACCTGTACGCCTACGACCTCGACGTGTTCGGCGCGCACTCGCTCTTCCAGTACATCAACCGCACCTGCACCGAACCGGGCAGGCGGCGGCTGGCCGACTGGCTGGGGCGGCACCTCGAACGCAAGGAGGAGATACTGGCGCGGCAGGCCGCCGTGCGCGAGCTGGCACCGGACCTGGAGTTCCGCCAGCGCTTCCGCATCCTCGGACTGCTGCACAAGGGTCAGGCGGCGGACGAAACCGAACTGAAGGCATGGGCGGCAACCCGCAGCGTGTTCCGCAGCAACGGCTTCCTGCGCACGCTGCCCGTCGCAGTGGCGTGCATCAACAGCGTGTGCCTGCTGCTGGCGTTCGCCGGATGGCTGCCCGCAAGCGTCTGCGGAACGGTCTGGGCGTTCTTCGTCGCCGCCGGATTCGCCTTCACCGGAAAGGTCAGCAAGCTACAGGCTGTGTACGGCAAGAAACTGCAAATCCTCGGGACGTATGCCTCGCTGCTCCGGCCCATGGAGTCGCGCCCCATGCAGTGCGCCCTGCTGAAAGGCATCACGAACGAAATCGGCGGCGAAGGGCGGCAGGCATCGCTTGCCATCAGCCGCCTGAGCAAACTGATGGACGGGCTGGACCAGCGCAACAACGTCTTCATGTACGTCATCCTCAACGGGCTGTTCTTCTGGGAACTGCGGCAGGTGATGCGCATCGAAGCATGGAAAGAGCAATACGCCCGCGAACTGCCCCGCTGGCTCGACGCCCTCGCCCGCATGGATGCTCTCTGCTCGCTGGCGACCTTCGCCTACAACCATCCGGACTACCCCTACCCCACGCTGCTCGACAAGTCCGACTTGCAACTTTCCGCAGCAGAAGACGCACCCCTTTCCTCGGAGGAAAAAACACGCGTCTCGGAAGAAAACGGAGTCTCTTCCCAAGAAGCCAACGGTATGCCCGCTCCGGAAGAAGACGCCCTGACCGCTGGAAAAGCCCCCGATGCCGACACCCGCTTCATGCTCCGCGCCAAAGCGATGGGGCATCCCCTGATGCACCGCGACCGCTGCGTCCGCAACGACATCGACATGGCGAAGCGCCCCTTCTTCATCATCATCACCGGCGCCAACATGGCAGGCAAAAGCACCTACCTGCGCACCATCGGCATCAACTACCTGCTCGCCTGCACCGGCGTCCCCGTCTGCGCGGAAGAGATGACAGTCTACCCCGCCCGGCTCGTCACCAGCCTGCGCACCAGCGACTCCCTGACCGACAACGAGTCGTACTTCTTCGCCGAACTCAAGCGACTGAAACTCATCATCGACAAGTTGCACACAGGCGAAGAGCTCTTCATCATCCTCGACGAAATCCTGAAAGGCACCAACTCGGCGGACAAGCAGAAAGGCTCGCTCGCCCTCATCCGGCAGTTCATGGCGCTGCGGGCGAACGGCATCATCGCCACCCACGACCTGTTGCTGGGCACGCTCGCCGACCTCTTCCCCCGCAACATCCGCAACGGCTGCTTCGAGGCGGACATCACCGGCGACGAACTGACCTTCTCCTACCGCCTGCGCCCGGGCGTGGCACAGAACATGAACGCCTGCTTCCTGATGAAAAAAATGGGGATTGCCGTCACCGACTAATCCCCGTTTCCTACCGAAAAGCTGAATGGATGGACGCTGCCGTCGAGACGCCCTCATGCCCCCTTGCACTTGGCAAGGAAGGCAGAGACGGCGGCCGCCTCGCTGCCCGTGAAGTAGCGAACGGCGGTCACCGGCGCGTACGTGTAGGGCACAAACTCGAACAGTTGCATCGCGGCAAACCGGTTGTCCCGCGAAATCAGGATGTCCAGACGCACGTTGCCGCTCGATTCGCATTTAATGCCGGACTCACCGGCCAGGTCGCCGCTCTCCACCAGCGCGGTCAGCCTGTCGATATGCTTCAGGTTGAAGAACATACTGCGTTCCCTCGCCACGCTCCCCGTCGGCAGGTAGACGATTTCTTTCGATTTCCAGAACAGGCGGAACACGCCCGACAGAAGCAGTGTCGTGCCCAGTACCATCAGCCCCATGCTCAGGGCAGAAGAGCTGTCGCTCATCTCGAAGATGGACAGAAAGATAAGGATGCCCGCCAGCACCATCGCCAGCGAGAAAATCAGTCCGGAAACACTTGTACGTTTGGCAATATCGGGATGTGAAGACGCAAAAAGAGTAACGTCGATAGTTTGAGTTGTCATCATAATGATAAATAGTTTAATGGATGGATGAATGTTGAAACAGCGTACGCAGTCTCTTCCTGCGCATACGCAAGCCCGCCCTCTATCGCAAAGGCGCATAAGGGCGGCTATAGGCTTCCACAAACATACGTTAAATCAGAATCCGCCGCAGTGCGAAGATGTAGTACGCGCACACGGGCTGGAAACGATGGCGGGCGGCAACCTCAAAAAGTTTCTCCCGATGCAGGGACAAGACCGCCTCGCGCCGGGCAAGTGCATCCACCCGGCCTTTCAGTGAAAAAAGATACTCGGTAATATAGTGACGCTGGATGCGGGACAGGGCAAGCGGCTGTATATGTCCATTGGCACTCGTCAACTCCGCAACCGGCAGATAGGGCAACTGGGGCGCAGTGAAGCAGGCTTCGTCCGGATGGTCCAGGGAAACCGCCGCACCGACATCTGTCGTATCCTCCGCGCTCACCGCGTCACAACCGGCAAACGCGCCGCCCGACGTCTGCCACAAGGCCAACGCAAGCACCAGGATTCCTATGATTCTTAAATATCTGCCCATAATTGTCTGCAAAGATAACAGTTTATCGTATCCGTCCGAAATAGCCCGACTTTCACGTAGTGTTTTAGTTTGCTTACTTTACACCCAAAAACACGATGTTCAATTTGAATGAAAGCAATCGCATAGTCATGTCGCAACATCCGACAGATATGCGCATG
>ERZ808024.365-NODE-365-length-21750-cov-3.185992_pt1 | contig 21750 bp, 18 predicted proteins | sample MGYA00380181_ERZ808024 | MGnify/ENA primary metagenome ERZ808024 (study PRJEB31490, sample SAMN06133413) | mouse gut metagenome | isolation source: Z2_1 | host: mice | place: China: Chengdu | collected 2015-05 ...
GTTCCTCTCTGTTCCGGGCGTCTCTGCGGCGGATATCCCTGCTCCGCCGTTCCGGCCATCCTGCGGACTGCGGCATCCTGATAACCGGACGCCTGGCCGTATCTGTCGTTTCTCACCGTTTCGCTGCTCATTCTGCGTTCCTGTGACCGGGGATAATCGTCTCCGGCAGGCCGCTTTCTTGGTCCTGAACCTTCATTGGACGCTTTCCCTGTCCGGGACTGCGCAGACTGCCGCCTTTTGCTTTCTTCCTCCTGCATGGCCCGGCGTTTCACAGGTGTCGGAGCCTCTTCCCGCTCCGGTCTGCCCGAATACTCTCTTCTGCGCATCAGGAGATTAATGACCATAAAGAATAGAATCAGGCAGACTACAATCAGTACTACAATTACAATAAACCGCAGATCGTAATCCTTGCAAAGCGCATTATAATCCTCATACAGCTTCGTTACCTTCTCTTCATCGTAAGGACTTTCAAGTGCCGGATCCTCAAAATACCGCTGGAATGTCTTTTCAGCTATATCGTAACGGTAAAGACCTTTTTCACCGTTCTCATTCATACCATATACAACGCAGTATTTTTGCTCTTCATCCGTCTTCCACACCCATCCTTTGACTTTAGAATCGCCATTCAACTGGATTGCAGTCTGGGCAAAACCGGCAGGAACTTCGATTGAGTCATCAATCGGCAGAACCAGAATCGATCTCGCCACGCTGTCTATTGTAACATAGGGCGATAATGCTCCTGTCTCCGGCATGTAAATATAGAAGGAACCTTTTCCATCACTTCCCTGTAAATAAATCAGGTTAAGGCCATTTCCGGCTCCCGACATAATCTCAGTTCCGTTATATGTGACTGTAGACTGTGTATATCCCTCCGGCAGGCCCGCAGGATCAAAGGATGTGGCAACACTGTATTCCACTCCGTCAATATCCGCTTTCAGCTCACCGACAACCGCCCCGCCCGTGACAGCCGCCTCATTAGCATCACCGGCCGGCACTTCTGAGGATTCCGACTTGTTGACTGTTATCGTATAAGATTTAACCGTCTGGCCGTCTTCTGCCGTAACCTTGCATACCACGGTATTCGCCCCGGTCTTAAGACCTGAGCCGCCGGTCACCAGTGTCTTGGCTTTGCCGTCCTTCGGTTCTCCGCTGACTGCAATCTTGTCAACGTCAGCGCCCACATTCACCGTGTAAGATAATACATCCGGCGAAAAAGCCGGGGACAGCTGTCCCGGTGATACTTTAAGCGAGGCCAGCGCCGCCTCGCTTGAATAAGTCGCAGGAGCTTTTACCTTGACTGCTGACGAACCTACCTTTGAAACATTTACGGCCTGGGTATCAGAGTCATAGATTTCATGGCTGGCCACGGAGATTGTCGTGTTACCCGCCTGTACCGCTTTAAATTTCAACGTATAGGAAAACTCAGTAGTTGTGCTGGAATCCATCGTTCCGACAAGGCGCACCGAACCGGCCCCCCCATTTGCATTGTTTCCGCTGACAAACTCAATATATGCCTGATCATAGGACAGCACCAAATCGGAAGCCCCGAGGTTTCCGTCAGTTGCCGTAACTTTTACCGTCACATTAAATTCCTGCCCAACCGTCGTGCTTGGATCCGAAAACGATATCTTAGCACTGGCCGCATAAGACACTAAGCCCCCAAACGGCATAGCCAGAGAAAGGGCAAACGCAGCTATCAGGCTGGTTACTATATTTCTTACTCTTCTGTTCATAATCTCTCCCGCTTAATTCAGTTTCTGAATTCCCAGGATATCCTTCTGCATCGCAAGAATATCCATGATGTCCACTTTGCCGTTGCCATTGACATCGGCGGCTTTTTCATATACTCCCGTGAGGTTTTCCAGCCCCAGGACATGTCTCTGGGCTTTCAGCACATCCAGAATATTCACTTTTCCGTCACCGGTGTTATCTCCCTTTACAATTACATCATACTTTGCAACGGGAGAACCATCCGGACCATAGGCCTGGACAATGTTCCCCGTACCGACACTGCCCGCCACTTCACCGCCTGATGAAGTGTAGACTTTCACAATACTGCCCGCGCCCGATGATGTCAGGGATGCCGCAAGCTGTGCTGCTGTCACGCCTGCATTTACAACCTGATTTCCATTCCCGGCAGCACCCGGATTTACACCGCTGCTCCCGGAGCCACCCGGCGATACGCCGGGAGTTCCCGTACTCCCTCCGGGGCCAACCAGGCCGGATGAGTCGGATGATGTTCCAAAACCGGATAAATTACCGCCCGGAGCCATAGGACCGGTTGTACTTCCCGACTCGATTCCGCCGGAACCGGAGCCGTCAGGCGGCAGTATCTGCACATTGGAGCCGCCGGGATTTCCTGAATTACCGGATGGGCTGGAAGAGCCTCCTCCAGGTCCGCTTCCAGGTCCTCCTCCCGGACCGGCCCCCGATCCGCCTCCTGATCCCGGATTTACTCCGCTTCCGATCGAATCCGAATAGGTAGGGCCGTTGTCCTGACGCACAACATGTATTACATAATTTCTGACACTGCCGTTCTCCGCCTTAACAGCTACGGTAATGTCATTGTTTCCGCTCTGCAGATTGATATTGCCGGTCCCGCTGACCGACGATTTTGAATCAATCACCGAGGCCGCAACCGTGACGCTGCCGACCGAATGATCCACAATCAGATCATAGGATTCCGTATCTCTGTTGAATGTTGGGGTGAGAGCAAAACCTTCGACACCCAAACCCGAAAGCTTATTGTTGGGGCTGCCGTCCACCGTCGGCTTTGCACAGGCCGTGGCAGGCATGTTCTTATATACAGGAATAGAAAACTCAAGAGCCGTTGTTTTAAGCGCACTGATCTTAGCCAGTGTGAGACCTTCCGCAGCGGCAGCCAGTACATTGGTCATGTACTGATGCTTGTAAAGGTTGTCCCCCTGAACATTAAATTTCTTCAGATACAATGTATCCTGCCCTCGTTTTACATAATTATTCCCATAATAAATGGAGCCTCCGAGTATGGACTTTTCCACACTGTTCCATGGACGCTCATAGCTGCCGGACTGTGATGCCCACCAAAGTCCTCTTTCCACCGCTCCCATTGAACCGGACTGGTAAGCTTCTATATTAAAAAAGTTGTAATATCCCTGGTAACCCGGCACAGTACCCGATATGCTCCGGCCGGTTCCCTGGCTGCCCTGCTCCTGAATAATCATGGATGCAAGGATATATGGGTTAACTCCGGACTGAACCGCGGCATTCATAATGATATCGACATAGGAACTGCTTCCCGATGCCGGCGCAGCGCCTCCGGAGCCGCTGCCGGAACTGCCTGGGTCCGAAAAGCCGGAGGAACCGCCCATCCCGGGCCCATATGCCGTCATCACACGATTTACCTCATGATCACTGATAGATGCAATTGGCGATATCGGCGTAATTCCCTGGCCGCCGTCACCTGTACCGGCAGACGCTCCCGGACCGGAACCGGCTTCAGCTCCGGGACCGGAGCCCGGCCCTGCACTGCCGGAACCGGAGGAACCGCCAGGGGAGGAACCGCCGGAAGGAGCACCTCCCTGTCCTCCGCCCGCATTGCCCGAAAGGAATGTTCCGGCAACCATGCTTTCCAGCCCTTCTCTCGTATGAATCGAGCTGTCATAGGACTGCTTCATAAACTGGAAAATGTATTTATCATTTAAAAAGTTTCTCGGGTCCATATAATATCGAATGATATCCTCCGATGCCTGTACCCAGGAGCTTCCGTCAAATCCTGGCCATGTCCCCGTGTCCCAGTCATAAGCGCCTGTTGCCGTGGATTTCCAGGAGGAGATATTTTCCCGGCCAACCAGGTTTCTTCCGATTACACTCTCATTTTCAATTACCGTATTCCAGTCAAGGTTTGTTTGAAGCGCCGTAAATGTCCACTGCGGATATTGCGCATGCAGTTCGCGCAGCCCCGGCTTGTAACTCTCCGGAAATCCCTGGCTGTTCATATATTTTTCAAAATCACCGTCTGAAGTGATTGCAGTAGGAAATTTTATGTAATCACTGGATACAAAGCCGATTGTCTCGGCACCGCCGCTTCCGCTGAACCGGATCTGATACCATAACTTTCCGTCTGTTCCCGTCTGCTCTCCGATAACGGTAACCGGAGCCCCTTGCGACAGCTTGGCCACAGCCTGATAAGAAGTCCCCGGGCCGCTTCGCACATTCAGGTTTGTCGCATTGACAGAAGCAGTCCGCTCACTGGCCATACTGACCATATCGAACAATCCGGCACGCTCCGTCAGGCATGGGCTTACCGCCAGAATGCAGCCCAGCAGCAGGGCGGCAGCTCTTTTATATCCTTTATTTTTCATTCGTGTCTCTCCCCATATACCAAAGCAGGTATTTTCCTCTATATTTTCAAAAATTTAAAGACATTCTTCAATGCAAAACTATTTATTAAGCAACTGCCTGATACGGCATTATGTACATTATAATGAAAAATACCATTATATGTCAACCTCATGAACAAAAGTTCACAGAATATCCAGTATTTTACATTAATTGTAAGAATTTCTTAACAAATTCCCGCCGGGAGCCTAATCAGGGAACCAGGACGCCGATATTCTTCCATGGCTTGTCACCCATTCCGGCTTTACCCATATACTGTTTTACAAAACGATAAACGGCGTTAAGTTTGCATTTCTGGCAAGCTTAACGCCGTTTGTTTCTTAACTCTTTTTGTCATGTACCTGTGTTTCCTGTACCAATTATGTAAATGTACTTTGGTCCACATATCTTTGACGGCCGGGCAGCATGTACGATTTATTCACTCGCAGAATATCCGCCGTTTTCAATCATATAACTGTGTCTGCCTGCATCGTCCTCTTCCCAGCCGGATTTTCTCAGCAAATTCTACCCAGCATAATTGTAACGAGCATCAGAAGGATTAACACGGCCTGCTTTACCGTATCCTTCCTGCACCATTTAAGCACTCTGACTGTCATATCCTCCTCCGTCTCCGGACCTGCTTTTACATTTTTGCAAAACAGTCCCATTATCTATAGTATTATATGCAGACAAGAGCAGGATGTTGACTAAAATTATTAATTCCCCTCATTACACAAGAAAGAATCTCGCTCGCGAGATTCTTTCTTGAAATCTATCCGGGATTATGCAACGGTTCATGCGGTCTGAACTGTTACAGCGTTATACAGGATATGCCCTGTTCAGCTTGTCGGCCTTATGCGGGTCGATTCCTGTTGTCTGAGCCTCACGGTATTCAAAGAATTCCTTGGCAACCTGCGGGAACAGCGCATAAGTCAGAACATCCTCATCCTGCTTCTTCCACTGGGACATCTCTGCTTCCAGCTTCTGAAGCTGCGGCTCGATTAAATCGGCCGGACGGCAGGTAATCGGTTTTGCATTTCCAATTGCTTTCTTCTGTACTTCGGCATTGAACGGTTTTACAGTCTGGCCGAATTCTCCCATCAGGAGCTTTTTGGATTCTTTGGTAAACATCTTGTAGCGCTGTCCCATCAGAACGTTTAATACGGCCTGTGTTCCCACAATCTGGGAGGACGGAGTGACAAGCGGCGGCTCGCCGAAGTCCTTGCGGACCCTCGGAATCTCCTGAAGCACATCGTAGTATTTATCTTCCGCATGAGCTTCTTTTAACTGTGATACAAGATTGGAAAGCATTCCGCCCGGAACCTGGTAACGGAGCGTATTAATATCCACGCCCAGAACCTTTGTATTCATCAGGCCGCTTGCCAGAGCTTCTTCGCGAAGCGGTCTGAAATATTCAGCGATTTCCGCCAGAGCGTCTTTATTAAGCCCTGTGTCATAGCGTGTGCCGCTGAATGTCTCAACCATGACCTCTGTTGCCGGCTGGCTGGTTCCGAGAGCAAACGGTGACATAGCCGTATCAATCATATCGCAGCCTGCCTCTACCGCCTTTAAATAGGTCATTGAAGCAACACCGGAGGTGTAATGCGTATGAAGATCGATTGGAAGCTTTACGGATTCTTTCAGAGCCGTTACCAGCTCTTCTGCCGCATACGGTGTCAGAAGTCCTGCCATATCCTTGATACATAAGGAATCAGCGCCCATATCTTCGATTCTCTTTGCAATATCTTTCCAGTAGTCCAGAGTGTAAGCGTCTCCTAAGGTATAGCAAAGGGCAATCTGAGCATGTCCCTTCTCCTTATTGGTTGCCTTTACTGCGGTCTCCAGGTTGCGGATATCGTTTAAGCAGTCGAAAATGCGGATGATGTCAATGCCGTTTGCTATCGATTTCTGTACGAAATACTCCACCACGTCATCTGCATAATGATTGTAGCCTAAAATGTTCTGGCCGCGGAACAGCATCTGCAGCTTGGTGTTCTTAAAACCGTCTCTTAACTTTCTCAGTCTGTCCCACGGATCTTCCTTCAGGAAACGCAGAGAAGCGTCGAACGTCGCGCCGCCCCAGCATTCCACGGCATGATATCCCACCTGATCCATCTTGTCGACGATCGGGAGCATCTGATCGGTTGTCATTCTGGTTGCGATTAAGGATTGGTGGGCGTCACGAAGGACAGTCTCCACAATCTTAACCGGCTTTTTTTCTATGTTAGCCATTTTGTAACCTCCTGAATTTTTCTATTATTTCACTCCAAAGATTGCCATGAATGTACCGGCTGCAACTGCAGTACCGATAACGCCGGCAACGTTTGGTCCCATCGCATGCATCAGAAGGAAGTTGGTCGGATCTGCTTCCGCTCCCACCTTCTGGGATACACGGGCTGCCATCGGAACTGCGGATACACCGGCAGAACCAATCAGTGGGTTTACTTTTCCATGAGTTACCTTACACATAATCTTGCCGAAGATAACGCCGGCTGCCGTACCGAGTGCAAATGCAACCAGACCGAGGACAACGATTTTAATTGTATCCATATTCAGGAATGCCTCTGCGCTTGTGGTAGCGCCTACTGATGTTCCAAGCAGGATTACTACGATGTACATAAGAGCATTCGAGGCTGTCTCTGTAAGCTGTTTTACCACACCGGACTCACGGAACAGGTTGCCAAGCATCAGCATACCAACCAGCGGAGCTGTTGTAGGAAGAATCAGGCAGACAACGATTGTAACAATGATTGGGAAAAGAATTTTCTCCAGCCTTGATACAGGACGAAGCTGTTCCATCTTGATTTTTCTCTCTTCTTCTGTGGTCAGAAGCTTCATGATAGGCGGCTGGATAATCGGCACCAGCGCCATGTAGGAATATGCAGCAACCGCGATCGGTCCCATCAGTCCTGTCTGTCCCAGCTTTCCTGCAAGGAAAATGGAGGTAGGGCCGTCGGCACCGCCGATGATGGAGATCGCTGCCGCTGCCTTGTCGTTGAATCCCAGGAAGATAGCCATGAAGTATGCGCCGTAGATACCGAACTGGGCAGCAGCTCCTAAAAGGAAGCTCTTCGGGTTTGCGATAAGCGGGCCGAAATCCGTCATCGCACCTACGCCCATGAAGATAAGGGACGGCAGGATACTCCATTCATCCAATAAATAAAAGTAGTGTAAAAGTCCGCCGACACCACTCGACGAATCTTCAACTGTTCTCATAATATCAGGATAGATATTAACGAGCAGCATACCAAACGCAATCGGAAGCAGTAAGAGCGGCTCAAATCCCTTCTGGATAGCCAGATAAAGGAAAATGAGGGCTACGAAAATCATTACCATATTTCCGACAGTCAGGTTCAGGAATGCCGTCTGTTGAAGAAGATTAGACAATGTTGTTGTAATGTATTCCATATTAATCCCTCCAAACGGAATCTTTTATGTCCCGTATTTACCAGTTTTTAGTTTAATGTTGCGAGTGTTGCGCCTGGTTCTACCATATCGCCTACCGCTACATTAATGCTGGCAATTGTTCCGTCCTGAGGTGCTACGATTTCGTTCTCCATCTTCATTGCTTCAAGAATCAGGATAACCTGGCCGCGCTTAACAGCAGTTCCTGCCTGTAATTTAACTCCAAGAATCTTGCCCGGCATTGGGGCTGTTACGGCTACGGAGCCTGCCGCTGGTGCTGCAGGGGCCGGTGCTGCTGGTGCTGGTGCGGGCGCTGGTGCCGGTGCCGCAGGTGCAGGGGCCGGTGCAGGAACTGCCGCCGGAGCTGCCGGTGCGGGAACTGCCGCCGCCTTCTTAGCTTCCTGTTTTGCCTTGAAATTCGCTTCCAGCGTATTTACATTCTTCAGGCTGGCTATAATGAAGCTGATGAAAATGAGTACCAGGAATACGGTTCCCATACCCATCAGTGTGTTCATTGCCGCTCTTTCGAGCTTCTCGCCTGTAGTAAAGATTGGAGTGAAGACCATCTCGGTTGCCGCAAGGGAAGTGCCGCCGTAATTATCGCTCACTACCTCTTCCGCCGTAAGGACAAAATCGAGTTCTCTCTGCTCATAGCTTGCCCTTACCGTTATTTTATAAGTTTCCGCATCCACACGCTCAACATCCTCAGAAAGAACGGATACCAGTCTTCCTAAATCTGCTTTAGAGCTCTGCCAGGAAGTAATGGCACTTTCCATGACAGTGTTCTTCTGTTTCTGTACCCTCTTTAATGTCGTTGCCAGCGTTTCATCGTCATAGCTGTCAAACTCCTTCAGATAATTCTCGGCTCCCGTCTTCATCGTAGAGACAATTGTCTCCGGAACCGGCTCTGATTCCTTCTTGCTGCCGGAGCAGGCGGTAAGGGCAAAGAAGCAGACTGCCATACATAACACAAGCAATACTTTTTTAATATTCTGTTTCATATATGCGTCACCTCATCATAATCAGACCGTTCCATGCTTTTTAGACGGACGATCCTCTCTCTTTGTGAATAACATCTCAAATGCGGCGATTACGCGTTTTCTTGTCTCGCCTGCTTCGATAATATCATCCACATATCCTCTTCTTGCCGCTGCCTGGGCAGAGCTTTGAAGTTTTTCATATTCAGCCGCTTTCTCACTGATAAGAGCCGCTGCATTCTCCGATTTTTCAATCTCCTCTGAGTACATAATCTTGACCGCACTCTGTGCATCCATCATACCGATCTTTGCCTGAGGCCATGCGTATACAATATCCGCACCGATGGATTTGCTGTTCATCGTAACGTATGCACTTCCGAACGCTTCTCCGATCACTACCGTAACTTTTGCCACATCTGCATTGGCGAAAGCATAGGTCAGACGGCCTGCCGCTTTGGCGATTTTCTTCTCAGTACATGTGCACTGTTTGTATCCTTTTACGTTAACGAGAGTCAGTAACGGAATATTAAATGCATTGCAGAAATTAACAAATTCCGCCGCTTTTTCACAGCCTCTTGCTGATAAAGCCGCATCAAACTCTTCTGTTTTTTCGTTTTCTTCATTATAAATTTCGGTACGGTTTGCCACACAGCCAACCGTTGTTCCGTTCAGGCGGATAAATCCGGTTACCATATAAGGATCATATTCTTTCTTTACTTCCATGAAGAAAGAATTGTCAGAAATCTCTGCCAGCGCTTTGGCAGTATCTCCGGTCCAGCCGGCCAGATCTGCACAAACCCTGTTTAAATCGTCTTCGCATTCGTCATAAGACATGTCATCCTCGTTATTAGCCGGAAGAATTGATACAAGAGTCCTGATCTGTCCAAGAATCTCATCTTCACTGCCAACCATATCAACGAGGCCTGCCTCCTCACTCTGGAACTTTGCAGATGCCGTATCGCACTTGCTCACGTCATTTCCAGCCAGGGCATTGGGAGAATTCACAAATAACTTGCCGTCCTCTGCCATAAATACAAAATCTGCGATAGCAGAAGATACCGCCATACCGCCGCCGCAATTTCCAAATACCGCACAAATCTGCGGGATCACGCCGGATGCCAGTGTCTGCTCCAGATACATCTGGCCAAAACCGTCAAGCGCGTCTGTCGCCTCCTGAAGACGAAGACCGGAACAATCTAAGAGTCCGATAACCGGAGCTCCCATCTTCATCGCCATTTTATAAATGCCGGAAATTTTTTTAGCGTGCATTTCGCCGATCGATCCGCCCATAACAGACGCATCCTGGCTGTACACATACACAAGATTGCCTTCGATGGTACCGTATCCGGTAATTACACCATCAGCCGCAGTCTCCTGTGCCGTCATGTTGAAATCCGTGTTCCTTGCTGTAACGTAAGAACCCACTTCAACAAAACTGTTATCATCAAGCAGGGATTCAATTCTCTTACCTGACAATGTTTGTGCAGAATTACTCATTTTGCTGTCCTCCATTTGAATTATTTCGACAACGGATACTACCTACCGTGACCCCAAAAAAGTTCACTTTTTAGTAAGTCCAACTTTTGCCTAGTGCCATTGTATAATGGGTTTTGTCAAATTGCAAGTTCTTTCAGAGAGTTTTTATACACGTTTTTTATTTTATAACAACTTTTTTTCACCGAATTTTAAGTATTTCTTTAAAAACAGCGGCCGCAGAGCGCAGTCCGGTTTGTTTCTCCCTGTTTTAACAATTTTTTTGTAATTTATTATTGCGCAGATTGTCCAATACTATTAATGAATTTCATTGAAATGCATCAATGGGAATCATGAAATAGGGATAAAATGAAAAAGCATGAATGAAAGGAGGATTAATTATGAGCCCGGCTAACGACAATTTGGCAAAAGAATGTACCTGTAAACAAATTCTTGCAATCGCTTCCGTTCCAAAGCAGCCCTGGATGCAGCCCCGAGAACTCTCTCTTGCGCTGAAACGAGGTACGATTTTTGAAAATCTGGACTTTCCTTTTTATGTAGGAGGTGAACAGAAATGACGGACAGAACCACACTTTTAAAAGAAATTGACGAGGTAAGCTTCGCACTGAATGATGTAACTCTTTATCTGGATACCCATCCGGATTGTGCGGACGCCATCTCCTATTTTAATCAGATGGCGCCGAAGCGCGAACAGCTTTTAAAAGATTTCGCAGCAAATTTTGAACCGCTCACCGTAGACTGTATTAGTAAAAACGGCGGACTTTCCGACCATTTCACATGGCTGGACGGACCCGCTCCATGGGAAGGAGGTGCCCTTTAATGTGGAACTATGAAAAACGGCTTCAGTTTCCGGTTAATATCAAAACCTGCTGTCCCAAGACAGCTTCATTAATTATCAGCCAGTTCGGCGGCCCGGACGGAGAATTGGCTGCTTCCATGCGGTATTTATCCCAACGTTATTCCATGCCCTGTAAAAAAGTGGCCGGTCTGCTGACGGATATCGGTACGGAGGAGCTGGCCCACATGGAAATGATTTGCGCCATGATTTACCAGCTTACAAAGAATATGACCATCGATGATGCCAGAACAGCCGGTTTTGATGCCTATTATGTGGACCATACCAGCGCCCTCTGGCCCACGGCAGCGGCAGGTATTCCGTTTAATGCATGCGAATTTCAGAGTAAGGGTGACGCCATCACTGATCTGACGGAGGATCTTGCGGCCGAGCAAAAAGCCAGAACCACCTATGACAATCTTCTGCGCATTATTACAGATCCCGATGTGCGCGCTCCGCTTCAGTTTCTGCGTGCCAGGGAGCTGGTCCACTTCCAGCGGTTCGGTGAAGCGCTGGAGAACTTAAAGGATACGATGGATTCCAAGAACTACTATTATTTTAACCCGGAATTTGACAAGAAGTTTATACAATAAAGATTGGTAACAGAAAAGACAGTATGAAAACCGGAGGAATACCCACCCTGGCAAAACGGCAGGCAAATCCTGTCTGCTGCGGTGAGTACTTCTCCGGCTACATAGCACTTTCTTCTATTATATAACGATGGTCCATTCCAATCCTGGGCATTTGTTACTGTATGAACAGTAACGGGCATTTAAACAGATGGAAAAAATATCCACAGCGAGTTTGACAAACTACTGCAATTCATATTATACTTGCAGAAAGAAGATTGATAAGGTGAGGACAAAGGAATGGATGCACGATACACAATTTACCACGAAATGATCGATGAGCTGGATGAGTCATACCGCCTGATGCATGAATACGACTCGATGATCCACGATTACGGAACCGCCGTTCTCTATCAGGCAGAATCTAAGATCATTCATCTTGTAGGTGAGCGACCGGGCATAACAGCCGTTGAACTGTCCGCAATACTCAGGAAAACTCCCAGCGCCTGTTCCCAGATTCTGCGCAAGCTCCGCCAGAAGGGATGGATTGAACAGACGAGAAATGCCGATAACAACCGGGAATACAACCTGACTCTCACTCCGGAGGGATGGGCTATCTATGAAGGCCATAATCAGTTCGAACAGCGCTGTTACAAACGCACCTATAAGAATCTGGAAGCTTTCAGCGACGAACAGCTGCGCATCTTTGTGGAAATCCAGAAAAAGCTGAATGAAACTTTTGTTCTGGACGTTGAGGAAAGCCGTGAAACATCCGCCAACCGGAAAGCCGGAAAGCAGCCCTGATATCAGCTGCTTTCCGGCTTTTTGCCGCTATTTGCAATCAGATGTAATAAATCAATGTCCGGGCCCCTGCTGTGACGACGTCTGCTGAGCCTGCTCTGTCTGCTGCGCTGCGTCTGCCGTCTCTGCCGTTATCGGTGTGCAAACGCCGTCTGCTCCGGCCTGATACTTAACTCCGTCAAGTTCCAGGACCGTATTTACCGCCAGGGCGCCGTTTGCCGTGTCAAAGTAATATCTGGCTCCGCCTATATCCTGCCAGCCGGATACCATCGCACCGCTGCTGTTAAAGTAATACCTGGCCCCGCCTATATCCTGCCAGTCTGTCAGCATAACTCCGCTGTCGTTTAAATAATACCTGGCTCCGCCTATATCCTGCCAGCCGGTCTGCATGGCGCCGCTGCTGTCCAGATAATACCAGCTTCCGTTAATATTCTGCCAGCCGGTCTGCATAACGCCTGCAGAATCCATGTAATAATGCCTGCCTTCTACATTCTGCCAGCCGGTCTGCATCTTTCCTTCGCCGTTCAGATAATACCAGACTCCGTCCAGATTCTGCCAGCCGGTCTTCATAGCTCCTGACGCACTGAAATAATACCAGGCTCCGTCAATATCCTGCCAGCTGGTCTTCATAACGCCCGAGGCGTCAAGGAAGTAGCGTCTTCCTTCTATCTCCTGCCAGCCTGTCTGCATCTTTCCTTCATTGTTCAGATAATACCAGGCTCCGTTTACCTGTGCCCAGCCGGTCTGCATCTTTCCATCCGTGCCCAGATAATAACTGGCTCCGTCCGGATTCTGCCAGCCGGTGGTCATCCGGCCTGAACCATCCAGGTAATAGCGTGCTCCGTCGATATCCTGCCAGCCGGTCTGCATTCTTCCCTCTCCGTCCATATAATATCTGGCTCCGTTCACATCCCTCCAGCCTGTAGCCATTGTGCCCGACGGGTCGAAGAAATACCAGGCTCCGTCAAGCTGCTGCCAGTCTGTCGCCATCTTTCCGGTGGAGGCATCCAGATAATAGCGTCCCTCCGGGAATGTCATCCAGCCTTTGGCCGGTGTGCCGTCGGCGCTCATATAATACTGACCCTGGCCATCATTGATCCAGGTCGATTTCTGCATTGTATAATTCTGATAATAATATGTGCTGCCTCCGATCGTTCTCCATGTATTTGCCGGAATAACACTGGAGAAGTCTTTATACAGGAAATTTATGTCCACGTTGCCGTTAATTCCGTTAATGGAGCCTGTGTTGGTGGCCTGCCACATGGCCGGACTGTCATATGTATACATGACGCCGTATCTTGCCACCCACATGTCATAATTCAGCGCCGACATATCGATTTTATTCTTGATCCAATGCTCATTGGCATAAACCATCGGGTGGTATCCCGCCGCCTCAATCTTGCGGCAGAAGGCATTAATCACCGCACTGACCTCGGAAGGTGACAAAGTGCCGAGTGTGTTGGCATCCTCCGCGTCAAACACAACCGGATAGGAAATCGGATAGTCCTTAATCACATTGAGAATAAAATCCGCCTCCTGTTCGGCCATCTCAACGGATGTCGCATAGGAATAAATATAGGCGCCAATGTCGATTCCGACGCTGCTTGCCCCACGGGCATTGATACTGAAGAAGGGATCCTCAGCCCCTCTGAATCTTGTTGCCAGCATGGCAAACTTCACATCGTCAGCCGCCACCTGGTTCCAATCCACATTCTGGTTCCAGTAAGAAAGATCGATTCCCCTTGCCAGAACACCGTGAATAGGGGTTCCGTCCACCATCTGATATACATTGCCCACCCTGCTCCATTCTTTCGCATATACGGTGAGCGGCTGTGAAAATACAGATATCCCCAGCAGCCCTGCCAGAGTACAGGCAGTCAAACGTTTTCCATATTTCATAAATCCAGTACATTCCTTTCCGAAGTAAATTAACTTTTTACAGTTTTTCTTCTTTCCCGGCAGTCGGGCCGCTGCGGCAGCATAAGTCCCTGCCTCCGCTGCGCGATCCTCGCGGAGCATTTTTTAATTCACAGGACATACGTCCTGTAAAATAAAAAACCGGTGTTTGGTATAATATAGTTCATTGTACATTATACCAAACACCGTCAGGGTGAAGTCAATATATTATTTGTGAATTTTTCTGACACTTTTCTTACAAAATATCCAGACATTTACAGGCAGTCTTCAGCCGGACCCGTTCAGGCGCCTTTCTTTGTCTCCACATCTTCCGGCCTTCTCAGACTTTCCTGAGCCGGGACAAGCACCTGTTCATAATGCTCGATCTTGCTGTCCAGCAGATCCAGCGACTCCTGGAGATCCTTCATTCTTTCCAAAAGCTGGGCTCTCTGCTCAACCAGGATATTCTTACGGGCATTTACCGTCTCCGTCCCCTGTTCAAACAAGGCTACATATTCGACAAGCGCCTCTATCTGTACCCCGGCCTTCCTCATGCACTTCATCAGCTGAATCCATTTCAGGGAATCCTCATCATAATCCCTGATTCCGCTTTTCGTACGGGGCACAGGAGGGAGCAGACCGATGCGCTCATAATAGCGCAGCGTATCCGCTGATATCTCATAATTTTTACTTACTTCCGCAATTGTCATGGTATCGGTATCTCCTCTCGCGTTTTCGTCCGCCCTGTCCGTTCCTCGCTCCGGCACACAGGCTCTATGCCTTCATTGTATATCAATTAAAAGGATTTGCAAAGCTTTACTACCAGATTCCCATCACTCTCTGCAGCAGCAGGCTGACTCCCGTGATTCCGACCCAGCAGCTAAAGCCCATAATAATCGGTTTTCCCCCCGTTCTTATCAGATCGACAATATTGGTATTCAGTCCAATCGCAGCCATCGCAAGAACAATAAAGAACTTGCTCAGCTCTTTTATCGGATTAAAAAACTCAACCGGCACGCCTGCCTGGACTGCCACCGTGGTGATAATGGATGCGGCAATAAAATAGAGAATAAAGAACGGGAATATTTGTTTCAGGCTTACTTTTTTCCCTTCGGCCTTATCTTCCTTTTCCTCTTTTTCCGTTCTAATAAAAGCAAGGAAGAGTGTAATCGGAATAATGGCCAGTGTCCTGGTCAGCTTTACCGTCACAGCCTTATCAAGTGTTGCAGACCCCAGGTTCCACATGCTGTCCCAAGTGGCCGCCGTCGCCGTCACCGAGGAAGTATCATTGACTGCCGTCCCGGCAAAGATTCCAAAAGCATTTCCCGTAGTCGTATCAAACCCGAGAAAATTACCAAACATAGGGAAAAAGATGGCTGCCAGAACGTTGAAAAAGAAAATAACGGATATGGCCTGGGCAACCTCCTCATCATCCGCCTCAATTACCGGAGCCGTGGCGGCGATAGCCGAGCCTCCGCAGATGGAGGAACCGACTCCAATCAGGGTTGAGATATTGGAAGGAATATGCATTGTCTTATGTAAAACATAGGCAATCACCAGTGAAATCGTGATTGTGGACACGATAATCGGAAGTGACTCTCTTCCTGTTTTGAGTATTACGTGGAGATTCAGACCAAAGCCCAATAGAATTACGGCCCACTGCAATATTTTTTTAGAAGAAAAATGGATGCCGCCCATAAAAGGCGATTTATCCTTTATAAACATGGTAATTATCATTCCCGCCATAATAGCAATCACGGCTCCTCCCGCAACCGGAAATATCTTTCCTGCGAACCATGCCGGAATTGCCACGCCCAGACAAAGAAGCAATCCCTTTCCATTTTTTTTTGCGAATTCCATTTCATTTCCTCCTGTTTTTCATCTTTTCATTGAAAATAGGTTTATATGTATCCCGGCTCGCTGTCCTGCCGCCGGAGGTACTTCCTAATTCATGAAATATATGGTAACTCGCTCCATCGATAATGTAAAATTATATATATTTATACTTCAATAAAAATGTGTTATGATATATCAATACATTTATATAAGCTATTCACAGACAGTGAACAGCTTATACATACTGAACAGCACAGGACACAGGAGGAAATTGATTATGCTGGATTTCAGGGTTAGTACCTTTTTAACCGTATGCGAATATATGAATTATACCAAGGCCGCCGAGGCGCTTCATATTACCCAGCCGGCAGTTACGCAGCATATACACTATCTGGAAAAGCTGTACCACATAAAGCTGTTCCAGCACGACGGAAAGAAGCTTCTTCTCTCCCCGGCCGGTAAAATTCTGCTGAGGACTGCGTCGGCGATAAAAAGCGATGAGCAGTTTATGAAAGAACAGATTTCCAGGCTCTCGCCCTCGGGCCTTGCCCTCCGCTTCGGCACCACTATGACGATCGGGGAGGCGGTAATCTCTGAACCGCTGGCCTCTTATCTGAGCCGCCATCCCGGCGACAGCCTCAGTCTGATCATCTCCAATACGGATGATTTATTAAAACGTCTCCGCACAGGCGATATCCATTTTGCCCTGGTGGAAGGCAATTACGATACGTCCGAATTTGACTCCCACATTTACCGCACCGAGCCGTTCATTCCGGTCTGCTCTACGCGCCACAGCCTCCCGAATGAACCCTGCCGGATCCGGGATCTGTTCAATGAACATCTGCTGCTGCGGGAGCCTGGTTCCGGGACCCGGGATATCCTTGAGAAACATCTGGACATGAAAAATATCCGCCTCTCCGATTTCACCCATATCACGGAGATTGGCAGCATGCATGTCATTCTGGAGCTTCTCGAAAAAAATCTCGGCATCTCTTTTCTCTATGAGGCGGCCGCCCTGCAGGGAATCCAAAACGGGACCCTGCGCAGGATGCCTCTGAAAGATTTTGAACTGGATCATGATTTTACGTTTATCTGGAACAGGGGAAGTGTTTTTTCAGATATTTATTTGAAGGTTTATGAAGAACTGCGCCGGTATCAGTAAGAATACGCCTCTAACGGAGCAGAGGGAGGTTTCTTTCCGTATCCATTCTAATTTTTCCTCTCTTTCTTTCTCCTGTCCTCTGATAAAAACAAGCCTAATAATGTTAAAAAGATTCCGCATATCATCGCCTTCGTCATCTTCTCGTGCAGAATCAGCGCCGAGGTGACGGCCGTAATGACAGGCACCATATAGATATAGATAATCGTTTTGACCGAGCCCAGTATTTTCACGGCATAATTCCACGTGGCAAAGCAAAGCGCGGATGCCCCCAGTCCTAAAAAGATCAGGTTCATTAGCATAACCGGTTCCAAAAACTGATCAAGCTTCACATCGAAACCCATCCAGAACAGAGCCGGTACCATCAGAATGATTCCGTAGAAAAAAATCCTCCTGGTCACCTGAACCGTGTTATAGCCGAACCCGGTAATCTTTTTCATCAGCGTCGAATATGAGGCCCACAGCACCGCCGCAATGACGGCAAGTATATCGCCCATGGGATTCAGCTTGAGCGTCTGGCCGCTGTCAAAGCTGATTAAAAAGATTCCGGCCATGGCAATCAGAAAACCGCAGAAAAACCTTGCCCCGGGACGTCCTTCCCGAAGAAAAACACAGGTGAAGATAACGGTAAAAAAGGGGGCTATGGATATAATTACCCCAACATTAGAGGCCAGTGTATAAGTGAGCGCGATATTCTCAAAAAGGTAATAGAGCGTTACGCCGAGCAGGCCGGCCAGCACAAAATAGCCCTCCTGCTTTCTGTCCGCCGGTTTAAAGCTCTTCGGACAGGCACACCACAGGGCCAGATAACCGATAACAAAACGGATGAATAAAATTTCAATCGGTGAAAAGGACCGCAGAAGTACCTTCGTGGAAATGAAGGTGGTTCCCCAGATTAATATGGTGATGAATGCGGCGAGATGCCCTGTTAATGTCTTATTCTTCATTATAATCCTCCCCTGCTGCAGAAAGCTGAGTTCCTGTATCAGTAAAAATCCTCTGATACTGTTTCGGCGTCAGGCCGATAAACTCCTTAAAAAAATTAGTAAAGTGACTCTGATCAGAAAAGCCTGCCATGCTGGCTGCGTCAATCGGCAAAATCCCCTGTTCCAGGAATTTCTTCGCCCGGTTGAGGCGGACCGTCTGCAGGTAGCGGTAAGGCGAGACTCCGACCTGTTTCGTAAAGGAGCGGAGCAGATACGATTTACCAAAGCTTGTCATGGACAGCAGGTTATCCAATGTAATATTCTCATCAAAATGCTCCTCCATGTAGGCACAGAGAGTACGAATCTGTTCCCCCGGTTCCGTTCTTTTTACCTCATCAAAGGGCTGGACATACTCCTGCAGCACCTGTTCCAGCATGAAGAAGAAAGCCTCCTCCTTCTTCATGGACGGCGCATGGGCTAAAATTGCATCATATACACCGGCCACCGACTGAGTGATTTCACTCTGAAAGACGACATTCTGTGTAAAATGCGGCACAAATTCTTTGCCTGTAATCTCCCGCACTGCCTTACTCATTGCCTCAGGGCCGATGTTGATTCCTCTGTAATCCAGAAGCTCTCCGTCTACCGGCGCACAGTAATGATTATCCCTCGGATTAAAAAGCAGCAGATCGCCTGCATTCAGATCATATTCCTTACCCCTGCACCAGAGGCGGCGCTTTCCTCCCTCCACAAACCCAACCACGTAATATTCATGGAAATGGTTCGGAAATTTCTGGACTATTCCGCTTAAATTATATGCTTCTATTTTCAAGTCTTGATCATAGTAAATATGACGCTGCTCCTGCTCCTGAATCATGGTTCTCCCTCCTCATGTATCACCTTCCCTGCAGTACCGCTATTTCGTAACCGTTCAGACAGAATGAACTGTTACGCTATTCTATCACTGAAAGGAAAAAAATTCTTGTAAGATATGACACATAATTGAATTAAAAAAGCCGGTACGCCGCGGGATAACAGTCGGATTCTTTTCCTTCTGTCACCCCGGAGCACACCGGCCGGATCGGCTGTTAAGCCAGCCCGATTAATTTCTGCTTCTGTTTAATAACCGTAAAATGTAAAGGAACAGATTGATAAAGTCAAGATACAGGGACAGGGCCGAGAAAATAGATGCTTTCTCTAAAACCTCCTGATTTTCTGCAAAATGTACATAATTCTGTCTAATCTTTCCTGTGTCATAGGCGGTAAATCCAAGGAAAACGGCAATTCCCACATAACACATTACGGTTTCCATGGCTCCGAGATTCAGAAACATGGATAAAATCCCAAAAATAATCAGGAAAATCAGCCCTCCTACCAAAATTGGCCTGATGCCGCTGATGTCAATTTTAAAAATAAGGCTGACCCCTGCCATAATTCCGAAGAAAAGTGACGTTGCCACAAATACGAGAAGCAGCTGAACGACTCCGAATACCAGGAAGTATGCCGAAAAAACAATGCCGTTTAACGCCGCATAGAACAGGAATATTCCCCTGGCCGCACCGACAGACATCTTATTGACTCTGGCAGACATCCAGAATACGGTGAGCAGTTCCAGTCCCGATATTACTATCAGTCCATAAGGTATCGCAAAAACAAACAGAATAGCCCCGGTCAGATACCCCGTTACAGCGATTGCAAACGTAAGCATAAGGCCTGCAAACATCCACAGATAAGTTTTTGCCACATATCTTCCCAATGTCTCCTGGCCGTATCCTTCGGCCTGGTAAACCTGATTCATCTGTCCATAATCCATTATTATCATCCTCTCTCTTCCATTAATATCGTAATGCTCCGGCCTTTAACGGACAATTACGTGACAATTTATTCCTGTCAAGGATAGATTACCACAATTTCAAAAAAGTGTCTACCATTTGTTACTGATCCTCGAGCCTTCTCCGTCTTTTTCTGCGGAGCCGCAAAAGAGGTACGTTGAATTTTTTTAATGCGCTGAAGCAATAGTAGTAAATAATGAATAATACGGTTGTGATTCCCCATGTCAGCGGATAACTGAATATGACCGTTATAATGCTGGGACGGATTGGAACCGCAATGATAATCCAGACCACCCGGAGGGTGCAGACACCCAAAGCCGTCATGATCATCGGTATCCAGCAGTCGCCCACGCCGCGGAGCGCGCCCGAAAAAATCTCTATACAGATATAGAGGATAAATGTCGGAACGAGGAAATACAGGATTTCCATGCCTTTTGCGATTACTGCGGCATCCGTTGTAAACAGCAGATATACATAGCCGCCGAACAAGTACAAAACCGTGCAGAGGAGGAATGTGATAAGGGCCGTAATACCAAGACAGACGTTGACGCCGCGTTTTACCCGTGTCATCTTGCCCGCTCCGTAATTTTGGCCTACAAATGTTGTGATGGAGATCCCCAGCGCACTGATAATCATCCAGTATACGCTGTCAATCTTACTGTATGCCGTCCAGGCGGCAATGGTATCCGTTCCCAGAGCGTTAACACTGCTCTGGATGATGATATTGGACAGGGCATACATTACCGACTGCAGGCCGGCCGGCAGCCCGATTTTAATTATTCGTTTGACCATGAAAAGATTCAGACGTATCTTGCGGATAATTAGCTTATAGGAATCCGTCGTCCTCATCAGGGCAAACACCACGAGTATGGCGCTGACAAGCTGGGAAAATACCGTTGCAATAGCCGCGCCCCTGACTTCCATCCGGAGAACCACAACCAGTACGATATCCAGCACAATATTGGTCAGGCAGCTTGCCATCAGAAAGTAAAGCGGGCGCTTGGAATCCCCGATCGCTCTCAGAATCCCGGAACCCATATTATAAATCAGGTTCGTGATGATTCCGATAAAATAAATATTTAAATAAGAGAGAGAATAATCCATAATCTCCGCCGGCGTGCCCATCGCTTCCAGGGCTGTCCGGCCGAAAAGCAGGCCGATCACCGTCATTCCCAGGCCGCAGACGAGAGAAAAGGCCATGGCTGTATGAACTGCCTCGCCAACCCTATCCTCATTCTGCGCGCCATAAAACTGGGAAATTATGACGGTCGCGCCGGAAGAAAGTCCGACAAAGAAGCCGACCAGCAGGTTGATCAGCATTCCGGTACTTCCGCCTACCGCCGCCAGGGCCTCCTTCCCTACAAACCGTCCAACAATAATTGCATCTACCGTATTATAGAGCTGCTGAAAAAACGTGCCAAACAGAATCGGAAAGAAAAACAGTAAAAGCTGTTTCCAAATCACGCCCTCCGTGATAGAGCCGGCGCGGCTCTTTTTTATCTCTTCCTTCTTCTGCTCCCTGGCAGACAGGCTGTTCATAGCGCTTCTCCTTCTTATCTTTTGTTATATTTTACTGTCCGCAGCTCTCACAGTTACCGCCACGCAATGCGTTTGTTACAGTTCAGCCTTCGGCTAAACCGTAACAAATGATGCACAGAAAC
>ERZ808024.370-NODE-370-length-21397-cov-8.909897_pt1 | contig 21397 bp, 27 predicted proteins | sample MGYA00380181_ERZ808024 | MGnify/ENA primary metagenome ERZ808024 (study PRJEB31490, sample SAMN06133413) | mouse gut metagenome | isolation source: Z2_1 | host: mice | place: China: Chengdu | collected 2015-05 ...
ATAATTGAAAAAAGCGAGCCAAAGACTCGCTAAAATATATTGATTTAGATGAGAGAACTTTTAACTCTCAAGTATCTTTAAATGACATATTATTTAAAGCCTGATTGATTTCGCTTTTTAAATTTTTATTATCAATCTTAGCTTTTAACTTTAGTGTAGATAACTGATTAGACAGTTGGGCAATATAAGCATTCAGTTCTTTCTTTGTTGCCGCTTTACTAAATGTTGCCACTAATTTCAACGAATTTACAACCTGCTCCAATGCCTTTATATCAGAATTAATCTGTTTTTTCGATTTTTGCTGGTCTAATAAAGCACTCAATGTTATTTCAAATTCTTTCGTTTCAACATTATTACTCAATAGATTTCCTCCTTATTTTTAAGCATAATAAAAGAGAGGCTTCTTCGCCTCTCTCATTGTTATTTGTTTCATTATTCAATTTTAAAAACGTCTTTTACAGTGTACACATACTCTATCAAATCTGTTAGTACCAAAACCCGTAAATAAACCGAATTTTTTCGGCACAAGTTGAATTTCCTTACTTCTGCAATATGGACACCTAGTTTCTGGGGATGAGTTGTCTCTAAGCAGCGGACTATTTGGCATAACTTCCTTTAATTGCCTCTCTGCATCTTTCATGTCTACTGCTTCAAAGGTATAAAGTGGTATAAACTGACTGGATAAGGTATCTGTCAATCCACCTCCACCTTCTTTATAATAATAGTAAGTATTCTTTTCTTTTTCAGGTGTTGGAACCACATCGGAATCCACATCAAAAGAAGCATGACAAACTGGACATTCCGTGAAATCTTTCGCAATATTAAATGGAAAAGACGAACCGCACGACTCACAAACAACCTTCATATCATCACCGCCCAACTACCGTGCAAATGTTTTAACTTGTATTTATTATACTACTATATTTCTCCACTCGCAAGCATAATCGAACAAGTTTTCTGATTTTTCCACTATTTTTGTTGGCATTTTTATAGTTCCATATTCAGTTTTCAAATTTGATTTTTGCAGCTTGGATAATTATGCCGCTTTAAGATTTAATATTAGATTATAAAAGAATTTTTAAATGTATGACTGGTTTACGAGTTACTCATGTTTCATTTAATCAATATTTGTCAAGAAAAGCATTCAGTTTAATAAGAGATTCCTCCCACAATTCGCGCCTTTGATTCTTAAATGCGGAAATAATCTCCCGTGGGATCCCTGTCTGCTCTGCAATATAGTTTATTTTTAATCCTCTGCACTTTTCAATTAACTTCTCCCTTACGCTATCTTGAGTAATTTCTGTCATATTCTTCCTCGCTTTCTTTAATTATGGTATATCGTAATTATGTGTTAATAAAAAAACTAATACTAGCACCCAGCCGGAAGTTGTGGATACTCCCTTTAATGGCCGGGCGACCTATAAACCATATGTAGAACTATGCCCTATAGGATTTTGCATTGTTAATTGTTTTGTTATTGTTCTGCACGCCTAGTGGATTCAGCGTACATAGGACTCACATAAGCTGTGACACCTAATGAGTCAGTTTGCATAAAAGGATGATTTATTTGAAACTGTAATATTACAGTAATTGCCTTGACACAAAAGTTTTGTGCTGGGTGAATCTTTCACAATCTTCCCAGCTATTTTGTGCCTTCATAGTACGATATCCAAAGCCCTTTCTTTGGATATTTTATAATAATCCGCAAATTACGGTTATTATCACAAAAATAGTGCTTGAAAGATTCTACATACACTACTCAGCTTACGGTCTTTTCATGTATATAGTTTCTCTTTCATATGGGGAACTTCAAAACCCTTGATTTATAGGCTTTTCGGGGATTTTTTGTAAAATTTTCACCTTATTTTTTCATTTTTTAATAAAACAATTTAGAAATTCCTCCCTGTAATTTCTATACAAAAAATTAAAAATTGATGCACAAATATCAGAGTTATCATTTCGTATTGCAAATATTACAAGCTGCATAATTGTTTCCTGATCTAAGTTATTGTCTGCCTTATATAGAAACTGTGATATGGCTTTCTGTCTCAAGGAAAAATATGTATTTTTATCAAGGCAATTTCTATGGCTCTCAATCCATTTATCAGTTTTATTATACTGCTTTGCCTCCAATATCACTTTTTCCTTTTTATATCTGATTCCACTGCCTTTAATACTCTTATTTAGTAAATCACGGAACATAATATGTGATTCCCGTGGTGCATATTTGATCACGTTTTTTTCAATATTATCTGCCATTATATCCATAGGGCATTTCATTGACCGTATCATTTTCTTGTCATATTCTTTGCTATTCCTCTGTTTCTTTGTCGCTGCAAAAAATCTGGGAATTTCCTTTTTCGACATACATGGAAGACGTTTAATCCTGTTGATCTCTTTTACTGTATCTATATCAAAGGTTTTTTTCGCCAAATCTATACTTATCTGTCCGATTACAGATAATATGATAAAACATTTTTCAAGTTCCTTATTCTGCATGTCTCCATCATAATAATAGCTGAGCGCCAACTGAGCCGTATCTGTAGATGTGCCTATGGATTCCTGCGCATCAGAAATTGTATTATCCATTCTTGCATAATCTTCCAATGTAAAATGATAATTGCTTGTGCCCAATTCATCAATTTTGTTGATAATAGTTGGGTACTCTGTATATGCTTTTCTTGCAAAATCAGCTAAATCATGCTGATTTGTAACATATACGAAATCCGAATCACAGTCATGCCCCGAAAGTCTTGCCTGTGTATCCGTTTTTATCGCATTAAATACAATCACATTCTGTCCAATATTCGGAAAATATCGTATCAGCTTATTCGGATATACATTATGAAGATGGATGATATTATTGGGCGAATTGTGAGGGCTTCTAAAAGCTGCCAGCCGTTCCCCAGCCCTGAATCTTGGCGTATAACATTGAACGCCATCCCCTGTCAATCCAAAACACCTTTCATCCAATGGGTCTTTATCTCCCACCGCTGTAAGCAACAGCGAAATAGGGTTGTCCATGATTGTTAAATTATCGCCTACTTGCGGCAAACGTCCTTCGCAGAAATCTTCTTTTAAACTGCTTATATCTTTACTCTTTTTTGTACGGAAAAATTCAGTTTTGGAAAAATCAGCATTCCACTCCACAAGCTTCAGCAGAGCTTCATTGATGTTAAAACCATCTTTCTGCATCTCAAGATATTTCAGATAAGCAGTATCACTCTCTTTCAACTTGTTTATTATATCAACTGCATGTTTTGAAACATGCCCTAATGTTTCTTCATTTGTTGACGGAAGCGAATTATCCATCTGGTACGCCATCAACTGATAATTGCCCCATTTACTTTGATGCGCTGATTTTACAATAGAAAAATAATCGCCCTGTTTTTTCATCCATTTGCGATAGTAATTGTATGCCTCCTGCTCCGTGCCACCCATCATGTCAATAAACTTTGTCCACTTGATTGATTTATCCGTAATTATCACTTTTATATCGCATAATCTGATTTTCCTGTGAAACATGTCAGCCTCTTCTACTGTGTATGTTTCATAATCAAGATTGTTCTCACGACAATAATCCTTAAAAAATTCCTGTATGCTGCCACGAAACAGACAACTTTTAAAGAAATGTGATCTGCAATAGATGAATCCTTCCGTATTTTCAGGAAAATACGATTCATCAATCAGACCCATACCATCCCATAAGATGTTTTTAATTCTTTCATCAGCAGTCATTCTAACAGTGCACTCTTTATTCACAGTAACAACTTTCGGATGAAAGCCTGGATATCTGCCATTGATACGGATGCCGTTTTCTTTCAGTGCCTTTTTTGTTTTCTCCTTAATTAATGTTAATTCCGGATTCTGTTCTGCCTTACTCTTATCAAGTGTAAAGCCTTTTTTATTGATTATGCTCTCTAATTTTGGCGATTCAAAATCAAGTTCAAATTCTCCCTTTGTTACATGCCTGGCATCCTCATTTTTTACGATTGCAGCCCTCATGCCATCAGAATATACTTCTTTATCCTTTACAATAAGAATATTTTCTAACGGAATACGGATATAACCCTGTAATGCCGTTGCCGTTGTCAATGTCTGATATGCCGATAGCTCTACCAGTTTAAAAACTTTATCTGGATCATGCTTTGACTGTTCTTCCATCAAATCATACAATCCCATTGTAAGAAAATTTATGGCTTTATGATGCAGATTCTCCCGAATAAATACACATTCACCTTTTTTTGCTTTTCCTGGCGATCTCATGAGCATCTTATAATGGATTGTATGTGTATCCACAACCTCACCCTTTTTATTCTTTTTCTCAAAAGTATAATTCACACCGTTTTTATAATACAGAGTACGTAAATCATGCTTGTCTACTTTTTCCTCAATTCCGCACATTTTGTACTCAGCATTATATGTAAATTTTACTACAACAAAATCCTTGCAATTATCTGTGCTGTCCCTGACAATACTGCTATTCATATATCTCAGAAATAAACTATCTGTTAAAACAGCCTTTCTTGTGCTAATGCCATTAAATTCAACCCACTTGTTGCCTATCTTACACTCTGCTTTCTTGTCAGCTTTTTTTGCACAATCATTTATGTAAATATGGCTTGCCTCCATAGACTCCACATAAATTGGATTCAGCTTTTTTTCATAATTAGTTTTCTTACTTATAACAATCCCTCCACTTCTCAAACTACAATAACAACGCTCCACTTATATATTCTCTTTTTAAAATCGAACCACATCTTTTCTAAGAAATTCAGAAGATTTTTTAATTATTTTTTCCTTTACCTATAAATACACTTTTCCTTTTCAAAATTCCTCCCAAAACTCAAAAAAATTTGTAATAAAAATAAAATCTAAAGCACTCCCACAAAAAAACTGCTTTAAATCCATATATTTACTTCTATATTCTTTTTTCTACTTAATGGAATTTCTGAATCTGTGTGTTTGTATGTTTCAATTTTGCAATTCACGTACTGCCAATACGATTAATTGCTTTTATATTTTAGAACATATGTTCTGTATTGATAATTGTATCAAACGTTTGTTCTGCTGTCAAGGATAAAAAATATCCAACCATTATTATTAGTTTGAGGTGGCTGATATGATTAATTGTTCTGCTTGATAACTATTACTGCACTTGTGTGAATTCCTTATAACCAGCACTAATTGATGTTTCACCAGATAATACACGTTGTTTTAATTCCTCATCATCAGAATTCATTACTCGATTAAATCGAGCAATAGTTCCTGTTCCAACACCAGCTAATTTTGCCAATTCTTTATCAGTACGAGTAGAAGTAATAACTTTTTCTCCATTTTGAGAAGAAGTTAAATCAGTTCTTGCCCCTTGAGTGATTTTTGCCTGTTCTTGAATCTTTTTCTCAAATTTTTTGACAACAGCAATTCTTTGTTGAGGTGGAAGGTTACGTCTACCTAATTGCTTGTTAATCATCCATTCCATAACCCATCTACAAACACAAAATTCGCCCAAATAAGCCCCAAAATCCCATCACCCTAAATTCCACACCAACGCCATTAAAGTCTCTAATTACCCCAAGAATCGTAACATAACCATACAATTAGAACCTACTATGCAACAAAATCATTCAACTGTTGAAAGAGGGATTTCATTTGGAAATTTTTTTCTGCAAATCAAATATTCTAATATTTACCAAAACCAGTAACCATGCTATAATTTTGTTTATCATATATATAAGGGGATGATACTAATGAATAAAAAATTACAAGTTTTTGTTTCATCCACATACATCGATCTTATAGAGGAACGCAAAATTGCTGTACAAGCTATTCTTAATGCGGGACATATTCCTGCTGGTATGGAACTGTTTAGCACAGGAAAATCTCAAATGAAGACTATTCAAAAATGGATAGATGAGTCTGATGTTTATATGCTTATTCTTGGTGGACGTTATGGTTCCATTGAAGAAGAATCTGGTTTAAGTTATACTGAGCTTGAATACAGATATGCTCTTTCTTCAAATATGCCTGTATTCGCCATTGTTTTAAATGATAATTATCTTTATGTCAAGGCGGCTTATTCTGGCAAAGACAGGGTTTTTGAAAAAAACAACATAGAAAAATATAATTCTTTCAAATTGATGGTTAAGTCCAAAATAGTGAGATTCGTTGAAGATATACATCACATTGCCATCACTATACATTCGCAATTAAATGTATATAATGACCCTGATTACAATTTAATAGGATGGAGTAAAAATATGCAAAACAATAGTAAAATTACAACCAGTGTATCTAACGAAATAATTGATGAGCATGTAAATAAAAATACTACTAATCATAACCAAATATCTATATTTGTTGTTATGCCACTTTCAGAAACATGGTCTGATGAAACATATGACATAATAAAAGACGTGTGCAACAATTTAGATGTAAAATTAAATAGGGCTGATGAAATATTAGGTTCTCAATCTATATACAATGATATCGTTACGAATATTATTGAGTCAGATATAATTATCGTAGATATTACTGTTAAAAATGCAAATGTATTTTATGAACTTGGTTATGCACACGCCCTTAAAAAAAAGGTAATACTAATTCGTCAGCCTAATGATAATGTGCCATTCGATATTGCCCAATTCAGATATATTGAATACAACTTAAATTTTAAAAAGGCAAGAGAATTTCAAAAACGCTTAACAGATACTATAACTATTTACAAAAAACAATTATCTAAATAAAAGTCCTATTTTGTTGACTAACCTACAATACAGTGCCTTTAATCTCTCACACCATCAAAGGCACTGTGTTTGTCTGAATACGATTAAATCACTTCACAATTTGAATATGACTTGTCTTTTTCGGTTTCATAATATCGCCTGTCTGATTGTTCTTCATAATTCCGGTTTCTCTGTCCTCTGTATATGTAGGAATACCCATATTATCACACCATGTTTCCGCTATACCTTTACCAGTCTGCGCTCTATATATCGCACTCATAGCAGTAGTAAACTCCACATAAGCATGTCTCAAATCGGCATTCATATAATCCCATAGCAGCTCCGATAATTCATCCCTACCTATAGGCTTGTCACAATCCATCTTAGACAGAACTTCCATAGTGTAGAAATAATCTTTTTCCTCCCATTTTGCACCTTTGTAATACTTTTCTATTGGAAAAGTGGTTATGAAATTCCTCAATGTCAGACAGCCACAAACTGAAAATATAGCATCTATTAATTGAAATGTGGCTTGTGCTTCTTCTAATGACTGCCTATGCTCAGTTTCTAACCTATCACTCTCACGTCTCACATCTCGCCAAGAACAAATATACTTAATGCCACTAAAAGCAATTTTCATTATATCTGACTGCGGATAATCTGCTATCAGTTTTATATCTTTATTCTTTTGTGCTGCCTGCAAAACAGAATTGCGGTATTGCCGTTCCCATAGTTTATTTAACTTTACAATTCTATTGGCACAATTCTTTTCTTTGTCCTTGTCTTCATTTGTTACATTAATTACTGTAAATTTACTGCTCATATAATTATTTCTCCATCTATCATTATCTGTTATCAATTTCAGTTATAGTAAAGCTACCAAAACTGATTTAAGTAACATTACAACTCTAAAACCACTGTTACTAATTTAGGTTTAACCAAAATTAGCGGAACTCAGATTAGTAACATTTTTCTTTTCTCTATATGCCTTTTGTTTACAAGCCTTGCAACAATACATTGCATCCTTCTTCTTTGCTGTAAATTGTTTCTTACATATTACACATACCTTTTGTTTTTCTAATGCTTTTCGCTCTTTTCTTCTTTTCATATAAGCATCATTCTGACATCTTTTAGAACAATATTTCGCTTTAGGACTACTACTTTCAAAAGAATCTCCGCAAAAAGCGCATATTCCTTTGTAACCCAAGTGTGAATACGTTTTATAATTATCTTCTATCCTTGATGATTCTTTACTATAAAAATACATTACTATCTATCCCTTCATATACACCTGTTACTAATTTAAGTCTTATCCATTTGGATTAAACAGAAATCAGTAACACTTTTTTGGTATTGTCTCCATTTGGGGAAGATACCGCTCAGACCTTCAAAAAACTACACTCCAATTGGAGTATAAGCGACTTTATTCATCTTTATGTTCATTTTCGTATAATCCAATTAATAATTTTTCTATGTATTTTCCCTTAGACATTCCAAAATCATATGCAGAACTATCAAGCCAGTCACTTATAAAAGATGGTAATGTTACCGTTATTTTTGTTCTACAAAAAGGAATTGCATTATTAATGATTCTCTTCGCATTTTGAGGATGTCCTATAATCAAATCAACAATTCTTATCTGCTCTTCTGGTGAAACTCTGCTTAATTGCATAATCTGTTCATCACTGATTTTTTCTTTTTTATTTCTATTCAGTCTCTTAACTACGTCAGTAAATTCTTTTGCTCTTACTTCTCCAATATTTTTCTCTATACTTTCAACATTTCTTGTATATCTAATAGCATTGCGCATTGTCTTCACATTAATATTTAATTCATCCGCAAGCTGTTGTCTTGTTTTCTTTTCGGTAATGTTACCACTATCCATATATTCACCCATCCTCTGATTGTAAATTGGTAATGTTACCATTTAGAGTTTTCTCCAAATGGAAACAGTCTACGCAATTTTCTTATTCCTATTACCATAAACAACAGCATTTTCTATACCATCAATCACACCAGAAGTCATAACAACCTTTTTCGCATCTGTTCTATCAGGAATAGAAAACATCACATTTTGCATTGCTTTTTCAATGATGCTTCTCAATCCCCTTGCGCCTATTTCCTTCTTAATTGCTAATTCAGCAATCCTTTTCAGTGCATCTTCCTCAAATTCCAACTTTACGCCATCCATAGCAAGTAATTCCTGATACTGTTTTGTAAGCGCATTTTTCGGCTCTGTAAGTATTCTGACAAGATCAGCTTCAGATAGCGGATTTAATGTTGTTACAACTGGTAATCTACCGATTAATTCAGGCATAAGACCATATTTGACTAAATCCTTCTGTTGCACATCTGATAAATCCATGTTGTCGTTATCACCGATAACTTTAACATCAGCATTAAATCCTATAGATTTACCTTTATTGTTTCTCTGTTCAATAATTTTTTCTAATCCCGAAAAAGCACCGCCACAAATAAACAATATATTTGATGTATCAATGTCTACGCATTCAGCTTGTGGATGCTTTCTACCACCAGACAACGGAACTCTTGATACAGTACCCTCTATAATCTTCAGCAATGCCTGTTGGACACCTTCACCGCCTACATCACGAGTAGTTGACATATTTTCACTTTTCCGTGACAATTTATCTATTTCATCTATGTAGACTATTCCTTTTTCAGCTAATTTATTGTCAAAGCCTGCATTCTGCAATAATGTCAGTAAAATATTTTCAACATCATCACCTACATAACCAGCCTCCGTGAGTGTGGTCGCATCAGCGATTGCAAAAGGAACTCCCAAAAATTTTGCCAAACTCTGTGCTAAATACGTCTTACCACTACCAGTAGAACCAATCATTAATATATTGGATTTTTGAATCTCTACATCTGACTTTTTATTTTGTCTTAGCCTTTTGTAGTGATTATAAACTGCAACTGATAATGTTTTCTTTGCTTCATCCTGACCAACAACATATAAATCCAGATGTGCTTTAATCTGTGATGGAGTTGCTAACTGTACATTATGTGAAATTTCTTCCTCTTCTTCAAAATTTAATACCTCGTATGCTTCATGGACACATTTATCACAAATATATCCGAATTTGCCCTTTAGTAACTGATTTACTTCTGATTTTGTTTTACCACACAAAAAACATCTTTCTGCTTGTTTATTTGCCATATTTAATACTTCTCCTTCTTTATCCAATAATCTATATTTGTGAGCAATCTGTGATTGCGAACAATGGCATGAGCTGCGCTTTTTGCAGCGATTGCCAGACTGTCAGTAGACTATAACTTTCCCCTTACCATTAAATACCATCAAATGTATAACTAAGAAACGCATCATTTCTTTGTTGCCTGTATTCGCAATTTTCAATATTACCTGGGCAATCTCCTACCTCGTTGATATATGGGCAATCCGCATTTGTACAACGGGCATTGCCTGTTATAGTAACAATATTATCTCCGTGTTGAATAAATTTTTGTTCCATTTATAATTTCCTCTTCTCAACTTGTAAACCTATAATTCCCGCTCTTCATAGGTAAAAACTCTTTAACCCCATATACTTCCAACATCTTGTTCATTGCCCATTCAATTTCCTGTTGATAGCCTTCTTTATTCAGCACATAGATATTGGGGACATTTTGCGGAGGTTTATTTTCATCTTTCTGCACACTACCTACTTCTCTTTTAACCAGTAAAGCAGGTATATCACCAGTAGGCGTAGTCAAATAATCCATACATTTATTAATTGTGTCCTTTGACATTGAAAGTTCCTTTGACATATTTTCTATGCTTCTCCAGAATGCTTCTGGATAATCTTTGGCATTTGTCAATTCTGAGCCATCACTATTTCTACTACGACAACCTATGTATGAATTAATATAAAGAAATGCCATAAGTATACTTTCTCTGTTTAATGAAGTATCTGCCATCATGATAACTTCATATTGTGAAGAAGTAATCTTTCCAAACTTTTCAGGATAGTCGAAATTTTCAGGTATAATTTTTATTTCTATTGCAGTATCATAAGATAATGCACCCAAATCTTGTGATATCTCAATCATCTTATTGTTGATCATATATTCCAGTACATCTAAAATCTCACCGACTGCCTTGGGCTTCCTTTTATGCGTCTTATACCCATAAAAATTCAATATTTTACGTATGGTAAGCCAGCTATAATCCTCATAAGAACGGTGTTTATCAATGAGGATATACATAATATAAAATTTCCTGCTAATTCCAAATTTTGTCTTGATATTCCCTTGTATATATTCATTAGGGAATCTTGTAAAATACTCTGTTTTTTTAATAAATCATTCCTCCTTTTCCGTTGACGGGCGTTCAGCAAAGTAGGTTTCAACCCCCACTTGTTTCAAAAGGGTCGTTCAGCAAAGTGGGTTTTTACCCCCACTTACTGAACTGAATAAAGATATAACCTTATTAATAAAGACAGACATATTCCGTGCCTTATTCCGCTACGCTACATAAGTCACTCCATAAATTATTTTTTGATTGTTTATGGTTATCTGTATTACAATTTTCTTCTGCAATATCAATATTCATATTAAATCTTTTTACTTATTACATGTTTTATTGTTTAACTGTGTCTATATCCTTACTCCACAACACCCAAAATTAAATTCCATTCCATTCTTCAGAATAATTACCACTGTTTCTGATATTTTGAGATTATCATTCTTATCAATTTCTTCATAACAAGCCATAATTTCATCATAAGGAATTGAAAACTCATTATATCTAACATCATAATTTTCATCTTTGTTCCATTTTAAAGTGAATTTCTTATCATCTGCATTGCATGTCCTATCTGATGTAATAAAAATCTGTCCTATCCTGCTGTTGGTAACTGCATTACTTATGTATAGGTCAACTGCATAATCCTTGTTTCTCTCTAAAAATCCACCTAAAGTACTTTCTACTTTTTCTTTCATTGTCGTATTCCTCCGTTTTCTGCTTGTAATAACCCTTTCAAATCATTCCACGATTACACATGGATATATCAAATTCATAATATACTTCTGTACTTGTGATTTCTTCATTCTGCTCAAAACCGCTTTACTTAACGGTGTCGGTTTTCTTTCCCATATGACTTTAGGATTTTGCTTCTTAACAATTTTCTCAATATCCAGTTCAAAAGGAATATCTAATTTTACTGACTCATATACTTTTGAAATGCTATATGGTTTATTTTTATAATTGACCAAATTTGCATCAAAATCATCATTAAGCGAAAATCCCTCTAAATTGTCATCAATTAATTTCCCTTTTATAACAAGATATTTTTTATCATCAAACCCTGTCTCCACTATCATATAATCCCTAATATCACTCTTTTTCATTAATCCATCCTCCAATCTCTTTTAAGTGGTGAATGCTTCGGAAAAGTTTTCACATCCACCACTACTTACCTCTCCAAATAACAACAAGCTACACTACTAATTTCTTATCCATCCTGTCAAAAATGGTTTCTCTCAGCTTCTTATCTACTTCTTTTGCTGATACACCATCACAAACAGAACACTTAACACGATAATATTCTTCCATGTATATATTCTTCATTCCACATTCAATGAGGATGTTATTTGTGTCTGTAAACTCATAAAAGAAGTCAATCGCATCCTTAAATATTGTCTTATTTAAAAACCGGACAGATTCAATAAACTTCTCAGATGTAATCAGATTTGTCTCTGTTATATCACTACTGATCTTTGTCTTATTCTTTACACTGACTATTGATATCATGTTGCTTTCGATTGCTTCAACTAAATTAGATATATCTGTTATTTGTCTGCTCATGTAATTACTTCTCCTTTTTCATTGCATTTAATCTAAAAAATATTGTCAAGATTTTGTTATATTCGTGTAAATTTCTTGTAACTGCTATGTAATTGGCAAACCATGAAATCAATCATGATCTGCCAACATTGATATTAAATCTTCAAAAAACAAAGTTCCAAAACTGTACCATTCTTAAATCCAATCTCCAAAACATCCGCTAAAATATCATCTTCTGTTTCTCCTGTCCTAATAGCAGGCTCACATCTTGTAACTTCTTCATAGTGGATTGTCACATCATCAGGAATTAATGATTTTAGCGTTGTGAAATCGCTTATTACAAGCTGTGCCTTTGTAGAATCCTCTATTGTTTCAAGTTCTGGTGTATCAATATGGAAATTGCAAACAGGTTTTCTACCACTGGAATCAAGATAAATCGCAACATTCAATTCTTTTTCATCATGCTCCGATAAGAAATGCTCTACTGTTTGCTTAATTGTTTCCTTTGACAGTGTATTGCACTTTCTTGAATTACGGGCTTCCATCATCATTCTTGCGCCGATTCTACCAGCATCATTATCGAAATATTCATTCCCTGTCATATATATAACCCTCCTACTAATCTACAATGCCTTTACTCTGTAAATATTCCATTTCCATATTCAGGACTAAATCAATATCCTCTACCGTCAATTTTGATAATTTGTTCAATCTATTCTTGATATATTGACATAATTCATCCTGATTAATAACATGATCCGCTTGTGTGCCAATGTCGCCAACAATAAAAATATTCATACTTCCCATGTTGTTATAGAATTTAATTGCAATTTCCTTATCATTACCATAGATGGTATCAATCAATTCTTCCGAATCTAACTCAATCTTGCATCCAGTGTCAGGCATTAAAATAGAAATCTTACCATCATTGCCAAAATCCGGATCAGCAATAACAATAGCTTCTGTCATTTGTAATGACATTGCAGATGCCATTTGTACTTTGACCTTTTTACCTTCTGTAAATCCCTTTACATCTGAAATTGTTAATTCACTCATTTTCTCCATAGTTTTTGTACCTCTTTCTTTATTTTTTGACATATTAAGACGGTATCAAATGTAACAATACCGTCTTTTGATAGTTACAATATTTACTTCTACATTTATTACGCTGACTTTTCCACAATTTCAAAATTTGCGTATGCTGCCAATTCCATGAATGACATACCGTTTTCATCCGTCTGAAGAACATTGTTTCCGTCTACTACCTGATACTTTGTTACACCATAGCCATCCTTCATTGTCTGAATGTGAAGATTATCTTCTTTTAAGGAATCTTCAATCATTCGCATTGTAAGAATCGGCTTGACGTTTATTGCCTGTTCTCTGCTGTCCTTATCGGCTCCCATTCCAAGTTCGTATGTAACCATATCATTCTCATGTAATGACTTGAATCCGTCCATTTGAAGCTGTGAGTAGTGGCAAAATACATCTTCCTTTGTCTCGGAATCCGTAAGAAAACCATAGCCTTTTTGTGCGTTGAACCATTTTACTGTTGCATTTTTCATAGTTAAATTTTTCCTTTTCGCTTGATATATATTTTATTATTGATTATTAGTTACAGCATAAACTTCATGCCCTACTTTATAAATTACATGCTTCTGTCCTGTTCCATCAGGAATGAAATTATCTGCAATTTGACGCTCCAACTCCTTTTCAAAATCGGATGCACTCATAAATACATTCTTTTCAAAAAAGCATCTTCAGGATCACCATTCACATAAAATATAAAAGTCACTGTAAGATTACCTTCAAAAATCACACCAGCAATCTCTACATCCATTCTTCTCCGAACATCTGCAAGTTGCTTTGTTTTTGCAAGTATATCTTCTGTAATCACATTGCTTTCTCTCCCTCTGTATTCTACATAATATTCTCTTGCGGATTTACGATACAATTCAGCATCCTTTTTAGATATGCCAACCCTTTTAAGTGCGATTGTTCTTTTTTCTCTAATATCCATTTCTTCATAATCCCTTCTTTAAATATTATTTATAGTGAGTAGGCGTTTCACCTACCCACTGTATACTTCTACAAAGTTCCTTCAAATCCATTGTGATATTTACTCATGTCTCTTGAAAAACAGCATTCTGATTTCCATAAAAGGCTGTCCATACGGTTTCACAATAATTTCCTTTGAACTGTCTGTCTCCTTCATGTAAATAAGGTTTACACTATCATCGAAAACAGGCACTTCAAAAGTATTCGCATCATCACTGATATGTAATGCCATCCCCTCCAGGGTATTGATGTATGTGCGGATCGGATTTCTGATTTTCAGGTCAAAACCAAACACATCCGTAATCATTGCCAGAATACAGTAATACCCATTCTTTTCATGAATCACATCATCAAGAAATTCCTTCATTTCATATACATCTGTTTCATAGAACCCATCCGATTCAATCTCAGTCTCGCTTTCAGATATATTTACAATCATCAGCAACAATTCCATGCTGTTTTTCAGTTTACATGTGATATATAGCGCATCCGCTTTTGAATTATACTCGCTGTCCACCATCACCAAATCATCCGCTTTAAGCAGATACATAACGCTGTTAAAGCCTGTACATTGCTGAGAAAATTTGTAATCACCATGGAAGTTCTCAAACTGGTTTACATGCATGGACATAATACTGTCTTTGTCTTGCGTTCTCAGAATAAGTGTTGTAAGTACATAACCATTTACTACACTGAATAAATCCTCTGTTGTTACTTTGTTACCGTTTTTAATTGCTTCTACAGTCTTGTTCATAATGTTTTATCCTCCAAATACTCTTATTACGCAGAACTGACCTTTCGCCAGTTCTTGGTTAATGGTTCTTGATGGGATAGGAGCATAAGCCTATCAGAACTTCCATCTATATGATTACTTCTCCAAATGGAAAAGAAATCTTACTGCTACGTTGCTTCAAAAATGATCTCTATTGTGTATTTCTACATTCCTACAATTACGTTTCCTTATTTTGGGTTTCATCTCTGACAACATGGATTTTTATGTCACCATGAATAGCACAAACAATCACAAATACTGTACATGCCACCATAAAGACCAGTCCAAAAATTGCGCCCAACTTAAACAATGTCTGTAATATTGTTGCTAACATTCTAATCTTCTCCCTTTGTTTTGTTGGTAGGTCGCGATATACCAGCCACTTATAATTTACTTCTGCACTTGGTTATCATATAAATAACCAGTCTCTTGTAGACTTTTTCTTTTCAGGTTTCGGCTTTTCTCCTTTATTCCAACGTGGAATATAAACCACATTCAAATAATCAGCTAACAGTTTCATATCTGATTCCTTTAGCGCATCCACACCACTTTTAAATCGTGACAGTTCACTTTCACTGATTCCTGCATTGACGGCGATTGATTTTAACATAAGTCCTCTGTCCATAATGTCCATAAGTTTGGCTCGCACTGAATCGCTGTCATGGAATATGTTGGCATCGGATTTTATTCGCTGAACAATGGGCATTTGGTTCTTTCCTTCCATTATTTTGAGTGCTTTATCTAAAAGGTAAAATGTATCCGCATGGTTATCAGTGATTCCCTTTTCTACATATTTTCCTCCTGTAAGTTTTCTTAATTTTTTGTATATCGTCATTCGCTTTTCTAATTCATATTTCTCCAACAACTCTGTAATAGTCATTGAATGATACGGATCTACACAACCACTATCATACAAACACTTTAAAATATTAAATTCCAATCGATTCAGTTCTAATGTATTTCCCATATATTATTTACCTCCCTAATTTATTCTATATAGTGGACAATCAAGCGACTATCCACTATACATTTTCTTTATTCTTTGTATCATAACTTCAAAAAAACAGTATTATACATAAAACCACCCTATAAGATAGATGAATGTTACCTATCATTTAACTGTTCTATTCCAGTTCATTTAACAAATCCAGACTTACTTTTCTACGCCTGCTTGTTGGCTTTTTATTAGTATTTTCAACCTCAAATTCCAGTTCTTCCAAATCATCAAGCAAATTGGTAGACTTTTTCTTTTCAAGACGTTGTTTCTGTTCCTCTATAGCTTTTTTCCCCATATCGGCAATATATTCTGTCGGAAATCCCAAACCTGACGCACAAACAATATTTACATTGCCATTATTTCCAGTAAAGACATTTTCAGGTATGCCAACTGCCTTTTCAATTTCCTTCTCGTCCATATGGTTATCCTTCTGATTAATGATTCCAATATGTGCAACTACTTTATCATTGTTAATAGGAAGGAAAATATTGCTTGCAGTTAAAGAGTTTATCATATCCTGAGTAGTAACTTTCCTACTGTTGCCTTTTTCAGGCGCATTTGTATTGTTATCCGATCGCATTGCAATTATAAACGCACCATGATCTGAAAGCATTTTCAATTTTTCAGAATCATCAAAGTTAGAAACATTAGATGAAGAATCATCCGTAAAGAATGCGTCCAACATATTCACAAAATTAAAATTTATTTTGTTCAAGTTTGAATCACACGCTTCATTATTTACAAATACGATTGCACCCATTTCAGGAATATCCATCAATTCCTTTGCCGTATCATAAGCATTTAATCTCTTCTTGATCGGTTCATCTTTTCTTGGCATCATGATACATGCACATATAATCTTATCAGGACACTTTTCACAAAGAATATTTGCTAAGTGTGTGATACATCCACTTCCAGTAGTTCCACCACCAGTAGCAACCAGTAAAATCACTTTCTCTTTAATAGCAATAACTTTCTGTAAAATATCCTTATTGTTTTTCAATGCTTTAAAGGCAAGGCTCCTATCACCAGCAAGCCCATCATATCCTTCTAACTTCAACACATTTTTTGCATCAGGAAGTGTTTTATTATCCTGTCCTGATCCATTGATAAGATACGAACCATAATTTTTCTGTTGGAAATCATAACCCACCTTTTCACCACCTAAACCAAGTCCTACCACAAATACATCATTCTTAATCATTATCCATCCCTCCACTTTCTACAATTTTTATTCCCTTTTCAAGCAAATAAAAAGTATCTGCATTGATATCCTTGCATCCTTTTTCTACATAGCCATATTTCCGTAAATTCATCATTCTACGGTATGTCGTTGGTCTTGAATTTCCTGCAATGCCCATTATTTCTTTTAACGTTGCGCTCTTAAAGTGGCTTATACAATTTTTCTTTTTTAAAAAGCTTAAAATTATAAAGTCTACTCTTGTTAATTCCATTGATTTCTCCTTTCCCATGATACTTATGTAAGTTACTCGTATTTTAAATGAACTCTTATTGCTACCAACGTGTATTTAAGATATATTGTTGTTGGTAGATAACTGTTCATTAAAACCTAAAAAATAATTGGCTTCTCAGCCTGTACGTTCAAGATGTATCATGTACTTCTATCTCTTTTACTTCTATTTTCTTCTGCTTTTGGTACGGATAGATGCTACATGCACCCACATACACTTTATATTTCCAACTTTTCTTTTTCAAATTTTAACCACCTCACTGTCTTATTCTCTAAATATTTCAAAGATTTTTCCTTTTACTATTAAATACACATTTTTAATGTACTTTTCCCCATTCAAAACAGATTTTTTTTATATTTTCTATTTTATGAATAATAAGTTTTTTCAAAATTTTCTATGGGATTTAAAAATAATTGCAAAAATTTTGTCTTAATTACAATAATTGGTAATGGAATTGATTACAGAAACGCTTGACGTACTATATGAAAAATGTTTTAATATAGACAATAGCGTTTCTGCTATTCAAATTCTTAGCCGTTTCGGCATTGGATTTGTGTGTATGTATTAGAGAAGACTTGTCTAATTCAGAGGTGCTGCCAACACCGTTTGTATGATTAGATGAGTCTTCTTGCGTTTCACTGTTAATAAGTATAGAACATGTGTTTGTATCTGTCAATAGATTTTTAGAACTTGTGTTCGGTTTTTTGTTCTTTCCATGAAATCACGTTTTCATGTCCTAGCAAACTATAAATAATTCTGTTCAGAAAACATAAGAGGAATTTTTTAGAGTAATTTTTACTATACAATATCCATTTTTCTTGTTCTTGACGTGTTAACCACCATCCTTTCATTTTTTGTAGTTTTATGCTATAATTATTTTATTCAATTTTATAAAACCGAAAATAATTAACTATAATTCCGCATAAATTTTCGACTTACAGGAAAATTATGATAAATACAGCGTTTGCATGACTGATTGTAAGTCCAACAAATTCTACTTACATATAAGCGAATAGATTACAAACTATCAAAAAATATGTATTCAAGCACTTTTCCAAAATGTAAGTAGAATTTGATTGCGGAACTATAGATTAATGTTAATTACAGATACACTCGAATGATCAAAATCGAAGCATTTATCTATCGTAAATAGAATAAACGTAGTCTGCAAACATATTATTGGAGTAAATTATTATGGAACGAAAATATCAAGTATTTATTAGCTCAACATTTGAAGATTTAAAGGATGAACGTAAAGAAGTAATACAGACGCTACTAGAAATGGATTGTATACCAACAGGTATGGAAATGTTTCAAGCTTCCGATGATAGTCAATGGGAATTGATTAAGAGCGTAATATCATCTTGCGATTACTATATTGTTATTATTGCTGGAAGATATGGTAGTGTTCACCCAATTACACAAAAAAGTTATACACAAATGGAATATGAATATGCATCTGAAATTGAAATTCCTATAATTGCTTTTTTATATGAAGATATTGATAATTTACCAAATAACAAAATTGAAAAAAATAAAAAAAACCAAAAGAAATTACAACAATTTAGAGAGTTAACTAAAAAACGAATGGTAAAGTTTTGGTCTAATAAATCTGAATTGGCTAGTGCTGTTTCACGCTCACTATACAACATCTTTAAAACTCATCCAAGGAATGGATGGGTAAGAAGTGATGTCAATAAAAATATAACCAGTTCTAATGATACAATTATAAATACAGTAAATGAGACAAAAGAATTAGTAGAAGCATTATTAAAAAAAGAAAAATATATTCAGTCAAATGAAAATTTAAATAATGAAAAGGAAATAGTTGATATACAAAGTATTTTTTGGGAAAAATACAATTTTTATAAGGAATGTATTGAAAATGTAAAATATAAGACCACAATAAATTATGAATTAACTCTTGGAAGTTTTCATATAGATTTATTAAAGGAAATCGTACATATTATATTTGCAGCAGGCTTTTGCAGCCTTGCTACGTTTTTTGATTTTACTTTAAAACTTGGTTTTGTTAAAGTTTCGTTTTGCTCTGATATAAAAGAATTCAAGAAAATTATACACTATAATGAAAATAGCTATTTTTCAGAATTTAATTGTATAACACCTGGATATATTTACATTAATTTTTATGATGGAATTATAAATAAAATAAATACGTTATATGAAATATATAATGTTTCTGATATGAAAAATAAAGATTTTTTAAAATCAGCAATGCATGAGCTTGGAAGTATTTTTGTTGGATCGACTTTAACCAGTTTAGCGTATATTTTAAATCAAAGCATTATTCTATCAAACTATAAATTAAATAATAATATATTGGAAAGCGTTTTTTCAAATAATGACATTCAATATTTAATATGTGAATTACCAGATAACAATACAACAGAACATAATTTTATTAAAGCATATTTTATATTGGATGTTAAATATATAAAAATTTTATTTGAATTATATAATTTATTTATTTAGATATCATATATTATCCAACAAAATACTTAATGTACCACAAAAGCCAGTCCGTTTGTCAGACTGGCTTTTATTTATGTGGTCACTGGTTTGCTCTTAAATAATATCTTTTTCATCATAGGATTTGTAAAGAATCCAGCAAAATCAAGTCTTCCCATATGGTCCCTATCAAAAAATGCCTATTTTTCAAGGTTATTAGCACATTTGAGTACGAAAAATGGCTTATTTTCGTTGTGTCCAGTCCGGTCACACTGGATTCTTTCAAAGAATTTATTCAAAAGCATTTGATTTTTTAAATCCGAACGCATTAGATAAAGAATCGAAAACAGGCTTTAATGCCACTTTTATTTGAATATCTTCAGTACAAACTCCATCCAATGAAAATACCAAATCTCTTTCAATGGGCAATGATAATTCTCCCCATCCAAAATTGGCAACATAATCTTTGGCATTCAAAATAGTTGCCAATATGTGCCACGGTTTAGGAATACGCAATCTCTCCATAATATTTCCATATTCTACTAATGCACCAATACATGCTAATTGCACCTGAGACCATTCATATACCCGTTTTTCCCCATGTTCTGACATAAGACGTATTTCTACTGCCTCTATAATTCCATTATGAAACACTTGTGTATAATCTTTAATTAAATTTGTCTCTCGATCATAGCTAAATATGCAATACCCATCCGCATTATAGCGGTAATCCCAACCACTTGCTGATATAGGGCGAAATCTTGTGTTATTCTCTAATTTTAATAAATCAATCTGATTTCCTAATTCAAAACTCCACTCTGGAATAATATGAAAAACAATCTTTGCTTTATCTCCCAAATTACCTATACACTCATTTGCAGCTATCATAGATATTCTATCTCTACGGAAATATCTAATTTTATCTTGTATACTATTAGCATATAAAAATTCTTTCCGTAAATCATCAATATCCATATATGTAATGCCATTTGCATAACGCATAAAAAATTCATCTTTATTGTCACACGTCGAATTATAGTTCCCACCTACGGCAGTATTACCGCAGATTGAATTCGGCATCTCCTTCATATTGTC
>ERZ808024.372-NODE-372-length-21372-cov-10.332754_pt1 | contig 21372 bp, 19 predicted proteins | sample MGYA00380181_ERZ808024 | MGnify/ENA primary metagenome ERZ808024 (study PRJEB31490, sample SAMN06133413) | mouse gut metagenome | isolation source: Z2_1 | host: mice | place: China: Chengdu | collected 2015-05 ...
TAATTGAAAAAAGCGAGCCAAAGACTCGCTAAAATATATTGATTTAGATGAGAGAACTTTTAACTCTCAAGAAAAAAAATAATAACGCAGAAAAGACGGAACCGTTTGAGCCACCTTATAAAATGACAAAAATTAATAATAGACGTTACTTAGGTAATAAGTATAAACTTTTACCTTTTATAACAAAGATAGTTGAAGAAGAATGTGAGAATGTTAATACGGTAGCGGATATATTTGCAGGAACAGGGGCGGTAGCTTCGGCGTTTACGGATAAGAAACTTATAACCAATGATATTATGTACAGTAATTACATTTGTCATCTTGCCTGGTTTGGCAGTGAAGAATATTCGGAAGAAAAAATAATAGCCCTGATTATGGAGTATAACAATAGGAAAATAGAGCAGGATAATTATATGAGTGAAAATTTTGCAAATACATATTTTTCACTGGAAGATTGCAGAAAGATTGGGTTTATCCGGCAGGATATTGAAGACAGATTTGTAAAAGGTAATATCAATGCGAGGGAGAGAGCATTGTTGATAACTTCCTTGCTATATGCTATGGATAAGATTGCTAATACCTGCGGTCATTATGATGCGTACAGGCAGGGCGTTGAATTTGAAAAGCATTTGGAACTGGCTGTCCCACAACCGGATGAGCATCTGAATGAAAATAATGTATGCTACAATATGGATACGAATGAGCTGGCAGCCGATATGGAGGCGGATTTGGTTTATATTGATCCGCCATATAATTCAAGGCAGTATTGTGATGCCTATCATTTATTAGAGAATGTGGCACGGTGGGAGAAACCGGAAGTTTTTGGAGTTGCCAGAAAGATGGATAGAACAGCTTTGAAAAGTGATTATTGCACGCAAAAAGCAACAGCGGCTTTTGAGCAGCTTATAGATTCTATTCATGCAAAATATATTCTTCTGTCATATAACAATATGGCAGAAAAAGGAAATGACCGTTCAAATGCGAAAATCAGCGATGATGATATTATGCGCATCTTAAATAAAAAGGGAAGGGTAAAGGTATTTGCGGAAGATTATAAGGCATTTTCCACTGGCAAATCTGATATTAAAGAAAATCAGGAGAGATTGTTTTTGTGCACATGCTATGAAACGGAAAAGAAGATTATTCCGTCGGCTTTAAATTACACCGGGGGAAAATACAAATTATTGTCTCAGATACTGCCGCTTTTTCCAAAGGATGCGGATCAGGTAGTTGATTTGTTCTGCGGAGGGTGTAATGTCGGGATAAATGTAAACTGTAATAAAGTTCAATTTAACGATTCTAATCAACATTTGATAGGATTATTGGAGACATTTAGAAGGTTGTCTAAAGAAGAGGTGCTTCAATGGCTATATGTCACAATTAAAAGGTATCATCTTTCCCTGGTTAGTGAGAATGGATATGAATATTATGGCTGTGAAAGTTCCAAAGGCTTAGGTTCATACAATAAGGAGGGCTACAATAAACTTAGAAAAGATTTTAATAGTAAAAAAGAGCAGGATGACGAATATTTTTTGATGCTTTATCTATTGATTGTGTATTCGTTCAATAACCAACTACGGTTCAATAAAAAAGGAAAATTTAATTTGCCTGTGGGGAAGAGGGACTTTAATTCAAAGATGCAAAAAAAATTAGAGGATTTTATTGATAGGATAAAAAGTGGGGATTACATTTTTACAAATGGGGATTTTAGGGAGGTAAAGCTAGACGGCTTTACCGATAAGAGCTTCTTTTATGCAGATCCTCCGTATATCATTACATGTGCAACCTATAATGAACAGGATGGGTGGACGGAAAAAGATGAATATGATTTGTTATCCTATTTAGAAGAATTGGACCGCAGAGGCATTCGCTTCGCATTATCTAATGTACTGGAAAGTAAAGGCAGAAAAAACGATATTTTAGCCGATTGGATAAAGAAAAACAAAAAGTTTAAGGTGCTCTCTCTTAATTATGATTATACAAATTCAAATTATCATACCAAACGGGAAGGAATCACAAAGGAAGTACTGGTGATAAATTACTAAGGAGGCACAGTGCATGACAAACCAAATTGGCTTTAAAAGCTATTGCTGGTCCATTGGAACAACCAGTTATCGAACAGATAAATTTAATATGAATATTGAAATGCAGCTTGCATTATTAAAAGAATTTAGAAAAATTCCGGAAAACAAGGGGAAACTGTGGACAGGCAATAATACGTTTCAGACAGAGTACTATGAATTTCTGAAAAATAGAGGGTTTGTAAAGGGGGATGCGCCAAGACCGGATAAAGATGCCAGAGAAAAAACATCGGGATTGAGGGATATTGGTCTGTTGGATGATGAACGCAATATAACAGAAGCGGGAGAAGAATTAATTAAAATTGCCCAATCCAAAGATTTTTCCCCGGATAATTTGCTTGAAATACCGAAAGACAGCTATTTGTATTTGAAACAGCTGTTAAAGACATCTAATGATGTTGACGGAAAGAATGTAAGACCATTTGTTGTTTTTTTATATGTTGTAAGCAAGGTCGAATATCTTACAAATGATGAATTTACATATCTGCTGCCATTATGTGTAGATAAAGAAACTACAGATAAAATTATTGACTGTATTCTTTCTTCGCGCAGCAGTGACTTGAATTGTGAAGATATTGTTTTATCCGTGCTTATGGGAATGGAAAATTATCAGAGGGCATTGAAAATGCTGCAGGAAGAGGAAGTGACAGAGGATTTAATCTGTACGGTTGGGATGAACCGTAAGAGTGCACGGTATGACAAGCCGTATTACGATTTGTACCGGATATTAAAGAAAATCGTATTTTCAAATGAGGAGGCGGCATTGGAGCTCTATGAAGCAACAAGGAAGCTGACAAACAGTAAAGTTGGCGGCGCATGGCGCAGGTATTTTTTTAGAAGTAATGCAAGAAGCGTTATCAAAAGAGAGGGCCTGGCGGTATTGAATACAGTACCTATACTCAGAACAACAACAGAGGAAAAATTTAAGGAAGAATTTTTCAAAATAATGCATTTGTTGGAAATTGCTTTTGAGAAGACGGAAGTACTTACAGAAAATGTAGAATTAGAAGAGATACATCCTTGTCTGGCCATTGATACGGAGCAGTTGTATCAAAAATTGGGACGGGTACTTGGAAAGAGTGTTACCGATAAGGAAGCAGCCCGTAAGGTTATTAAAGATGAAAGATACGCCCGTTTCAATAAACTTATTGATGATAAATTTGATAAAGATACGCTTATCACATTATTTGGCTATTTTGAGAGCAGAAATGATGATGAAATCAGGGCATTGGTTACGGATAATGCGGACATACCTACCATCTTTGAGTATATTCTTGGAATCGCATGGTACGTAATCAGTGACAAAGAAGGGGACGTATTGGACTATATGAATTTATCTCTGGAAGCGGATTTTTTGCCAAAGACACATGCAGGCGGGGGAGAAGCAGATATTGTATGGAAATATGAAAAATCGGACTGGTATCCTAAGCATACCCTGTTGATAGAGGCGACACTTGCAGATGGCTCAAATCAGCGGAGAATGGAGATGGAGCCTGTTTCAAGACATTTGGGAGATTATTGCCTGCGCAATCCGGAGGATGAAGCATATTGCGTATTTATGACTACGTTTCTTCATACCAATGTTATTTCTGACTTTAGAGCCAGACGGTACATGGAATATTACAACACTGCAGGCACAGAGTACATTACCGGAATGAAGATATTGCCGATACAGACATCAGAACTAAAAACATTGCTCAGGTTTGATGTAAGATACCCGCAGATTTATAAGATGCTAGATAAAGCTCACAATAGCAGTGGCGCTCCTAAGGAGTGGTATGAAAATAATATTGTGAGAGAAACCGGATTTTATAACGGGCCGAAAACCATGATTTATCAGAAGAAAAGGGAGGAAACCATCCAATGAGAACAGAAGAAGAAATGTACCGGCTCATTTTAGAGAAAGCCAGAGCAGATGAGAGGATTCGCGCCGTATACATGAATGGCTCACGGACAAATCCTAATGTGCCTAAGGATATTTTTCAGGACTATGATGTAGTGTATGTTGTGACAGATACAAAGCCGTATATTGAGGATAAAAACTGGATTGATTATTTTGGGGAACGGCTTTTTATGCAGTATCCGGACGAGCATCCCGATTTCCCCGGCGATAAGGAAAATTTTTATGGTTATTTGATACAGTTTGCCGACGGGAACCGGATAGACCTGCATGTGGAAAGTATTACCCATGCGGAAGAAAATATTTTGCAGGATAAATTATGCCAGGTGCTTTTAGATAAGGAAAACATGTTCTCTGTGCCCCCGGCGACGGACGAGGACTACTGGGTGAAAAAGCCTGCAAAAGAACAGTTCCTCTGCGCCTGTAATGAGTTCTGGTGGTGTCTTGATAATGTGGCAAAGGGGCTGTGGAGACAGGAGATACCCTATGTGCAGGATATGCTGAGTTTTTGTGTCCGGCCGCAGCTGCAAATGGTTCTGTCATGGAAAATCGGCATAGAGACGGATTTCTCCGTCAGTGTGGGAAAATCAGGAAAGTATATGTACCGTTATCTGCCGGAGGCAGAGTGGAAAACTTATCTTTCCACCTATTGCGGTGCAGAGGTGGAAGAGTGCTGGAATGCAGTATTTCGTATGTGTGATTTGTTTGAGCGGACAGCGGTATTTGTGGGAGAAAAATTGAGGTACGGTTACAACAACCTTGAGGGAGACAACTGCCGGAGGTTTTTGCAGCATGTGAGGGAACTGCCCGGGGACGCAGAGGAAATTTATTAGGAATGCGGGTGTCAAAAGAAGGTTGAAAAACTCAAGTCTATAGCAACAGCGCTCTTTTGACACCCGCATCCTATGATTAAGCAGGGCATAGAAGCCCTACTGCAGATTAATATTCAGATTTATGAGGCTTTTTGTCGCATTTATCGTCCCTGCCATAATTCTTGCAGTCGTCTTTGCCATAATCTTTGCAGCTATCCTTGCAGTTGTCCTTGCGGCAATCCTTGCAATCGTCAAGGATAGGCTTAATTAAATCCAGTTTGGATTTTAAGACGATTTCTAAGCCGGTAATCTTATCCACCATACTTTCCACGGAGTTGTTGATTTCGATAAGATCCTTCTGTTCGCAGGCAATGGAGACGGCTTTCTGTAATTTTTCACCCTCTGCGTTTAAAATATGGGAAATGGCTGTTTCCTCCAGCGCGATGGATTGCAGAAGAGATGAAGCAGCGCAGCATTTATCAATGTTGTTGCACTCTATTGTTGGCATACTCATGTTGGTTGTGTCCTCCTATTTTTTCTGGTACAGTATATTGTATGCACTGTGGGAGAAAATGTTAGAATAGTTTCTTAAGCTTGTATATTTCCAAATGAAAGTTTTGCCGCAGAAAAGCAGCGAATTGTTGCTATTCTTTTCGGACACCGATATAATAGGCATGTGAGAAAGTTTATCATCAGATTAGAAGGAGAATTGCGGGAATGGAACAAAAGAAGCTGATTGAGTTTCGGAACATTGTGAAAAATTTTGATGGACAGATTGTATTAAAGGGTGTAAACCTTGACATATATGAGAATGAATTTGTAACCTTGCTTGGTCCCAGCGGGTGTGGAAAAACTACCCTTCTTCGGATCCTTGGAGGATTTTTAGACGCTGACGAGGGCAAGATTATATTTAACGGGGAGGAAATCAACGGATTGCCGCCCTACAAGAGGGAGTTAAACACGGTTTTCCAGAAATATGCCCTGTTTCCTCATTTGAGCGTGTATGAAAACATCGCTTTCGGACTCAAAATCAACAAGCTCAGCAAGGACGTCATCGACCAGAAGGTGATGAAGATGTTGAAACTCATCGGCCTAGAGGGCTTTGAGGATAAAAACACCACGCTGTTGTCCGGCGGCCAGCAGCAGAGGATTGCCATCGCAAGGGCGTTAGTCAACGAGCCTAAGGTTCTGCTGTTAGACGAGCCGTTAGCAGCGCTTGACTTGAAACTGCGGCAGGAAATGCAGTACGAGTTGAAACGGATACAGCAGGAGGTGGGCATCACCTTTATTTTTGTCACCCATGACCAGGAAGAGGCGCTGACCATGTCCGATAAGATTGTGGTCATGAAAAACGGGGAAATTCAGCAGGTGGGTACGCCTCAGGAGATTTACAACGAGCCGGCAAACCGCTATGTGGCGAACTTTATCGGTGAGAGTAATATTATCCCCGGGGTGATGTTAGAGGATTATAAGGTACGGTTTGATGACATTACCTTTGACTGTGTGGACTTTGGTTTTAAGAAAAACGAGCCGGTGGATGTGGTGATCCGCCCGGAGGACATTGATATCGTGGACGTGGCAGCCGGAAAGATGAGCGGTGAGGTGAGCAGCGTTCTGTTTAAAGGGGTGCATTATGAGGTGATGGTGGAGACCATACCCGGTACCCAGGTGACGGTGAACATGCGTGTCACCAGAAATCAGGATGTAATCAGTGAGAACGGAAAAGAAAAAATCAGTGCAACCAATTTTTATGTGGATTTAGAGGACGTGAAAAATTTAGACGACAAAGAGGTGGTGGCACGCTCCAATGCTCAGGCATGGGATCCGGAGACGGACGATTATATCTCCATTTCCAGAATCGAGTATGATCTAAAAGAAGAAGAGGGAGAGTACCCGGTGCGGTTTTCTACTCCCAATGGTACCAGCATTGAGAGGAGTATTTTTGTGGTGAACCAGCCCTTTGTGAAAAACGAGAAGGCAAACGAGGCGGTGATGGCGTTTGATTTCCAGACCACGGTGGAGGAGATTGCAGAGTCCCAGGCGTTAGATATCGACATCAGGACCTGGGCGAATGCACAGGGCTGGAAGTTAAGTGATGAAAACCAGAGCGTGGATATCAGTGTAGATTATGACTTTGAGCCGAAGGACGTGACGGAAGGCGTCTACCGGATTACTTTCTCTACCACGGGAAGGGAATTTAAAATTCATACCACAGATTATATTCAGGAGGGACAGGAAGTGGGACTGACTTTCTTCCCGGAGGATATTCATGTGATGTCAAGGATGGTATTTTAGATGAAAAGATTTTCGCAGATAGCAATTCCTTATATTGTGTGGGCGGCGGTCATGCTGGTACTTCCGATGGTATTGATTGCCGTGTATTCCGTTACTCAGCCGGGAAACAGCATTGTTTCTTTTACCCTTACCTTAGAGCATTATGTGAAGTTTTTTACCGATGCGGATTTTTTGATTATTCTGTGGCGCTCCCTCTGGATTGCAGTAAAAACCACGGTAATCTGTCTGCTGTTAGGCTACCCTGTGGCATATTATATTTCACGCTGTAATGAGAAAACGCAGAATATTCTGGTGTTCTGTATCACGATTCCCATGTGGATTAATATGTTGGTGCGGACTTATGCATGGATTGGACTTTTAAGTGAGGGCGGAGCAGTGCAGAGAATTCTGGGTTTCTTCGGGCTGGGGGATACGGAGCTTTTGTATACCGAGGGTGCAGTGCTCCTTGGAATGGTTTACAATTTCCTGCCCTTTATGATTTTACAGATTAATACGGCACTGTGTAAAATGGATTACTCTCTTCTGGAGGCTGCCGCCGATTTGGGGGCAAATCCGGTGCAGACCTTCCGGCGGGTGACTTTACCGCTTTCCCTTCCGGGGGTAATTAACGGCATTACGCTGGTGTTCCTGCCGGCGGTCAGCTCCTTTTTTATCCCGAAGCTGCTGGGGGGAGGAAAATACTTCCTTATCGGAAATGTAATTGAGAACCAGTTTATTACGGTGGGGGAGTGGAATTTCGGCAGTGCCATATCCATGATTATGGCGGTGATTATGATGCTTCTTATGATGTGCGTCCATAAGATAGAGAAGCGTAATCAGGGCGGAAAGGAGGAGGATTAATTGTCATGAAGAAAGAAAAGCGGCCTGTTGGGAAGATTTTGATGGTTCTGATGATTGCTTTCTTTTATCTTCCGATTTTTTATATGATTGTGTTTTCCTTTAATGACGGAAAATCGTTAACAAATTTTACCGGTTTTTCCCTCCGCTGGTACCGCCATATGCTAGAGACGGGGGATATGTTAGAGGCGCTGTACACCACCTTTGGGGTGGCGCTGATTGCCACCTTTGTATCCACTGTGGTGGGGACTTTTTCTGCGATTGGAATCAGCAAATCCAAAAGAATTGTCCGGGATATTATGAAGCAGGTGGATAACCTTCCTATGATGAACCCGGAAATTGTGACAGCCATAGGCTTTATGCTGCTGTTTATCACTTTCCGGGTGGAAAAAGGATACCTTACCATGCTGCTTGCCCATATCGCATTTTGTATTCCCTATGTGATTCTTTCGGTTATGCCGAAAATCCGCTCCTTAGACCCGGATTTGGCAAATGCGGCGATGGACTTAGGGGCGACACCCTGGCAGGCGCTGACGAAGGTGATTATCCCCCAGATTACGCCCGGTATCGTGTCCGGCGCATTGATTGCCTTTACCATGTCGGTGGACGATTTTATTATTTCTTATTTTGTCACAGGCAGCGGCGTGAAGAATTTAAGCATTATGGTCTATACCATGAGCCGCCGGGTAAACCCAAGTATTAATGCGGTGTCTACGTTGATGATTGTAATTATCACCATTGTGCTGGTGTTGATTAATGTTGTGCCTGTTTTAACGGCAAAAAGGCAGAAGAAAGCAAACCTGGGAAGGAAAAAATGGATTCCGGCGGCAGCAGCGGCAACTGTCTGTGGGGCGGGGTTTGCGCTGTTCTTTGGCTTTCGCGGAGCAGGTGGGGAGCGTCCCTTTGAGGGGCAGACGCTGTATATATACAACTGGGGAGAATATACCGGGGAAAATATTATTGCTGATTTTGAGGAATACACCGGGGCAAAGGTGGTTATGGAAAATTTTGACTCTAATGAGCAGATGTACATTAAAGTGGCAAGCGGGGAGGCTTATGATATCCTTGTACCCAGTGATTATATGATACAGAGGCTGATTTCCGAGGGATATTTACAGAAACTGGACCATTCCAAATTAGACTGTATGGATAAGCTGGCAGAGGGCGTAAAAAACCTTCCCTATGACCCGGAGAATGAATATTCTATCCCTTATTTCTGGGGGACAGTGGGAATCGTATATGACAAGACCAAGGTGGATGCAGCGGATTTGGAGCGGGAAGGTTACAATATTTTTCTGGATGAAACCTACCGGGGGGATATTTATTTATATGATTCCGAGCGGGACAGCTTCATGATGGCACTGAAGGTTTTGGGGTATTCCATGAATACGGAAAATGAGGATGAACTGAATGACGCCTATGAGTGGCTGGTTGAGTGCGTGCAGACGATGAAGCCGGAGATTGTGACGGATGAAATTATCGATAATATGGCGCAGGGAAGAAAGGCGTTAGGACTTATGTATTCCGGTGACGCAACCTATGTTATGGCGGAAAATGAGAACATGGGTTTTTATCTTCCGGAGTCGGGGACAAATGTCTGGTCTGATGCCATGGTGATTCCGGCGAATGCGAAAAATCCGGAATTAGCCCATGCTTTTATCAATTTTGCCTGCGATTATGACGGGGCTTACGACAATTCCAGCTATGTGGGATATACCTCAGCAAACCGGGAGGTGATGGAGGATCTTTCCGGGGAAGGGGGCGAATTTTACGGTATCAGTTCTTATCTTCCCAGAAACGGCTATGAATTAGACGAGGTGTTTGTTTATAATGAGAAAACAAGAAAAGTCATCAGCAATCTTTGGAGCAAGGTAAAAATTGCGGCGAGCAATGCCAATTAGGGTGTGCCGCAGGAAAAATATGAGAGAAACAAAAACAGGCAGTGGCTATAGGATACCACTGCCTGTTTTTGTTTCCCGCTCCCCAAGCTGCAGAGGCGAAAACCCTTCCCCGTGTACTTCGTTGGATTCTAACACAATGAGAAAGGATTCCGGATCGGCTTGCTTTACCGCTTTCTGGACAAAATACATTTCCTTGTTGCTGCAGGCGCACATTACCACCTGTTTATCCTCTTCCTGATAGCCGCCTTTTGCCTTTAAAATGGTAGAACCCCTCTGGCAGACGCTGTCGATGATATCACAGATATATTTTCCGTGCCGGGTGACAATCAGTGCCATTTTTCCGGCGTTCATGCCGTACATTGCTTTGTCTGCTACCACGGCAAAGAGATAATTTACAATCATGCCGTAAATGATACCGTCGATATCCCGGAATAAAATCCCACCGATTAAAATAATTCCCACGTCAGATAGAAAAGCGATTTTCCCGATGGAAAGATAGGGCTTTAATGCCTTTACTGCCATAATGATAAAGTCGGAGCCTCCGGTGGAGGAGTTTTGCATGTAGATAATGGAGTAGCCCATTCCTGCAATCACCCCGGCGCAGAGAGCGGCAAGCAGGCGGCTGCCCTCGTAAACCGGAAACAGAGGAGCAATGTAGTCGATGATGAGGGAGGAGATCACCATGCACCGCAGGGAGCTGATGAAAAATTTCCTCCCCAGAAGTTTATAGCAAAAGAGGGCTATCGGAATGTTTAAGAGAATGGTGGAAAGCCCAATGGGGATATGGAACAGTTGATATAAAATAATGGAGATACCGGAAAAGCCCGTCATGGGAAATTCCGCCTGAAGGGCAAAGTTATAGATTCCTGCAGCGATAAGAATACTTCCGAGAAGCTCCATTAAAAGCTGTCTGGAAAAATTTTTAACAGCTTTAAAATTTATCAGTGTTTTTTTCATGGTCTTGCGTGTCCTCCTTCATGCACCCCATACCCTAAGCTCTATAGGCTGTTCTTTCAGACAAGGCTTATTTTTATTGATAGGATGTCCCATACTGCGCTCATGTATGAAAGCATCGGTATTTTTGCGAAATAAAAAGAGCACAGGCAGATTATATAAATATAATATGCAAGCGCTCTTGTCGAATAGACTTTATCACAAAGAGAGGGAATTTGTCAAGGATTTTCGTACTGAAGCACATATTCGATATCTGACCACTTATGCCTGGAAATCAACCGACTATCGGAAATCTATTGAAAGCAGTATCGGCTTTTCCTATAATATGGTCACAGAGAGGAGGAATTTCAAATGCAGCTTGAAGTGAAAATAGACAGTTCATGTATGGAACCTAAAGTAATCATATTGACTGCTTCTATGACGGAAGATGTTCATACCATATTGAACAAGTTATCAGATTATGCACCCCAAATTATTTCAGGGAGCAAGGATGATAAAATTGAAGTGATAGACCAGGCGGATTTGATTCGCATTTATGCAAATGCAGGAAAGGTTTTTGCCGTTACCCAGAAAGGCGAATACGCACTGCGGCTTCGGTTATATGAGATAGAGGAACGACTGCCGTCTCATCAGTTTGTCCGTATCTCCAATTCCGAAATCATTAACCTGAAAAAAGTCAATAACTTTGATTTGAGTTTTACAGGCACAATTTGTGTTAAACTTGTAAACGATACAATCACATATGTATCCAGACGTTATGTTTCAAAGCTAAAAAAAATATTAGGAATATGAGGTGAAAAAAATGAAAAAGAAAATAATTTTGCGCAGCATTTTAGGATTTCCGATTGGAATTGCCATCGGATATTTAATCACTATACTCGTTTCTCTTGTCTGGGCGGAGGGATATTATTATCCTTGTGTACCTGAATTAATTTCTGCAATGGGAAATGAAATTAATGCAGTTATTTTACAGGCACTTCTCTGCGGAGTAGTGGGCGCCGGTTTTGCAGCAAGCTCAGTAATATGGGAAATAGAAAATTGGGGCATTATAAAACAGACCGGAATTTACTTTGCTATTATTTCTGTAATAATGTTGCCGATTGCTTATTTTTTATACTGGATGGAGCATAGCATTGTGGGGTTCTTCAGCTATTTTGGTATTTTTGTTTTCATTTTTGCATTTATCTGGATAGTGGAATTTGTAATTGAAAAGCATAATGTAAAAAAAATGAATCAGAATTTGCATAATGTAAAAGACGGCAGGGATGAATAAGGGAGATATGTCTATATTGGAGAAAATATGTCTACGTTTGGTGTTGGCTATGATTTAGCATATTTTGAAAATGAGGTTTAAAAAGCATAAGGGAAACGAAGACGCAAAAAATTTGTTCTAGAATCTTAATTTTGTTTTAAAATAAGAGATATTCTATGAACAAATTTTTTGATTGCATGTTATGCCGTCGGCTTTTTCGTCTGCGAACAAATATTTGTCATTTTTTTATAGGAACAATCTGTTTTGATGTACAGAAGCCAAATACTTCGTGCAGCGCATCCGTCAGTTCAGTTCTGGTATAGAGCGGCTGATACCCCTTCCCCTCATATTTGACAAAGTCCATTTACTGCAGGGTGGAGATGAACTGTGTAATGGTATATTTTTCCCCAAGCTTCTTTTCCATAAAAATAAAATAAACTTTAAGATATTTCATTGCTTTTTTACAAATAATCAGGTACAGCCAGAGATGGTTGTCTTTTTTTACGCTTAAAAGAAAGGAAAAATTATGGTAGATAGCAATACAAGCACGGTTATCAATACGGACGCAGCTCGTATGACCGAGAAACAAAAAGTAAAAGAGATTATTGTCAGGTGAAGTCGTACCTCGGAAAAGAGGAGGGAAGCGCATCGAAAACGGTGAGCGTAAAGCTGGTATCGAAAATATATTGTCGCTGTCGTCTTTGTCATCCAGTTCCCGAATATCATATATTCTGCCAGAGAGGTCGCCTGACAGATGCCATCCCTGTGGATTCAGCACCCAATCCTTTAGATGAGATTTCAGCTTTTTGATTGACAGGGGTCGTAATAAAAGAGCGGCAGCCGTCCTTTTTATCATAATTGTTGAAATAACGGTTTGTTGCAGAGGAAAGTCTTGCATCGGTGCAGACAATAAACCTGGACATGTCAAATTTTTCGATTATTTTTTTCTCAAGGGGGATTAGGGTGTTTTGTTCATTGTCATTTCCGGGCGATATACCAAAAGCAATAGGTATGCCGTCCGAGTCCATGAACAGCCCCATTTTTACGATGGAAAGCGGGCGGTTTTCTTTGCTTACGCCATACTGGTTGTCGTCTTCGGCCTGTTCGATTTCAAAATAAAAGAAGGCTGTTCAATAAATCTTCTGGAATCTTCGAAGCTGCTCCTTTTGGATGAGGGATAAAGGCTCCTCGCATAAACCAGACGTGAGAGAATGTCATTGCGGTCATACTCAAAAAGATGTCTGGAGGAAATGGCCCGGCATATCTTATCAAGGCCGAGTTCATAATAAATGTTCTGTAGGAAGAGGTAGCCGCCGTTGTATCGGCGCTGTTCATCCATGATGAGATCTGTTCCGGGGTTTTTGGGATTACCGAAAGGTATAGGAGATTATACTTATAAGCTATTTAAATTTATTCGGTAATATATTATAAAACATAAATAAGGAGGTGGAGGAGAATGTTGAATGGTATTTCAGTAAAAGGACGAATTTTACAAAAAGAGGAAGAATATTCCAATATAGAAATAAAGAGTTTAGTAGATAAGATAGCTGCATATATAGTGGACAATGGATTGGTTGAAAAAGACGATGAAATTTTTGTGATTGCACTACAAAGAGATATATATTTGATTAGTACGATGTTGGCATGTCTTGAGTTGGAAATGACATTTATGATAATTGATGTGAATACACCGGTAGAAAGACTGAAATATATGATAGAGTATTCTAAAGCAAATAAATGCTTTTGTATGAATGAAGATATGGCAAAAAAATTGGGATTGTGTGCAATAAGTATAGAAAATGTACTGAGGTATGAAATAAATCAGAAAAATGTAAACAAAAGATATAATAGTAAAATTGCATATGTTCTCTGGACATCAGGTACGAGTGGTAAACCAAAGGCAGTATGTGTAAAAAGAGAAGGACTGTTTAATTTTATAGAGGTTATACCTAAAGAATTGGGGATAAGAGAAGGGGCGGTTATAGGGTGTTTTACAAATGCAACATTCGATATATTTTTCCTTGAAACATTGATGGCTGTTCATGCAGGGTTGGATATTGTGATGGCAGATGAAATCGAAATTCTTAATCCAAGAAGTTTAAAAGAAATAATTATGGATTATGGCATTACAGTGCTTCAGATGACACCGTCGAAAATGAGATTATTGGAAACTGTGGATGATAAGTTTGAATGTTTAAAATCTGTTGAAAAGATATTGATAGGAGGGGAGGAATTTCCTAGGGATTTGTTAAAGAAATTGCAAAAGTATACGAAAGCAGACATTTATAATTTGTATGGACCGACAGAAGCTACAATTTGGGCAACGACAAGCAATCTTACCAATAAGAAGATTATTGATTTGGGACATCCGATAGAAAATGTAGAGATTTATTTGTTTAAGGACGGAAAAATGGTTCGGGAAAATGAGCAGGGGGAAATTTGTATTGGGGGAATAGGACTGGCAGAGGGCTACTTATACAATGAGGAACAAACGCAAAGCGCTTTTCAGTATGTAAGCCAATTGGATAGAGTGGTTTATCGTACAGGTGATCTTGGAAAATATGATGAAAATGAAAACCTAATATATTTAGGAAGAATGGATACGCAGGTGAAGTATCATGGTTACAGAATAGAATTGCAGGATATTGAGGAAAATATACGGGGTATTGCAGGCGTTTTAGATGCAGTAGTTTGCTACGATAAGCAGAATAACCAGATGATTGCATTTTATAAAAGTGTTTCTGAATTTGAAGAAGAATATATACGAGAAAATTCCAGAAAAAAATTACCTGCTTATATGTGTCCGTCAAAGTTTGTTAGGAAAAATACCTTTATATATACGGCAAGCGGTAAGATTGATAGGAATAAAATGTTGACAGATTATATAAGGGAGATAAAAAGAAACGGAGAAACGGCTGGGGGAGAGTTTGTTGATATTATTCAAAAATATAGTAAATGCAGAGGTGTGGAATTAAATATGCAGGTTTCAGATTTGGGGATTGATTCTATGTCTTATATTGCTATGCTGGTTGAATTGGAGGAGCAATATGGGATTGAATTTGAGGATGAAATGTTGGTGGAGGATAGTTTTGACAAAATAAGCGATATGCATAATTTTATTTATAAGAAAACTAAAAATATGTGAAAGAGAGGAAGAAAGCAGATATGCAAAATAATATTGAAAAAACAAAGGTAAAAAGTAAATTGAAAGAAATTATTATGGCACAAATGGAAAATGATGAAGAAATTAAATTTGAAGAAGAGAAATTTTCATTAGATAAGGTAGGCTATGATTCGGTAAAATTTGTAGAACTGATAGTAGAGATTGAAGATACTTTTCAAGTGGCTTTTTGCGATGAGGATTTGGATTTAGAAAAACTTCTTATATTTAGCGAATTAGAAAAACTTTTGGAAAAATATGTAAATAACAGCGACAGAGAATAATAGATGAAAGAGGAGTAAAAAATGAGATTTCCATATATTGTTGTTAAAAATTTAAATGATGAATTGATGTGTAAATGGGAGAATTATTATGAGAAGTTAGACGATAAATACACAAATCGAAATCGGAAAGTGGATGAGGGAATTTGGCGTAGGACGCAAATGTTTGGAACAAGGCATGAATCTGGTTGGAAAAATCATAATGATATGAGAAGACGGATGATTCATTATGAACATACGTACGATGTAATGAAAAATAATGAAAATCAAATTGCAAATTTATGTATGGTTAGTACTTATGTATGGATTCATCTTACATTCCCTGAATATGAGATAGAGCAATATCTTAAAGAAATTTTAGAAGGCTTAAATCGGGGAAAATGGAAAATGGTAAAAAAGACAGAAAATTTTTATGAATATAATAAGGGGGATTTATATTATTCTATTTGGCTGAAAAATTCTGAAAAAGAAGATAATAAGATGAACAGAGAGTTTCCAACATCTTATAAATGTTTAGAAATAAGAGTTTGTACAGATGATAAAAAAAATAACAAAAAAGAGATTGAGAAAGTATGGGGAGTTCTTAATAATGGTCCACGGGTAAAGGACAGAAATGGAGATTATAAAGAAATAAGTGATATAAAAGAAATTAAGCAGTATTTACCAGCGCATATAGAATTGGGATGTGGTCCATCTATTGAGTTAGGAATACCACCACTTAATTTTTTACATGATGTCTATTATGTTACAAACAAAGAAGATAATACATTTGTACTGGGACCGAAACAAGATAAATTAGGTTTTGAAATAGCAGCACATACGGAAAAGATGTATCAACTTTTTGCAACAATGTATAAAAAATGTTTTTTAGCAAAACCAATTTCACAATTTTATAGTTGTTTACAGGAATTATTTGGTAAAGAAGTTTTGTTGGATCCGTTATATACAAACAATTTTGACGGTGTCCCAATACAGTTAGGATTAAATGAATATTTTTTAAGGCGATATGAACAAGAAAATTTAATTCCAAATGTATTTTTTGATGCGAGAGCAAAAGCGTTGATTAGTGTTGGTTGTCATGCAGATAGAAGAAAAATACAGGAGGCAGCACGTCAGGCAGGGTTAAAGATTATACATATTGATCCAGAAGGATATACGAATAAAGATGGTGAATTTACACCATATGAATTAGAAGCAAAAAAAGATGGTGATTTATTTTATAAAAAAGATTGTTCTGTTGCCTTTAAAGAATTGTTAGAAAGTTTAGAAAATAGTTGCTTATAAAAAATGCTGAAAAAAGGAAGCGTGAAAAATAAAGTGGATTTTTGGGTGCACTTGCATAAGGGTTTATAAACCTCATTTTTATGTGCGTAAACAAAGCAAAAGCATGTTAGTTATTGTTGCGTTTTAATAACTTAGAACTATCTTGGTTTCAAGTAATCACCTCTCTTTGCAATCCGGACAGATTTCTTTTTGCCTGCAGATTGGTGAAATTCAGTTCCGTTATATCGGGCATGGCGTTTACAAAATCAACAAACTCGTAATAGGGTTTCATACGGGTATAGAGAGATATTTCTAGATGCCTGCGGACAAGTTCCGGCTTCTTGGCTTGGTCTGTTTCAAGGTTGTAGCCTTTGAGGGCTTCAATGATTTTATCCGACTTAGCTTTAGTTCTCTTTTTTATAAGCTTGCGGATATCTGGCTTCGCTTCTTCTCCGAAGATTTCATGCAGACCAGCTTAAAAAGGTATCTTGCAATTTCACGGAGTTTGCGGAAATCTTTTGGAGGAATAAAGGATCACCTGACGAGGTCAAATTTGTAGAGGTCTGCAATCCATTTGGTATCCTTCTTGTCGGCATTCTTAACTTTAGAATTAGTAGTTGCGATGGTTGCAACGATAACATTTTTGTGGACGTCAAGTCCACAGCAGATGGAGTATTTTAACTCCATCATAAGTAACACCACCTAAAAAATAAAAAGGAATAACAACATCGACTGTCAGACTGTGACTGAATAAACATGGTTTATGCCAATAGTAAGAGTCAGGATTCAAAGTCCAACATGTTTGTGTTTGAAAGGATGACTGCACATATAAGCATACGGGGACGAAAAAATTGCCACTTATCCTTCCGTACTCTGTAGTGTATTGATATTCCATAGAGGAATTATAAAACAAAGAGTGGAGGGGCACAATCTTTTTTCATAACTTGTTTGTGCCTTGAGCGAAGCGAAAGGAATGATTAAAAGTATGAATAATAAAAAAGAAAAACTATATGAATTGTTAGTGTTTGTTAGAAAACATAATGAGTTTTTTAGGGAAAAAATGCGGAATGTTGAACTTTGCAGAGAATATGATGCGATAACAATGTTGGGGATGCTGCCGAAAATTACAAAGCAAGATATTATAGAAAATAAAGAACATTATATAAGTTCATTTATAGATGAGGTGGCATGGGAATTGACGTCGGGGACGACGGGAGAACCCTTTAAATGCTATAAAACAACGAAAGAACGTATGTTAATGGCACTAGTAGAGTGGAATGAAAGAAGAAAATGGGATATAGAAGTAAATCCTCAAAAATTTTTCCCTTTAATGGGAGTAAATGAAAAATATGGAATTGATTTTGCAGATTTTGCCGACTTAAACATAATTAAAATATTTAAAATTATAGAAGCAGAAAAACCGACATGGATTTGTGGGTCTCCAACTACAATATATAACTATGCGAAGAAAATCGAGGAGAAGGTTGTAAAACCAATATCAAGTTTAAAGTTTATTGAATTACAAGGGGAATATTGTGAACCAATAACAAGAAATTATATAGAAAAAATTTTCGGATGCAGAACGGTGATGCACTATGGTAATAGAGAGTGTTGGGCAATTGCATATGAATGCAAATGTGGAAAACTTCATGTGATGGATAATATTATAGTAGAAAATGAATTAGACAAAGGAAGCGTAAATACATTGGTGGTAACTAATTTATTGGCAAAGAAGATGCCGTTTATTCGGTATTGCACAAATGATGTTGGACATGTGTACCATGAAAAGTGCGAATGCGGAAAAGAAACGCAAGTTGTTTATTTAGAAGGAGGGAGGAAGGCAAGTCTTGTTGCTGGATATGATATTATAGGGGATATTGCATTTAAAAAAATTATTCATAATGTGATAAATAAGGAGCGGATAGAAAAAGACATCATTAGAAGATATAGAATAGAACAGATTGGGCTTCATGAATTTATATATTACATAGATAAAGGAAAAGATTTTATAAGTGACTATTTGGAAGAAATAGTAATTGCTACTAAAAAAACTTTTGGAGATGATGTAAAAGTGCTTTTTTCAGACGATTATGAGGATAGTAAGAAGAAGTATAAAATATTTCAAACTTTTGGTGGAGAAAAATGAGACATAAATGTATTTGTAATAGTTCAGAGTAAAAAATCTGAAAGGATAGTATCGGAAGCAGATAGGGGGTGCAGCCTTTGAATAAGGAAAGTTTATATGATAGATGTATCGAAAACAATATAGAAAAAAGACCTGAAAAAGTAGCACTGATTTTTAAAAACAAGGAATATACATTTCAACAATTAAAGCAAGAAATTGAAACATATGAGATTTTATATAAACACCAGGGGGTTCAAAAAAATGATAGAATAATAATTTTAGGGAAAAATTCAGACGTATTTATTATTCAGGTTTTTGTATGTTTAAAATTAGGAGCAATTTTTGTCCCGATAGCCGAAAACACACAGGATTACAAATTGCAGTATATATTAGAAAATAGTAATTCAAAATATATATTTCATGTATGTGAAAATAAATTATTAAAGAATTTGTATTATGATGAAAAAAAGTGCTCTATGGGGTTAAAAAATAGAAAGGACTGGGGGTGTATAATTTATACATCAGGGTCAACGTTGTTACCAAAAGGAGTATTAGAACCATTAAGTTCAATGATCTATGTTGTAGAAAAAATAAATGAAAGTTTAAAGAATTCTGCAGATGATATAATTTTGGTTGGTTTGCCATTGTCATTTGACTATGGATTATATCAATTTTTTTTAAGTTATTCAGTTGGGGCGACGGTTGTATTATTAGAAGAATTTGGGTTAATACATAAATTGCCATATTATATTTGCAAATATAATGTAACAGCAATTCCTTTGGTGCCTTCAGTTTTTGCACTTTTGTTAAAATGTAAAAGAATGAATATGGTGAATATGAATTCTGTAAGATATATATGCTCGACTGGTGATGTACTGCAGGTAGGTTTGATTATGGAATTCCATAGAGATTTTCCAGATATAGACATCATTCCTATGTATGGATTGACGGAGTGTAAAAGAGTTTTTATTATGCCTAAAAATAAGTGGGAAAAAGTTATGGCGGGATCGTGTGGTGTACCATTAGATGGTATATGTATAAAAATAGAAAATGAGTATGGGGAAGAGGTTGACATTGAGGAAAAAGGAGAATTAGTTATATATGGAAAGAATGTAATGTGTGGATATTGGAATAATGAAGTAGAAACCAATAAACGTTTTTTTTTGAATGGCATACAAAGAGGAGTAAAATCAGGAGATATATTTTATCAAGATAGAGATGGATACTATTATTTTTGCGGAAGGAAGGAATATTATATAAAGAGAAGGGGGATAAAGGTAAGTCCAGTAGAGATTGAAATGATTATTTCAAAAATAAGTGGAGTAAGGCAATGTATTGTAGTAGGCTATTCGGACGAGATAGAAGGAGAAAAAATATTGGTGGTTATTGTAAAAGATCGTAATGCAAGTTTACGAAAGGAGGATTTATGCGAGCAATTAAATAAATTGCCATATGAAATGAGACCTGCAAAAATAGTGATATCAAAAGATGAATTGCCGCGGACGAGTAATGGAAAATATGACAGAAAAGCAATTGAGGGATTTATCAAGAATCATGGTATTGAGTGTGGGAGGGATGAAAATGAGTGTATCATATGTAAGTAGCAATAAAACTCAAATATATAGGTGCGAAAAAAAGATACGGGTGAATGTTAATGAAAAAAAAATACAATTAAAGGCGGAGGATATTGAGAAAAAAAATAAATTCTGGAAAATGTCTTTGGAAAAGAATAATAAACTTTTTAATGGAAAAGTTTTATCAGTTAATAATATAAAATGGCTGGAGGATACAATTTTTTTAGAGTTATATTATACAGACTATGCACATTTAAATTATATTATGAATCATAGCATAAACGAAATGTCTCCGTGTAGGTCTGTTGCAGCAGGAGCGTTGTTAATTACTAAGGACAAGTTTGCTATTGTAGGAAAAATGGGAAAAGGAACTTCATTTCCAGGAGTTATACAATGTATAGGTGGAGGACTTTCAGAAAGAGATGTTGAAAGTGACATTGAAGAAGCAACTTTAAAGACGGCTATAAGAGAATGTTATGAAGAAATTGGGCTTGAATTATATAACCGATTGGAAGGTGTAAGAAATAAATATGTTTACATTCGAGAAGATATGTCCACGTTTGGCGTTGTATATATTATAAATTTGGAACTTAATAAGAAACAGATATTTGAAAATTTTGCAAATTGCAAAGATAAAATTGAGTATGAAATAGAAAAAATAATTGCTGTGAGATGTGATAAAACCTCAATAAAGAAATTTTGCGAAGATAATCTATTGGTTGACTATTTGAATGCTGTACTTTACGACTATATAGGGTTATGTGATTTGGCATATTTTGGAAATGAGGTTTAAGAATATACTGTTAGACGGCACATTGTGGGAGGGGCAAACCGCACTTTGATTTCGGCAATAACATCTTTCCGATCGTGCGGTATCGGCACTTGCCGCAGACTCTCATCGGGATGACCGTAGATTGTTGTAGCCTTGTTTGAAAGG
>ERZ808024.373-NODE-373-length-21279-cov-8.883454_pt1 | contig 21279 bp, 25 predicted proteins | sample MGYA00380181_ERZ808024 | MGnify/ENA primary metagenome ERZ808024 (study PRJEB31490, sample SAMN06133413) | mouse gut metagenome | isolation source: Z2_1 | host: mice | place: China: Chengdu | collected 2015-05 ...
CAATGTCACGTTCTGAAATTTTCTCTTTAAGAAATTTTCAGGGATGTTGTCTATTGTTTAGTTATCAAGGTTCTTCGCTGTTCTCGTGTTTCTCGCGAGTCAGCTTTGATATAATATCATGCTCATTTTTATTTGTCAAGCCTTTTTTTCAACTTTTTTCAACAACTTTTTTCGTTCATGATATTAAACGGAGAAGGAGGGATTTGAACCCTCGCGCCGCTATTAACGACCTACTCCCTTTCCAGGGGAGCCCCTTCGGCCAGCTTGGGTACTTCTCCACAGCTTGCTGATTTCTCACAGAAAAAACTACCGCCCATTCGGCTGATAGTTTTTTCTAACGGAGAGGGTGGGATTCGAACCCACGCGCCCTCTCGGACAAACGGTTTTCAAGACCGCCTCGTTATGACCACTTCGATACCTCTCCAGATATTCAATTAACCCGCCGCGTTTCAGCGACATAGATGATTCTACCACACAACAAATCTATCGTCAATATCTAATTTCCATTTTTTCCACATTTTTTTATTCTATTCCATCATATGCCTTAAAATCCGCATATTTACGACTTTTTTAGAAATGCTCTTGCTATTTTCAGGTCTTCTGGAGTCGTGATTTTAATATTTTCGTAGGACCCTTCGAATAATTTGACCTCTGCCCCCATCATCTTCTCTACGACCATCGCATCATCCGTTACATTGATGCATTCCTGCCCTTCAAGCCTGGAGTACGCCTCTATGATCAGCGATGCCTCGAATACCTGGGGAGTCTGCACGATCCATACATATTTCCGCTCAGGAGTCTTAACTGCAAAGCCTTCTTCATTTGCCAGCTTCACAGTATCCTTGCTTGGCATCCCTGCCACACATGCATGATAGCGCTTCACACATTCATAGCCTCTTTGAATGATCTCCTCATCAACAAACGGACGGGCGCCGTCATGAATAAAAACATAACCGGGCGTCTGTTCTGCAAAGTTCCTTCCCTGCATCATCGCTTTTAGCCCTTGCCGCACCGAATCATATCGTTCTTTTCCGCCCTCTGTGACTGCACTTACCTTGCTGAAATCATATTTCCTCACTATCTCGTCACGGACATAGGATACCTGCCCGCTCCCCGCAACAAGTATGATCTCATCGATCAGCGCTGACTGCTGAAACACCCTTAACGGGTAACAGATCAGCGGTTCCCCGTTAAGTTCAATATACTGCTTCTGTACAGATGTCCCCATACGTTTTCCCTGTCCTGCCGCCAGGACGATTGCCGTGCATCTTATTCTCTCATTCATATTCATGCGTTATCTTTCTCCCAGCTTAAGATTCGGAACTGCATTGAGATCCCATCCGTGCCTTGTTCCGCCGATATACTCATAGTAAGCCGCTACGCCGATCATGGCCGCGTTATCCGTACAGTAGACAGGCGACGGATAGCAGAGCTTAATTCCTCTCTCCTTGCATGCCGATTCCATGGCCGCGCGCAATGCGCTGTTAGACGCCACGCCTCCGGCGATCGCGAATCGATCTGCCCGGTATTTTTCCGCCGCGTGCATTGCGTTGCCAACCAGCACATCCGTTACCGCTTTTTGGAAGGATGCCGCCACGTCAGCCTGACTGTAATCTATCCCCTTCATCCTGCACCCATTGATATAATTCAGCACGGCCGACTTAACGCCGCTGAAGCTGAAATCATACGGAGCATCCTCCATATGAGCGCGCGGAAATACAATTGCGTCAGGATCCCCCTCTTTTGCCGCTTTATCAATCTTCGGTCCGCCGGGATATCCAAGTCCGATCGCCCTCGCCACCTTGTCAAATGCCTCTCCCGCCGCGTCATCTCTCGTCCTGCCGATAATATCAAAGCTGCCGTAATCCTTTACCCGGACAAGATGGGTATGTCCCCCGGACACCACAAGACACAGAAACGGCGGCTTCAATTCAGGATGCTCAATATAATTAGCCGCTATATGCCCTTCTATATGATGTACGCCGATCAGGGGCTTATTGGCCGCGTATGCGATCGCTTTCGCTTCCGCAACTCCTACCAGAAGAGCTCCTACCAGTCCCGGCCCGTATGTGACCCCGACCGCATCAATCTCTTCCAGTGTGACCTCTGCCTCTGTCAGCGCCGCCTCTATCACCTGGTTGATCTTCTCAATATGCTTCCTGGATGCAATCTCTGGAACAACTCCGCCGTACACGGTGTGGAGCGCTATCTGTGAATATATGATATTCGATCTCACTTCCCGCCCGTTCCTGACGACCGCCGCCGCCGTCTCATCGCAGGAACTCTCTATTGCAAGAATTAACACATCGTTCTTACCGCCCATCTCTACACTCCTATTCCGAAAAAACAAGTTCCACTGTTCTTTTATCCTTTGCCGCTACCGCCCGCGGGAATATGGCTCTCACTTCCTCCATATATTCTTCGGGCTTCGTAAGCGACGGGCTGTAATGAGTCAGCCACATCTCCCTGACATCGGCCTCCTTCGCAAGATGCGCCGCCTCATAGAATGTCATATGCTTGTATTCTTTGGCCTTCTTAAGCTTATCCTTCTCTCCGTACATCCCCTCGCAGACGAACAGATCTGCGCCTGCCGCATTATTCCTGATGGAATCCGTCGGTCTCGTATCCGTACAATAGGCGATCTTAAGGCCTTTCCTTGCCGGGCCGAGAACCATATCCGGTGTGTATATGCTTCCGTCTTCCTCCACCGTCTGCCCCTTCTGCAAAACTCCCCAGTATTTCTGCGGGATCCCGGCAGCATTGGCGCGGTCAACATCGAATCTCCCTGCGCGGTCAACTTCCAGCGTATATCCGTAGCACAGGACATTATGATTGACACGAAATGCTTTTAGCCGGTAGCCATTCATCTCGAATGACTGTTCCGGCTCGGTAATCTCTTTATATCTGATCGGAAACGGCAGCTCCGGCGCGATCACCCGCAGAGCGCCTACCACCCGTTCAAGCCCCTTCGGCCCTACAAGCGTCAGCGGTTCCGTCCTGTCCGCGTTCCCCATTGTAAGGAGGAGTCCCGGAAGACCGCTTATATGGTCGCCGTGATAATGCGTAAAGCATATGACGTCTATCGCTTTAAAACCCCATCCCTTCTCCTTGATGGCTATCTGTGTTCCTTCCCCGCAGTCGATCAACAGGCTGCTTCCGTTGTACCTGACCATAAGCGACGTCAGCCAGCGGTACGGCAAGGGCATCATGCCCCCTGTTCCCAACAAACATACATCCAGCATATTTTACCTCGATCTTATATCTACATTATATTTTTATCCGAAAACTTCTTACGAACTCATCATAGCAGTCCTCACAGAGATCGAACTGGTCTACCTGATTATCTTTTCTGGAGAAATATCCCCAGCGCTTCTCCACTTCAAGCACGTCCTCCTGGGGAACCCCTTGGCGTACCAGAATCTCTTTCCCGCATTTATTGCAAATGATTTTTTCGATCTTCTCAGCTTTCTCTAATTCTGTTCTATATTGGCGCATACAATTCCTCCCGTGAGTATCTTATCACTTTTTTCTGCTTGTTACGCCTACATTATATCTGCTTTATTTCCTGCTTTCCATAGGAAACCTCTGTCATCCCTGCCACTTTGCTTCCAAGAGAAAAAATGGATTCAAGGACCGATCATGATCAGAGTACCCGGCCCTCCGGAACATGAAGAGACATGAGGATCGCGTCCTCCCTGGGATTCGAATAATACCCCTTTCGGACGCCGTCCATCGTAAATCCGCATTTCTCATAGAAAGAAACCGCCGACACATTACTCTCTCTGACTTCCAGCATCAACCGGACAATACCTCTGTCACCGCATATTTTCAACACCTGTCCGAACAGCAGACCGGCAACCCCTTGACGGCGGTATGACGAAGCTACCGCGATCCTTGCGATCTCCCCTTCATCCAACACAGTATACAGGATGGCATAACCGATCAGCTCCCTCCCGCTCCATGCGCCTGTCACCGCCGCTCTGCCGCTTCGCACCGTCTCCCTGATACCGTTTTCTGTCCAGGGATCAGGAAATATAATACTCTCCAAGGCCGCAATGTCTGCGGCATCAGCCTCCCCGGCCTCCCTAACTGTCCGCATCTTATAATTTCTCAATATCCCGGATCAGCTCCTCTACTGCTGCTTCCTTCGTGGCCCAGCTTGTACAGAACCGCACCGCACTATGGGATGCATCCACTGCCTCCCAGAACGCAAATGAATACTTCTCTTTCAGTCTCTCCAGATGATCGTTAGGCAGGATCGGGAACTGCTGATTGGTATAAGAATCAAACCGCAGTCCGTAACCTTTGTCCAGAAAAGCCTTCTTAAGGCGCATGGCAAGACCGTCAGCCTGCCGCGCAATGTCAAAATACAGTCCATCTGTAAATAAGGTATCAAACTGAATCCCAAGAAGCCTTCCCTTTGCAAGCATTCCTCCGTGCTGCTTGATCAAATACCGGAAGTCCTTCTTAAACGCCGGATTCGATATGACAACCGCCTCGCCGAACAGCGCGCCTACCTTCGTACCTCCTATATAGAATACATCCGTAAGGTTGGCAATATCTTCAAGCGTCAGCGTATTGGTCTGCGCCGTCAATCCGTACCCCAGCCTTGCACCGTCCATGAACAGCGGAAGATTTAACTCGGTGCAGGTATCATGCAAGGCCTGCAATTCTTCCCTGCTGTAGAGGGTTCCGTTCTCCGTCGGCTGGGAGATATAGACAAGCCCCGGCTGCACGATATGCTCATGATCCGCATCGTTCCAATGTATCTCATATGCCTGACGTACCTGCGCCGCCGTTATCTTGCCGTCCTCGCTCGGAAGCGCCAGTACCTTATGCCCCGTCGCCTCGACCGCTCCTGTCTCATGGACATTAATATGGCCTGTCGACGCTGCGACCGCTCCCTGATAAGGGCGGAGGATCGCGCTGATCACCGTAAAATTAGTCTGAGTTCCGCCCACGAGGAAGTGTACGTCAACATCCGCGCTGCCGCACAGCTTCTTGATCTTCTGTCTCGCACTGTCGCAGAACGGGTCATTCCCGTACCCTGCCGTCTGTTCAAAATTAGTCTCTTCCATCCTCTTTAAGATCAGGGGATGCGCCCCTTCCAGATAATCGCTTTCAAATCTTATCATGCCCTAACTTCTCCTTTCTTTCCCTCTCTGCCTGAGATACACGGAGATAATCCGGCCGGTGCTCTGCCGCCGGCTCGATACGCCCCTCTCTGTAATATCTGCTTCCAAGCGCGGCTACCGAAGCCGCCCGCTGCCGGTTCATATGGGCCGGTGCAAATGAGATCCGTCTTCCCGCCATGATCTGCTCCTTAAGAACACTGGCGAATACAGGAACACCGTCTCCTAAAAATATGATCTCCCGGTCATATTCATGAAGTCTCTGACCAAGTTCTTCGATACCAACCGCCGTCTGATCTTCAAGTATCACCAGGTCTTTCCCGTCAAATTCATAAATACCGGTATATACCTGTCCTCTCCTTGCGTCCATGATCGGACACACGATCTTGTCCGTACCGCACATATTATAGGCAAGCCCTTCCAGCGTAGGTACATGGATGAGCGGCTTCTTAAGCGCCAGGCCCAGTCCCTTCGCAGTCGCCGATCCGATACGCAGGCCGGTAAATGAACCCGGTCCCCCCGCCACTGCAATCGCATCCAGCGTATTCAGATCAAATTCGATCATCTTCGCCACTTCATCCAACATAGGAAGCAAGGTCTGTGAATGCGTCTTCTTATAATTCACCGTATATTCCGCTATGATCGCCTCCCCGGCCGTCTCTGCCTCCACGACGGCCACGCTCGCGACCAGACCGGAGCTGTCCAGTCCTAGTATTCGCATATGTCAATCCTCCGATAATCAAATCCCTTCTCCGGCGCCTTCTCAATACGGATCTGCGTATAGTGTTCCGGAAGGATCTCTTCGATCAGGTCCGCCCATTCTATCAGGCTGACTCCCCCGCCGTAAATATAATCCTCATATCCGATCTCTTCCATCTCTTCCACATCGCCGATCCGGTACACATCAAAATGATAGAAGGGCAGCCGCCCTTCCTCATATATCTGCACGATCGTAAATGTAGGACTGCTGACCGGCTCCCCGATCCCAAGCCCTGCCGCCAGTCCCTTGGTAAATACCGTCTTCCCGACGCCTAAGTCTCCGATCAATGTGTATACCTGTCCCGCCGCAGCGTCTCTGCCCATCCTGACGCCCAATTCATAGGTCTCACGTTCACTGTTCGTTTCTATTATCATCAGCCTGTCTCCATCTGAAATATATTTCATTCACGGCCGGATACGGCCCTGCCGATAATTATAACACATCTTTCCTTCTTGTGCTACTCGTGATATAATATTTTATGATACCAGACGACATATCTGCTATTTAAAAGTATTGAACAATATTGAACAATCAGGAGGAAAAATCAATGAAATTCACATTCTATCACAACAACATCAACGTTTTAAATCTGGAAAAATCAATAGATTTTTATCAGAAGGCGCTTGGGCTGACCGTCACAAAGGAACACGAAGCCGACGACGGAAGCTTCAAGCTGGCATTTCTCGGCGACGGACAGACCCCGCATATGTTGGAGCTCACCTGGCTGCGCGATATGGACAGGCCGTATGAATTGGGCGACAATGAATCCCATCTTGCAATGCACGTAGACGATATGGATGCCGCACTGGCTCTCCACAAAGAAATGAACTGCGTATGTTTCGAAAACCCGGATATGGGCATATATTTCATCAATGACCCGGACGGGTACTGGATCGAGATCTGCCCCGTCCATTAATTTCAGTAGTAAATAACAGGGAATAGCGTGTGTTCTATTTTAAGACCGGCCGGATCTTCTTATATATGAGCAGCACGATCAGCGATACCAGGAATCCCTTCAGCAAATTGAAGGGCGCTACCGCGAATACGGCAAATGTAGTCAGATCCGTGATGTAATGATTGACGGCCGCTCCCATCCCGACCAGCGCGTCCATCGGCATTCCGAAGGCCTTGGCATAAGCGGGGAGCAGAACACACGCATTAAGAAAACATCCCACGAACGTCATGAACGCCGTTCCGACGATCATACCGATCACCGCCCCTGATTTGGTGCGTCTCTTCCGGTAGACTAACGCCGCCGGAACCACCAGCGCACATCCGATAAGGAAATTGGCAAATTCCCCCACTCCCGCAGTGTCCGTACCGTTAACGGCAAAGTTCAGCAGGATCTTGAGGAATTCGATCCCGGCGCCTGCAAGCGGCCCCATGGCAAAAGATCCCACCAGCACGGGTACTTCACTGAAATCGATCTCATAAAATGCCGGCGCAAAGGGAAGCGGGATCTCAAACAGCATCAGCACGACGGAAATAGCCGCAAGCATCCCCATCTGCGCCATATGTCTTACTTTTACTCTGGTTCCTGTATTTGTATTCATCTTCTCTTCCTCTCTGAATCTCCAGTACATCATCACTTCAAGAATACTGCAATGATGTATTACTATTCCATTTAGTCAGATGATATTATAACCCGTTGTTTCCCTTATTTCAAGGCATTTCCTCATTTTTGCGGGCTGGCGCACCCTTGTTAAATTCTAAAAAAATTATTATATATTCGTGAATATTTTGTTATATCTCTTGTGACTTCATCCAAAACATACTACAATAAAAACATTTTAAGGAGGATTAGACTCGTGAGTATAGATAATAAAAAATCCGCGGAAAACACAGAGGATTTTTTCAATGATGATTTTGAGGTCGTCTACCAGGAAGAATATTATTCCAATTTCCTGCGCAAGGAATTAGAAGCAAAACCCTCTGACAGCTATAAAACCGATAATGGTTATGATGATAGCTTCGATGATAGTGATGATAACAGTTATGATGATGGTTATGACGATAATTATGGCGGTAATTATAATGATAGCCGCGACAATCAATACCGCGGCCGCAATGAGCATCACTATGATTATGACGATTACGATAATTACGACGATTATGATGATTACGGCTATAGCCGCCGTACCAGCTATAAGAAGAGGCTCCTTGCCCCCGATCTGATCTCCCCTGCGTCGAAGACGGCAAAAACCGGGTTTAAAATCATTTACAGGCTTATTAATCTGCTGCTGCGCAGCGCAACACTGATCCTGATCGGTGTCATCACCTATACACTGGCTGTGAATTTCTGGGAAAATCACGGCGCCTACGGCGATATACTCCGCGCGGTTGCAGAGAATAACTACATCCTTGGGGCTTACGCCGCTGTCGCGGCTTTCCTGATCCTGTTTGAATGCATTGCCTTCCTTCTGGTGTTGGGAACAAGCAAAAAAAGCGACCGCAGAGGCCGCCGGGTGGATTCGGGAAGGGGATTATTCTCCTTTGTCTTTATCTATGGCGCCGCTTATATGGCTTACTTCCTAAACGAACTGGTGCCGCTTACTCCCGCACCGCTTCTGGGCGTACAGGGCGCTCTGCGCGTCTTCGGATCCATGCGCTTCACCCTGCTGCCCCTATGCGTTGCCGGAATCATAAGCTGTCTTGTCCGCAAATTCGCCATCCGATAAGCCTGTTACATTAATTCAGGAAATTATCAATAATGATTCCTTCCGCTTCTTCCTCTGTCATCCCCAGGGTCCGAAGCTTCACCAACTGCTCGTCATTAATCCTGCCGATCGCCGCCTCATGAATGATCGCCGCATCCAAATGTCTGGCGTTGATCTCAGGAATCGAGCTTACCTCTGCATGATCCATAATGATCGAATCACACTGCACGTGGGCATGGCATTTGGCATTGCCCACCGCTTTGGGGTGAAATACCTGCCTCGATCCGCCCTTTGCCACTGATCTTGATATGATCTGGGCGGAGCTTCCCTCTCCGTTCATCTGTACTTCCATATTGGACTCTGCCGACTGCTCGTCATGCGTCATTAATTTTTCCACGACATATAATCTGGAATTCGCTCCCATCTTCACGTCCGTCTCCCGGACCGTGGAATCTACTCCCTTGATCTGCGCGGTGTCCAGGGTAAATACCGCATCTTCTTCCAGATAGATCCTGGTAACCGGGTTCAGTACCTTCGCACCCGTCCCCTCTCCCTCGCCGTAATGCTTCTCTTCATAACGCACATTAGCTCCCTTCCCTACATGGAAAGAATGAATTCCGTTGTGACGGCTCTCGTTGCATCCGCTGTTATGGATCCCGCATCCCGCAACGATCGTCACATCGGCTCCTTCGGCGATATAGAAATCATTGTATACCTCATCCTGCATCCCGGAAGCGTTCACCACCACCGGTATATGCACCTGCTCTCCTTTCGTCTCTCCGTCTATATAAATATCAATTCCCTGCTTGTCTTCCTTCTTCTTGATCTTAACATGCTCGCTGTCTCCGTGACAAAGCGCAATCCCGTTGTGCCGCAGGTTAAAGGCACCCTTCTGCTGAAATCCTGATTCGTCGATCTGACGCAGTATCTTTTCCGTGATCTCATCTAATTTTGTCATCCTTCACGCCCTCCTATCACACATCCGCCCGATTCATACAACTGCAGCTGTCACCTTTGTCCAACAATGCAGGAAGTATCTCATCCCGTGCTCCGACTGATTTGACCGTTCCGTCCTCGATCACCATGATCCTGTCCGCCATCCTGATGATACGTTCCTGATGAGAGATCAGGATCAGGCTCTCCTTCTTCTTGTCATGGATCTTCTCAAATTCGCGGATCAGCATCGAAAAACTCCAAAGATCGATCCCGGCCTCAGGCTCGTCGAAGATACAGAGCTTATGAGGCTTGGCCAGCACAGTCGCAATCTCCAGGCGCTTCATCTCACCGCCCGAAAGCGTGGCGTCCACTTCGCGCTTGATATATTCCTGGGCGCACAAGCCTACCCTGCTTAATAGCTCACAGCACTCACATTCCCTAAGTTCATGTCCTGCCGCCAGGGACAATAATCTGTCAACCGTCATTCCCTTGAATCTCGGCGGCTGCTGAAAGGCGAAGCCTATCCCCGCATTGGCCCGGTGATTGATATCATAAGAGGTAATATCTTCCCCATCCAGAAGGATCTGCCCGCCGTCCGCCGCCTCAATTCCCATGAGCACCTTGGCAAGCGACGATTTCCCGCCGCCGTTCGGCCCGGTGATCACAAGCATCTCTCCATCGTCCACGTGGAAACTGATATTCTTCACAATGCTTCTCTCTATTCCATTTTCAGTTACCTTGAATGTCAGGTCCTTTACTTCAAGCATATATGATACGCTCCTTTTCTTTATTGTGTTAAACAGATACATTATAATCATTTTCTGCCTTAAGTGCAATCATATATAGATTTTTTAGCAAAAGACCCGAAGATCCCATCACTCCACGATCAACGGTACGATCTCGCTTCGCTTCACATCCACAAGCCCTTTGTCCGTCAGTTTTAACGCGGGGCTTACCGGAAGTCCCAGAGTTCCAAGCGACATAACCGGATTACTATGCCGATACCCCAGATCCTTAAGGCTGTCCCGGACTGCTCTAAGCCCGAGAGCCGTCTCTCTGACTCCCTGCTCGGAAAGTATACCGCACACCGGCAGCGCCAGCTCTGCAAGGACCTTTTTGCCCTTAACGGTCAGGAATCCTCCCTGCAGTTCTTGAATCCTTCTCACGGCGAACAGCATATCCTCCGGGTCGTCCCCTGCAACAAAAAGATTGTGATGATCATGGAAATACGTGGCGGCAACGGTTCCGGTATTCAGACATGAGCCGGTAATGAATCCGTAACCGATATTCCCGTTTTTCCCGTGACGTTCTAAGACCATGGCAAGCAGGCACCCGCTGCCCTTCCAATCCACTATATGATCCCGCACCGGCATGGCGATCAGCTTCTCCTCCGTCTGTGTCCGGTCCGGGTGCACCTCTATCACGCGAACGGTAACTTCATCTCTGCCGCTATCCGTCCTGACCTCAAAATCTGCAAGCGTCACCGGCGGCAGGCAGACACTCCGGTAAAAATCTTCCGGGAACCGGTAGGATACCGGAACCTCCCGCCTGTTTTTCTGCGAGAAGATCTGAACGCCGTTCTTGTATACATACGACGGCTCCATCACCGCAGGGTCATCAAGCAGCACAAAGTCTGCAAGCTTCCCGGGCGCAATCACTCCTCTGTCATACAGATGCATCCTTCGGCTCGGCGTGTATGTGGCGCAGTAGATCGCCATTTCCGCAGGGAACCCGGTCTCTATTGCCTTCTGTACAACATAGTTAAGCTGCCCTTTCTCGTAGAGGACATCTGCCATGGTATCGTCCGTCACAAAACCGCAGTATTCATAGAGCTGATTTTGACAGATATATTCCAGCACTTCCGGTTTCAGCATCTTGTCCTGTATCTCGAAGAACATGCCGTTTTCGATCCGCTGCTTCACCTCTTCCAGAGTATGTTCCGTATGATCGCCGTCAATCCCCAGATATAAGAACCTGGCAAGATCCAGATCCAGAAGCGACGGGCAATGCCCCTCGATTACATAACCCGGATGCTCCTTGCAAAGATAATCCAGAAACTTCGTGATCTCCAGATCATTTTCCCGGATGATCTGCCTGTAATTCATGATCTCCCCCACACAGACAACATCCTCTTCATTCAGCAGATGCTTCATGGCGCCGCAGTCAATGATCCCCCCTGTGGTCTCAAGCTTCTCATTGGTTGACGGCACGCTGCTCGGTATCCCGTAGAAAATGTCGATCGGCGCATCCTTCGCCGCAGAGATCATCTCCAGAACTCCGCGGGTCCCCTTGACATTAGCCATCTCGTGAGGCTCTGATACGATCGTTGTCACACCGTACGCCGCGACACAGTCTCCAAAAGGCTCCGGCGTCATCATACTGCTCTCGATATGCATGTGAATATCCACAAGTCCCGGAATCATATATTTCCCATCGGCATCCAGCACGGCTTCCGCCTGAAAGTCCGTATCCCGCTTCCGGTCAATATAATAGAATCTGCCGTCCTTCACAGAGACATCCGCAGGAATAAACCGCTTCAGATAAGTGTTGAATACCTTCGCGTTCCTGATCAGCAAAGAAACTGATTCCATAAAGCTTCCTCCTTAAACAATAGTATAGAAATAGAGCATGCAGACTACCACAAGCACATACATAACAGGCTCGATCTCCTTGATCTTCCCCGCCGCGATCTTCATGATCAGATATGCCGGAAGCGCAACGCAGATTCCGTTCGCGATATTATTTGCAAATATCGTAAATGTAACACAGATAAACGCCGGTACATATTCTGTGATGTCTGAATAATTCACATTGCGCATTCCGCTCAGCATATTCATACCGATAAAGATAAGTATCGGCCCTGTTGCCGCGGATGGAATGATCAGCGCTATAGGCGCTAAAAACAGCGACAGCGCGAAGAATATACTTGTGAAAACCACTGTCAGCCCGGTCTTGCCGCCGGCCTCTACACCTGCGGAGGATTCAAGATAAGTAGTCATGCTCGGCATAGTGAATAACGCACCGAAGCTGGTCGCGACCGCGTCTACCTTAAAACATTTGTCAATTCCCGGAAGATTGCCGTCCTCATCCAGATACCCCGCCTTCGCGCCCACGCCGAGCACAGTCCCGAACGTAGAGAAGAAGTCAGGAACAAACAGCGCGATCAAAAACGGAATATACGCAAAATTCAAAGCCCCCGCAAAATCGACCTGAAGGAACTGCTTCCCTATATTGGCCGGAAGTGAGAACAGGCTCTCCGGAAGCTTCGTCACCCCAAACGGAATGCCGATCACGGTGGTGACCAGAATTGCCAGGATCATTCCGCCCGGAATGTTGCGGACCTTGATGACAAGAAGCAGAATGAAGCCGATCGCTGCAACGATCACGGACGGAGAAGTCAGGTCTCCGAATGCAAGATTATTCTTATCCGCATTTGCTACGATCAGCCCGCAGTTCTTCGCACCCAAAAGGGCGATAAACAGACCGATGCCGGCGCTCACCGCATGCTTCATACTCACCGGGATCACACGCACAACGGCTTCTCTAAGCCCCAGGAATGAGATCAGGATAAACAGGATACCGCTCCAGAAGATAACGCCCGCAGCGATCGGCGCGCTGATCCCTTCATTGGATATCATGGAAGCCACGATCCCCACGCTGCCGAGTCCCGGCGCCAACGCAAACGGACGGTTCGTATAAAGCGCCATTGCGCAGCTCGTCAGAATGATCAGAAGAACCATCGCCGTAAGCACTATATGCTTGTCCAGACCGGCTCCGCCCAGAATATTGGGAACGGTTGCAAGGACATAGGCCATTGTGACGAATGTGGTCAGTCCCGCCAAAAGCTCTGTTTTCACATCTGTTTGGAATGCTGACAGTTTAAATTGTTTTTCAAGCCAGTTTTTCATTTGTTTTACTCCTTTTCCTCTTGATAATAGTTCTATATTTATAGTATGATGAGGAAAATAGAATGTCCAATTCATATTTTCCATAAAAACTATGCCAAATTGGAATATATCAGGGAGCGGAGCATGAATTTTCAGGAATTGAACTATATCTTATGCATTGCAAAGCATCAGAATCTTACTAAAGCAGCTCAGGAATTATATATTTCTCAGCCGACTCTGACAAAATATCTGCAGAGGCTTGAGCGCGAAGTGAACGGGAAGCTCTTCGTCCGCAGCGGGAACAGCTATACGGCAACCTATCTGGGACGAAGGTATATGGAGTATGCCAAGAAGATACTGGCGGTGAACCAGGACTGGGAGAAGGAACTGCAAGATCTTACCTCCTACAACGAGGGCGAACTGAATATTGCATTTCCGCTGATGCGCAGCTCATGCATGGTTCCTCAGATCATGACGGTATTCCACAAGCAATACCCGGGAGTCCGTGTCAACCTGAGAGAGGAGACCTATGCCATTCAGGAAAAACTGCTTCTGGACGATCAGCTTGACTTTGCGATCTTTAATGAGGCAAAGCCGCACCCTAAGCTGGAATACGAGACGCTTCTTAAGGAAGAAGTGCTGCTTGTGATGCCAAAGGGGCACCCTCTGGCATCTCTTGGCGTGAAAAAGGACGGAAAAGAATATCCCTGGATCGATCTTCGGCTGCTTGGTCAGGAGCCGTTTATCCTGCACTTCCCGGAACAGACGACCGGGCAGATCGCGCTTGAATTATTTGAAAAATACGGAATCTGCCCGTCTGTTCCCATACGCACAAGGAACACTGTGACCTGTGTCAAGCTATGCCAAAAGGGGATGGGACTGTGCTTCATCCCTGAAAATTATATGAAAAATATTGAGCTTCAGGAACCTCCTCTGTGCTTTTCCGTCGGCGACGAGGGGGCGTTCAGCACGCTTACGATCGCATTCCGCAAAGGAGCTTATCTTCCGGCCTACGCACGGGATTTTATACGGATCGCGCAGCAGAATCTCTGACATGCAGCACTGACACGCAGCAAAATCGGTGTTCTCACAGATTCAGATAACTATATAGCTGACTTATATGACAACAACAAAACAATCGTCAGCATCAGCGTAAAAAACTCCGCAAGCGGAACAGCAAGCCATACGCCCGTCACCTCTAAGAATTCCGGCAATCGCAGCCACGCCGTCCTCGCCTAGCAGCTTCATCATCGTTACATTGAACAGAAATGTCGTTACGGCAGCCGAACACTGGCTTACCATCTCCGATGCACCATTGGAACAGCTTTTTCGCAGAACGTCCCGTCGGCAGCGACACCTGCATTATGTTAAAGACAGCAAAATAAAGCTGTACCGTCAGATAATCCCTGCAATAGGGAAACAACACTTCGCTTGCCCCCAATCCCCAGATGATCTCAGCCAAAAACAGAAGCCTTGCCGCTTCTGTAAGCCGCCTTCTTCTTGTGTAGTCGTGGATCGTAAAGCCGACTGTATTGGTAAAGATCCGATGCAGTTCCTTTTTAAGGAAGGTGTTGCTAGGGTATAACTTCGGCGGTATCTGCAAGAGTACATTGATATAACAGGAGTCCGGTGTTATAATCGACTCAATGAATCGGAATTTGAGGGGAGATTTATATGGAATGCAAAAGAATTAATAGTCGGAATAGAAATCTTATTAATGCATTTATTAAGCAACATTGGTATACGACAACAATGATTATTCGTGGCAAAGAAATTGATATGACTAAGGCAGAGGGGTTTTACTTTAGTGAAGAGAAAAATATTATTGGTTTAATAACATACATAGTTTATAACGATATATTAGAGATAACATCTCTTGATAGTCTACAGGAAAATCAAGGAATTGGGAGCAAACTTGTAGAAGCTGTTATACATGAGGCGAAGGAAAGAAAATGTCAAAAGATTGTTCTTATAACAACCAATGATAACATTAATGCTATTAAATTCTATCAGAAAAGAGGATTTGACATGGCACATCTGTTCCGTAATGCATTAGATATTTCAAGAAAATTAAAGCCAGAGATTCCTTTATTTGGTGAAAATTCTATACCCTTGCTTCATGAAATTGAATTTGAACTATCTGTATAAAACCTAAATTGATATGACGAAAGGATATATTATGATTGATAATAAACAGATCAAAGAAATTCTATTTGGATTAGGAGCAGATTTATGTGGAATAGCGAGTATAGATAGATTTAATGACGCTCCTAAAGGGTATCATCCTACTGATGTTTTACCAACTTGCAAATCAGTTATTTCTTTTGGATGTAGATTTCCGATAGGAACTCTAAGTTGTAATTCTCCTGTACCTTATACAAGAGTGAGAAATTCTATTACGCCCAAAATGGATGCAATTGCCCTTGATTTTTGTATTGAAATGGAAAAATATCAAATCGCTTGTGTACCAATTCCAACAAATGAAAGCCAATGGGACGAAAATACTAAGAGATGGCGTTCTATTATTTCTCAAAAGCATGCTGCTCAGGCAGCGGGATTAGGTACGATAGGGAGACATTCTTTGCTTATTACACCAGAATTTGGAAGTATGGTTTGGTTGGGAGCTGTTTTGTGTGACCAAGAATTAGAATGTGACAAGTTAAAAGATAATATTTGTAATAATTGTAATGCCTGCGTAAACATATGTCCAGTAAATGCGTTAGAGCATTTAGAGCTAGAGCAACAGGCATGTTGGGATTATGCCTTTGGTGATGATAAATCAATACAAAACTGGGTGATAAGCTGTCACAAATGCAGAGATATTTGCCCTTATAATTTAGGAACAGAAAATTCGTTTTTAAAGAATTTTAAAGAAGTAGACTAATTCTAGTTCATAGAATTGAACAACTCAGAATTGATGGAGGACAAACTATGGAATATAAGGACTATATTAAGCAAGGCTTGAATGGGAACGCCCCATTAAAATTAATATTATGCGGAAATATACAGGGGACGGAAAATGATAAAGTAGGTGTTGTATCAGTTGTGTATGCTACAAATGATAAGGACTTAGCAGAACAAAAAATGAATGAATTGATTGCCGTCAATCCTAATAATTATTACATGATTTATAGTGTGCCACTAAATGTTGATTTGACGGAACTTTCTCATTATCCTTCAATAGCAATTTCTAAAGATGATTTACAATAAAAACAATTCAAATTGTCGGAGAGTAACACAACAAAAAATTCAGAAGTTGCAGAAAGGGGGCGGGCAACTATGAAATCAAATCTATCGTCTCCGGGCACAATATACGGTCTGGTTATATCTGGATCAAGTATCGAATAATTAGTCATCAGAGAATATCTTTTGTGCTCAAAACGGTGTCCAACCCCTGGCTCAATAATCAGCACACGCCCCTTCCTGTCTGAAAGCATCGCCTGCATGGCAGCATCTTTGGCATATACAATTTGATGATTCTTTACGATGTCAAAAGCTTCATCGTTTCCATTTACATAAAGCAGCGTCCCGACATTCCCGTTCTTATTTACTCCATGAAAAGAATGGTACTTATTGTCCGGCATTTTTATCCCGATAAAAATCTGTCCTTCTCCGTGATGACCGTATGCGTCCACACGGACAGGTCTATCTCAAAGTTAAACCCGACGATCGTATCATCCCCATTATATACAAATCTTGTACACATATTTACACCTCTTTCAACTGTTCTATACATCCTGACTGTATTGCCTCTATGTTCTCTGCAATCTTTTCCTCCGGCCAGTCCCACCATCTCATTTTAAGCAACCGCTCTATTCTTTCATCAGAAAACCGCTTTTTTATCGGTTTTGCGGGGACGCCTCCAACAATGGTATAGGGAGGCACATCTTTCGTGACAACTGCACGGGTTCCGATGACCGCTCCGTCCCCGACCGTCACGCCTGCCAAAATAACCGCTTCATATCCAATCCATACATCGTTTCCAATATTAATATCACCCTTATTATCCCATGCTTTTGTGACATCCTTTTTCTCAAGCCCCCATTCTTCGAAAAACAATGGAAACGGATAAGTAGATAAGGAATCCTTTGTATGGTTCGCACTATTGAAAAGGAATTTTGCACCGCATGCAATCGAGCAGAACTTTCCGATCCTGAGCTTATCATGATTAACCTGATAATGATATAATACATTATTACGCTCAAACATTGCAGGGTCATGTACAAAATCATGATACATCGTATAATCTCCAATTTCGATATTGGGGTTCGTAACCACATTTTTCAAATAGACAGTCTGTAGATCTCCTGTCCTTGGATATATTTTTCGTAGATCTGCCATTTTATTACCTCCAATCCGTATAGAATACACCACTATTTTACCTGTCCGCCGACACATCTTCCATACATTAATTGGTACAGAAATGATCAGTATAAAAGAGAGCCGCCCATCAATGATATGTGATATGAGCAAACTCTCCTTTTGTTATTTCTGATATATTATTTTTCTGATGGCATACACCGAAAGATAGTATCTATCAGCAAGTTCTCCAACCGTAACTCCTCTGTGATATTCTGCAAGGATAGCTTTATTGCGTCTTTCAAGCTCCCTTCGGTAACCAGACAATTCACCCCAAGATCTATGCTGTTCACTCTTAGCCGGAATATAGATATATCCTGCCTGGACATATTTTTGTAATTCCTTAACCAACACATCCGGGAGAATTTCATTTGCATTTATATATTTCATATACAGGCTTCCTCCTTGATTCTCCTAAAAACCACACGAAACATGTATGATCAGGTTCTAATTCAAGCAGCAAAGCCAGCTATACTTCTACATCAGCGACTTATATTTCTCCATGCAAATGTCGCTTATTATACTGGCTTTGCATGGAGAAAGCCTTGATTTTTTCTTTTTTTATTCCTGCACATAATATCCTCCGATACGTTTATCCCCATTCTTTTAATGCTGCTTTCACAGCCAGAATTTCTGTTCTCTCTAATGAACCGGAAAACAAAAAATCCCATCTTCATATTTATTATTGTTTCCCGTATATTCATCGATCACATTTTTCCAGAATAGATATGCCTGCTCACTTCCAGAAGACGGCGAAACCTCCCAGGCTCCCGGATATTTTTCAAAACACAGGATTGCTGCCCTCTTTCCGATTCCCTTTCTTCTAAACTTCGGGAGTACCATAAACTCTGCAATACTATGCCCAAAGCCGTTCTTTTGCATATGGGTATTGATCATCACAAATCCCAATAACCTCTCACTTCCCTGCTCCTTAATAAAGCAGGCTTCCCTGCCCTTTTCTGTGAAATAGTTTTCAAACCACGGATATTCAAATAATGCATCTTCATTCATATCATTCTGGTCATTCAGGCTTTCCTCAAATAAGGAATATTGCAGAAGCCTGTATAAAATTTCCCTTTGTGTTTCCTCCACCCTTTTTAATATAATATTCATATATCTCCTTTTTACAGATGCTCCTGCGAAAAGATCATCCCATGCTCATTACCTCCAACGATATATACTGTTGATCACACTTTCTGCCGCCTGCCCTGCCGTTATGTGGGAAACATCTATCTTTTCTGTGTCCAGATCTTCATATAAACCGACCCTGGCAATGCTTCTCTGAATCACATCCTCTGACCGAATACCTGCATCCACATCCTTTTGCAGGCGTTTTCTCAATTCATCCGCACCGCAGATCAGAGAAATGATGTGTACCAGACAATGCTCTATATCCAGCTTCGACAAAATCTCATCAATGATCGCCTGTTCATGCATCACCCAGCAAAATATAATATTTTCATATGCACTGCAACGGATAAACTGATTCAGCAGGAAGCAAATATTCTCCATTACCATTTTCTTTGTTTCCGGCGTCACCTGAAAGGGCTACATATCCCAGCACCAGTCCCCGTCTAAGAATACACTTCCTGGCAATTTACTTTTCAATACTTGACAGGTGGTGGTCTTTCCCACTCCCATCGTACCGCCTATTAAGTAAATATTTTTCATAGTTTTGTTGTTTCCTTCAATTCCAATACCATCAGATTATCTTCATCCCGCTTCTGGATCACATGAAACCCCTGCTTCTGATACATCCTGTATGCATAGTTATCCTTATTTACGCTAAGGGAGACTTTTTCATAACCTTTGCTTTTCAATAGTACTATCATTTCCTGTATCAGCTTGCTGCCAATCCCCTGCTGCCGAAACTCTTTCTTTACCGAAATTGCAAACTCCGGTGTATGTTCATCCACATTACCATATCCTTTTATTTTACCTGCCAGTATCCTTGTCCATACCGCGCCAAGCAAATGCCCGTATGCTTCTGCCACCAGGCACAGATCATCCGCCTGCCCAAAATCCGCAATATACACTGCAAGCTCCGGCTGATTTATAATCTCTTTCGGCGGCGCCGCGGCACCCTTGGGAAGATAGATCGCGTCATACAAAAAATCTTCCAACACGGAATACTCCTCTGGTTTGAGCGGACGAATTACTATTTCGTTGCAATCCTTTCTTACATCAGCCCGACTCAAAAATTGCCGGATCGCTTCTGCTGCCCGCTCTGCATTTGAGTAAATTGCCGGATGACCGCCGCTCGAAAACATACAGATCTCTGCCCCTGTTTTCCCGGATATGGCTTCATATTCATCCCATATATCCGGTCTCACCATTTCGTCCCCGGCGCTCCCCATGAGTAAAAGAGGAACTTCTAATTCCGAGATGGGCTTAAAGAACAAAGGCAAATTTTCTTCCGCACACTGAACAAGCGCCTTCGTATCCATATCCACGATCTGTTCCCAGTCTTCTCCCTGGCACCACTGATAAAACCCGACTGCCTGTTCATCCTGCTTTGCACCTGCGCGCTCATTGAGCAATTTCCGCGCAAAATCTTCTCCCAAAGTCCGTCCGTCAAAACTGTCTGCTACTACTTTTCCCACCAGATCCGGGCGCAGCAAGCCTGCATTTACTGCCGCCCACGCACCGCCGCTGCTTCCCACAAGGCTTACCTTCCCGTAATCCAGATGTTCCAGCAAAGCAATGATTTGCCGTGCTTCTTCCTGCCATAAGTCTGCCGGGAATTCCGTCAGACGGTCTGATCTGCCATGCCCCAGAAAATCTAGAAGGATCACTTTAAAATGCTCTTCATACAATGGAAGAAGCATTTCAAACATTCTGGATGATGCTGTATTTCCATGCAAAAATACTACTGGATTTCCTTTTCCTGATTCTGAATAATAAATTCTTTTTTCCTGATAAATAAAATATGACATTCTGTGCCTCCTGATCTGTACTTGTTTTTTGTATCAAACCAGCAAGGCTGTCGAACACAAGCCTTGCTGCTAGTGTTCCTTTGTCCAGATACCCATTTTCTCAACCTCCGATTTTCATTTTTTCCAGTATATCATGGAATCCTATGTAAGCACCATACTATTTTACATACTATAGATTATATTTTATAGTACAATTGCCTGCCCTTATGATAAATTGGAATTATTTTTAAGACGCACTGATGGTATTGATTATTCTAATGCTTGAAAGCCACCAATTTAATCCTTGGGAGCCACTTATAATTTAATGCTTGAGATCCATTACAATATACTAGATATAGTACGTCTATTATTTACCGCTTATAACATTGTCTCAGGATTGTTTTAAACCTGCAAAGGTAAATACACTGTGTTGCAGCCCTTGCAGGTTTAAAACAATTCTGAGATAGAATAATCAAGCAGTTAAGGATAAGTGTACTTTGATCATAGATACACTATATATTGTGGTGGCTCTGAAAGATTAAAATAGACTTGTATTGTAAGTAGGAAATAATCCGTATCTGTCAATTCATGTGTATTTCTGATACAATCACTTCAAATTATGGAGGTATTGCC
>ERZ808024.381-NODE-381-length-20639-cov-3.739179_pt1 | contig 20639 bp, 15 predicted proteins | sample MGYA00380181_ERZ808024 | MGnify/ENA primary metagenome ERZ808024 (study PRJEB31490, sample SAMN06133413) | mouse gut metagenome | isolation source: Z2_1 | host: mice | place: China: Chengdu | collected 2015-05 ...
GCTCCCTACCAGAACCGGAGGGTCCCCGGGGCGTCTGTCACACAGCTTTACAGGTATTTCTTTCCCGGTAACCTGTCTGGCTGCCTCAATCACCTCAAAAACGCTGGTTCCCACCGCATTTCCAAGATTAAAGCAGGTACTTTCCCCGCCATGTCTCAGATATTCCATCGCCTTAATATGAGCTTCCGCCAGATCCGCCACATGAATATAATCACGGATACAGCTTCCATCCCGTGTAGGGTAATCTGTGCCAAAAACCTGGATATTTTCCCTTTGGGCCGCCGCTGCCGACAGTATTAATGGAATCAGATGAGTCTCCGGATTATGACTTTCTCCTATCCTGCCATACGGATCCGCTCCTGCCGCGTTAAAATAGCGCAGGCAGCAATATTCCATATCATACGCGTTATGGTAGTCTCTTAATATTCGTTCCACCATCAGCTTAGAAGCGCCATAAGGGTTAATCGGCTTTTGCTCCATATTCTCCGTAATAGGAATGACATTCGGTATTCCATAAGTGGCGCAGGTAGACGAAAAGATCAGATTCCGAACCCCATACCGCACCATCGCGTCCAACAGATGCAGCGTATTTGTCACATTGTTGTTATAATATTTTCCGGGGTTCGTTACAGATTCTCCCACATATGCGTATGCTGCAAAATGAAATACCGTCTCTATGGTATATTTCTCAAAAATCTCATTCAGCCGTCTGGTATCCGCCAGATCTCCTTCCTCCAGGATTCCCTGCGTGACTGCCTCCCGATGTCCATATACAAGATTGTCAAACACAACTGTCTCATAACCCTTTTCGGCAAGCATTTGATTGATATGGCTGCCAATATATCCGGCTCCTCCCGCAATCAGTATCATACTTTCCTCCCTAACTCTTCTTCCGCCAAATCTATTCCTCTGACAATTACCTGATCCATATCATAATACCGATAAGTTCCCATCCGTCCCGCAAAAATCACATTAGGGCACTTCCGGCTTTCTTCCCTGTATCGCTCATACAAAGATTCATTCCTTTTATCATTAACAGGGTAATAAGGCTCATCACCTCTTTTCCAGAGTGACGGATATTCGCGTGTAATCACCGTTTTCCCCGGATTTCCCTGTCCGAAGTGAAAATGCTTATGTTCGATTATCCTAGTATATGGCGTTTCTCCATCCGTATAGTTCACCCCGGCCACTCCCTGGTAATTGTCTATATTCAAAACTTCCGTCACAAACTTCAGACTCCGATATTCCAATTCACCGAAACAATATTCAAAATATTCGTCTATCGCACCTGTATAGATTACCTTTGGCGCAATCTTCTCATATATTGCTCTTTGTCCCAGATAATCCACTCCCAATCTCACTTCAATCCCTTCCAGCATCTTTTCCACCAGTTTTGTGTAGCCATCTGATGGAATCCCCTGATAGGGGTGGTTAAAATAATTATTATCAAATGTGAAACGAACCGGAAGCCTCCGTATGATGTCCGCCGGAAGGTCTTTACATGCCCGGCCCCACTGCTTTTCTGTATAGCCTTTTACCAGCTTTTCATAAATATCTGTTCCCACCAGCATGATTGCCTGTTCTTCAAGATTCTCCGGTTTTTGGATTCCGCTCGATTTTTTCTGGAACTCAATTTTTTCCCTTGCTTCCCCTGGCGTCACACATCCCCAAAGCGTATGAAATGTGTTCATATTAAAAGGGAGATTATACAATTCCCCCCTATAATTTGCCATTGGACTATAAATAAAATGATTAAAAGAAGTAAAACGATTCACAAAGTTCCATACCTTTTCCTTATCCGTATGAAAAATATGCGGACCGTATTGATGTACCTCAATTCCCTCCAGTACTTCACTGTATATATTTCCTCCAATGTGGCTGCGTCTGTCTATCACAAGACACCTTTTTCCATGATCTGCAGCAGTTCTCGCAAAAGATGCCCCACTCAGCCCGGCGCCTACAATCAGATAGTCATACATGCTTTTCTTCCTTTCACTTCCTGGCCTCATTATCTGTATAAAGTGTTGGGCGCACTTTTGTCGTAACAGTTCAGCCTTACTCGGAATCTTCATAAGGCTGAACTGTTACTATTTCAGATTACTTTGTAATATTTAAAGTTGCACGTGCTTTTTTTCCATTGTCGAAAGTAACAATAAGATATCTCGTATCCCCAACCGATGCTCCTCCAAACTGTCCTGACGCAAAGGTAATTTTATTACCTGCGATCGTACATACAGATGTAAAATCAGCTGTAACAGCTGTTCCGTCATTCGAAGCATCTACCTTCTGAATAGATGTAGCTTTCTGTGTGCCTGCACCAAAATTCACGTTAATCTCCAAAGCAGCAGTTCTGTCATAATCGTACGGCTCCGCCTGAATGCTGGGAGCTGCGTCCTCTGTTGCATTCTCAGTAAGCATATCTGGACCATTCTCTGCATCATGCTCCGCATAAGACCAGGTCACAGTCACATTAGCTGCTGTCAGATTCGCCGTAGAATAGTCCCCCTTCTCGTTGCAGGCACCGGTCAGACCAAACTCGAAGCTGTTCCATGCAGTATCCGGAACGTCAGCCTTCGCCTCATAAGAGTATTTCTTTGAAGCTTCGTCATACTTCACTTCATAATTCTTGTTGTTGCCCTTCAGTCCAACGGAAACAGAGGCCTTATCGTTCTCAGTGTCGCCTGTCGCATATATGGCAACAGTCTCTTTATCTGCAACCACAAGGCCTAAATATAATTGCGCTCCTGTATCATCGTCCGTAGGAGCAGCTAAAAATGCATCTTTTCCTGCTACCATTGTTATGTCCGAGTTGGCGATAGTCTCCGCTTCCACGGTAACATCGGCATCCGTTGTTCCCTTATTGACCACCTTCAGTTTCTTGCTGTCCTTGGTATAAGTGTTGGGAGCGGACAAGAAGTATACGTTTGCCCCCGTCTCGAAGGTGGCATCCTTGTTCTTTGCTCCCTCTGTCGCTGCGATCAATCCTTCCGGATCCATGGTGTAATTGAAGGGATTCACTGCTTCCGCTTCCGTTGATACAGTCGGCAGCTGAACAAGAAGGACGCTCTTTTCCACATGTCCCTCAAACTCACCTGTTCCGGTAGTGCTTCCTTTCTTATCATCTGCGGCGAAGGCCGTAAGCCCCGTTCCCATCACCATTGTTCCCGCCAGCAGCACAGCCAGCATTCTTTTTGCTTTTCTCATTTCTTTCATTTCCTCCTTCTTAGAGTTTATTTTTACAAGGTCCCTATGGCCTTATAAACAAAGTTTTCATCCAGGGCGCCAGGACATTTTCAGACTGAAAACTCTGTCAGCGCCCCGATACTCCCCCTTAAGCCTCCACCACAATCCGGATCGTTACCCGCAGAGTGCTGATGGTATTCTGCTCTTCATCCACCAGATGATAGACCATCACGCAGTCATACTCTCCCGCCTCCAGCGGCTGATCCAGTGCGATATGTTCCAGGAAGCTTCCCACCGGGATCACCGGCGAACGGTATATCGGCTCTTCCTCATTTCCTTCTATAAACAGGTCAAAATAAACAGGGTTGGTATTTCCGGCTATATTGTCTACCCTGGCATCCGGTGAAACGGCGTCTCCTGTGGCAAAATGCCATTCCGTGGCCATATTGACCGTATAATAGCCCGGTTCCGTGAATTGCGCTTCCACCATCTCCTCCGCGACTTCCTCTGCATTCTTTTCATTGACCACCACATTCCTTCTGGGCTCTGTCTCGGCGATGGTGTCAGACGTGTTCCTTCCCAACACCAAAAACACAATCACCCCGATTAAGACTGCAATAACAGCAATGCATATGATTACTTCCGTCTTCCCGGTTATTTTCCCGGCTCCCGTTCCTGCTTTCTTCTCAGTTTCCCCCATTTTCTTTGCCATCCTTTTTTCATTTAATTCATGCTGTCTTGGAAGGGAATATCACAGCCCAAAAATCTGCTGTCCCTCCATTGCTTCGTACAAGGCCCGGTATATGTAAAAATCCGCCGGTTCCGTAATCTTAATATTATTTTTCGTGCTGGCGATCAGGTGCATAGGCTCCCCATAAAGACTGCACAGGTGAGCCGAATCAATGGTTTTTTGCCCGTCCTGCTCCGCTTTCTGATACAAGGCAAAGATCCTTCTAAAATAAAAGGACTGGGGCGCTTTCGCCACATACATCTGCTCACGGGGAGGTACATCACAAAGGCTTTCTCCGTCAATACTCCGGACAATACTTTCTCTGACGGCCTCCGCAGTTACCGAGCTTCCATATTTTTCTACTGCTTCAATATTCTGTGTAATCAGCTTCTCAGTAATCATCGGGCGTACCCCGTCATGGATCAATACAATGTCTCCGTCAGAACAGAATTCCTTCATGGAAGCCAGCCCCCGGTAGATAGAATCGTGGCCCGTCTCACCGCCCGGAATGATCTTCTTCACCTTCGTGATACCAAATCGCCTCAGAAGTCCTATAAGCTCCTCGATCCACTCCTTTATGCACACAACCACAATGGAATCGATCCTTTCATGATATTCAAAATGTTCCAGCGTATAAATAATGATTGGTTTTCCGTGCAATTCCAGAAACTGCTTTGGCTTCGACCGGCTGTTCATCCTCCGGCCCGCGCCTCCTGCAAAAATCAAAGCCGTAACCATCCAATCCTCCCTTTTCTCATCTTTTTAATAAGGAATATTTGTCACCCTCTTAAGGTGATGCGGCAGGTTTCAAAAAATTCCCTCCCGCTTCGCTCCCGGTACTTCTCAGGTCAGAAAACCACTCCTGTCCTGAGTTCCCATGGGTCCTGGCATACCCAATACCCGGCTCCCGAAGGAACCGGCTTCCAATGCCGTCCTTGTTTTTCTATCAAAAGAAGTCGTCTGCAGTCCTATTCCCCTCTCCGGTTTCGGTCAAACGTAAACCTCTCGGTGCGTTCATCCGTATACTTCTTCTTAATGAACTGTTTTAATATTGCCTTGCTGCCCTTTTGACTGTTCTTCTTACTTTTCCTTCTTACTCTCTTACTTTTCCTCCCGCAATTCTATGCCTCTTTTCAGCACATTCCCGGCGGTATTCTGCCGCTCCGGAATCCTTTTCCCGCAGGCCGTGCACTCAAACAGTTCCCCGTTTCTCCTGCCTTCGGCCCCGCAATAGCTGCACCGGCTTCCTATCCCCTTCCCGAACACTTCCACCAGCTCAATGGAACGCTCCCGGCATTTCTGGGCCAGCCGGCTTTTCACAAAACCCTTCTGCCACATGCTCACCGTGGTATTGACCCGCCGGTTCACCCCTGCTTTTGAGTTGGCCGGCAGCTTCGGGATATAGACCGTCCCCGGTTTCTCTGTCTTTAACATCCGGTTGATCTCTGCATTCACATAATCATGCATCGCCCGCTCCAGCCTGGACCTTCCGGCATTGTATTTCTTCATGCCCGGATTGTTCTCTCTGTTCTTTCTGTGGCGGGGCAGCCGTTCCCGCACATAATCCGTCAGGGCTGACTGGTACTCCAGGTAATTCTCACCATAGCGGTTTCCCTTATCGGTCACAAACATACATTTAAGCCCCAGAGCCAGACCCACCTCTCCTCCGTATCCGGCAGGATGCCTCTGCCTTACCTCCACCGGAACGGCGATGGCGGCTCTCCTTTCCTCCGGATACAGCCGGATATAGATCTGCCTGGAATACTGATTGTTGTCTGTCAGCGGGATAAAAAGCCTTTTCCGGCTCTCCTTCATGGAAAGGTAGATCCCATGATCCCCGTAACGGTATCCTTTAGGCGAAACCGGAAACCCGTCCGCCTCATCCGAACCTGGTTTTCTAAGATGGCGGCGCACCTGCCTGCAAAGGTATCTGTTAAGCCTCCCGGCATCCACACCGTCCCGGAGCGTTTCCCAGGTCTCCTTCCATTCCCCCGTAAGCCTGGCCTCCCCGCCTGTAAGGACCGCCTCGAAGCACTGGCTCTGTTTCATGACAAACCGGAGGTAATGCCGCTCTTCCGGCGTCATATCCGGATGTGCCCGGATATTTTTCTCCACCTGGCTTTTCACCTTCGTCCACTGGCACTTAATATCCCCCAGCGCGGCAAAAATGGACAGGTAAAAATACACCGACGGAAGCCCCAGACGTTCCCTTAAGCCGCTTTTCGTCATCTCATTCTGTATGGTGTAACCCGGATAAAGTTTGGAAAGGCCGCCAATTCCGCCATACCTGTCATAGACATAATTCCTGACTGTGCGGCAGTCCCCGGCAATCTCCTTCAGTTTTTCCATATCTGCGTCAGAGATTGGGGATTTATTGTATTGGTAAACGGTTTTATAGATCGTGCCCATAGTCCTCCCCATCCGCCTGCGGCGCCCCATTCTGTTTTCCCAGCATGGCCGGACAGAAAACAGGCCACAATTTTTCGTAGAATATCCAATTCTGCGAAAATCTTCAAAAAACCCCGGAAATCCGGCGTTTTCTTAAGCCGCCCGACCACAAATCTGACCATAAAAATCCGAGAGGGAATCCATCTGTTTCCGTTTCGAATCCATGGTTGGATGAACATAGCGGTTCAGGGTAATCTTTACATCCGAATGGCCGAGAATCTCACTTAAAGACTTCACATCCATACCGTTTTCCACACAGTTGGTCGCAAACGTATGCCGGAGGGTATGGAATTTCCGGCTGTCAATCCCGGACTCTCCCAGTATTTTCCGGAATCGGTACTGCATGGTCCTGGGTTCTGACGGCTTCTCCCCGCCGAATACATAAGGCCGTCCGGTATCCAGCCGGGCGAGGAGGCCCGCCATTTCCTCCGTCAGCGGAATGGTTCTCCTGGAGCTTTCGCTTTTGGGGTCCGTTTCCATAAGAACTGTTTTTGTCCTGTATCCTTTCACAGCAATCCGCTGTACGGTCCGGTTCACGGTCAGAGTCCGGTTCTCAAGATCCAGATCTTCCCATTTCAGCGCACATAACTCCCCTAGTCTCAGCCCCGTGTGCAGGCACAAAAGGACCGCGGTCCCAAATGGAGCCCGGCCGCCATAAATACGGCCAAGAAGCTTTTTCTGCTCTGTCCCGGACAGAACCGGAACGGGCTTTTTCTTCTCCATAACCGGCGGCCTTTCCAGTACGGGAACACCGGAGGAATACTTTTTGTTTGCATAATTCAGGATCTGGTTTGCCACACAGCAGATGCTTTTTTGCAGACTCCCTGACCACTCCTTTTCCGATAAGTGGTCAAAAATCTTTGCAAAACATTCCGGAGCTTTTTCCGCGGAAAGGACGCAGGACCCGGCCTGCCTTTCCAGATGTGTCCGGTAAACCGCTTCATACTTTACGTAGGTAGAATATTTCCGCTTCTTCTTAATCTCCGCAAGCCATTGTTCGGCGGCCCGGGAAAACAAAACCGCCCCATCCGGATATGGAACACCTTCTGTGCCGTCAGTTTTCTTTTCGGTAATTCTTACGTCTGCGCCCGGGCATGCAAGGCGGCTCCGGACTTTAAAAAGCTTTTCCTTTACCTCCTCATAGGCCCTGCCATACAGGGAACGGTAAACGATCCCTCCCTTTTTTTCATCAAATGCCTTATAGCGGCCTTCCCATCTTCCGTCTTTCCTTTTTCTTATGTTTTCTCCATGTCTTGCCATATTTTTTCCTCCTTATGTCCGCACCATGAATCATACAGCGGGGGTTACTACCACAAAACTGACCACAAAAGGCAGGATTTTCTATGTTTTCCGACAAAATTCGTCATATCTGTGACTGCCTGCGGCCGAAAAAAATCCCCCGGAACCATAAAAGTTTCAATTTTCAGGTAAAATCCTCTTACATATTTTAAAATAATGCCGATATAAACAGTAGGTGTAAGAGGAATCCTGCGTATTTTCTGCGCTTTCTTTTTTCATAGAATTGGGTATTGCACGAAAAATCTGAGAGGCAGTATTCAAAAACCCATCTGTATCGTTGTTTTCCAATATCTTTTAAACCAAAAATACTTATGTTAAAGATCTGATGACAAGATTTTTATGATCAGCTTTTTGTACTGCTGATATTTTCTGTCCTCTTTTCAGACATTAAAAAAGCCAGACACGCCTTTGGGGTCAATGTCCGACTTCTATCTTTTTCCTTTATGTTTTGCTGTTGTAACAGCTCGGAGGACATCTGAGCTGTTACCTGAACTGTTGGCAGATGAAAATGGCGTGTCTATTAAAATTGCAAAATACGCAGGAATGGATAAGGTGGATTTAATTCAAAATGAAGAATACGGATATTGCTCGTTAATCAAAGCAACCCATCAGGTACTTGAAAAACTGAAAATTGAAAATTCAACGATGGTAAAAGTAACCAGCACAAAACGAATTGAAAAAAAACTTGTTGATCCAATTCCATTGAGAGAAGCTGTCATCAATGCCATTGTCCATTCCGACTATTCGAGAGAGATTCCACCGGTTTTTGAAATTTTCAGTGACAGAATGGTGTTTACGTCTTATGGCGGTTTGATTCCCGGACAGAGCGAACAAGATTTTTTCAGTTGTAGCAGTATGCCCCGTAATAGAGAACTAATGAGAGTATTCAAAGATGTGGGATTGGTCGAGCAGCCTGGTTCCGGTATGAGCCGAATTTTAAAGTCATATGACAAGAATATTTTCCATATCACAGATCATTTTATCAAAGTAGAATTTCCCTTTGCTATACCAGAAACAGTTCCGATCATTGCCAGTGGCAATGATAATGGCAATGAAATCGGCAGTGATAATGACTATGAAAAGAAAGCATTGGATATTTTGAGTGTTACGCCATCTGTAACTGCTAAAGGAATGGCGGAACAAATGGGAATGAGCGTGAGAAAAACGATTCAGCCGATCCGTGCAATGTCTGCCCCGGCGAAGCGAGGGCATTTCCTGCACTGGCCAGAAAGAACGGACCAGGAAGCAAAAATTCTCCTGCATTCCATGTCGGTCCGTCCTAAACAATATACTTCCATCTTTTCTTTAATGATCCGATACCTTGCATACAATAGTTTCCCCGCATCCGGCAATGGCCCGGTAATATCCGCAGAGAGAACGATTTAACTCTTCATCATAAGTATCCACCAGAAGCGGCCGGCCTGACAAAGCGGCCAGCTTCGTCTTCGTGGCCAGGATAATGATATTTTCCTTTCCCACTTCCCGAATTACCTCAGGAGTAAGCTGCTGGTTTCCACGGCCAAACAGAAATCCCTGTCCTCCTGTTATGGTGACAACCAGTTTCGCCTTTTTCCCCTTAATCAGAGACAATAGCTCGCTTCCGCCAAGGTCATTGGCCATCAGCTTTTTATTGTAAACAAGGTCCACGCCGATCAGGGTGTGTTTAAGCCCCAGAATTTCCATGACTCCCCTTGTGGTGGTCCCGGCTCCTATAATATAGAAGGTATCCGGTTCCATCTGGCGGACCATCTCACAGGCAATGGAGTCAATAGCCGCCGCGTCAGAGAGTGGCGTCGGTGCTTTCCGGTTCTGGGTAAAAGACCGCTCCTTCGGAATCTTCAGATACCCGTAAAGTCTGGTGTTGATCTGTTCTCTCCGATACTGTTCCTCGTCAATATCCAATACCTCTTCTTCCTGGGTCATGGAAACCTTTCCCGTAAGCCAGAGGAGTGCCAGCTGTCCGGCGGCTTTCGGGTTTTTGGCGTATACAGGGGAATGTATTTTCACACCAGCGGGAATTCCCACACAGCATGCGGAAAGCTCTACGGCCTGGTACACATCCCTTGCTGTACCATCGCCGCCTGCGAAAAGAATCAAATCCACTTCTTCCTTCAGAAGCCATTCCGCCAGGCTTTTTGTATCCGCCGCTCCGGTTCTGAAAAGCGGCCCCGGCAGCATTCCTCCATCCATGGACGCCCTCTTATCGACGCTATTTAAGCCATCCAAAGCTTCTGGCTTCATCACGGTCCGGAATCCCAGCTCTCCTGCAATATCCCCGCCCATGCTTCCCTGGCATGTATAGACAAAAAGCTCCTCTTTCATTGAGAGAAGCTCTGACAGGGCGGCCTTCGCACGGTCCCCTGCCCTTGGAATAGCGCCGCGGCGAAAAGCTTCCGCCGCAGCATTATCCGTTCCTTTTAATCCGACACTTCCGCCCATTCCGGCGATCGGATTCACAATCAGTCCAATTTTTTTCATTACTCTGTATATTTTTTCAGATAGGTCTTCCAGCTAAGAGCCCATGTTGCCTGATCATCCATACCAGACTCGTCAACCTGGTGGGTAACGCTTCTGTGAGGTGCTGTCTTGATGATCTTCGGATTCTCATGTGCTTCCTTGAAGACATATTTCAGGGTTTCAATATATTCGTCAATGTCCTTCTTGGACGGAGTCTCTGTGGGTTCCAGAGTCATCGGCTCAGGCAGATAGAACGGATGGTGGGATGTCCAGTAATGCATACCGAAGTCCATCATTCTTCTCTGAATATCCAGAGTACCGATTCCCGTTTCCTTTGTCAGATTTTCTAAAGAATAACGTGCCTGCTCTACTCTCTGGTTATTGCCATCTTCATAATAGGCGGATACTTCCGGAAGCTCCATTAATTTCTTAAACATGTAGTTGTTGTTTAAAACAGCCGTCTTCGCAACCTGATATAAACCATTGGGTCCAAGGCTTCGGATCCAGCAGTATGCCTTTAATACAACAGGAGCAACACCGTACCACTCTCTTACCTTTCCTACTGCACAGGGATTGCTTACAGTCTCGTAGTCGAGGAAGTACTTCTTGCCGTCAAAACCAACAAGCGGAGCCGGAAGGTATTTCACAAGGTCTTTCTGTACGCCGGTAGCGCCGCATGCAGGACCGCCGCAGCCGTGAGGTGTGGAGAATGTCTTATGAAGGTTGAAGAAGCACATATCAAAGCCTGCATCTCTTGCTCTTGTTACGCCCAGGAGGCCATTGGCATTGGCCTGGTCATAGGCGCAGAGGCCGCCGATGGAATGGATATGGTCAACAAATTCTTTTACACGGCCGTTGTAAACCCCGGTATCCTCCGGGTTTGCAACGATATATCCCGCTGTTCTGGGACCGGAAACTGCCTTTAACTGCTCAAGTTCCGGAACTCCGGTCTTTGGATCAGGCTGTAAATAAATGATCTTAAAGCCAGCCACGGCCGGAGCCGCCGCATCAGACGGATGGGAGTAGATGGTTGTGATGATCTCGTCTCTGTCCTCGCCTTTATCCTTAAAATATGCGCGGATGACAGAAGCCATGGTCATGATACCCTGGGAACCGCCGCTGGGCTGGAAGGAGAAATGATCCATACCGGAAATCTCGCACATGTACTTATCTGTCTCATGGAAAATCTGGAGAATACCCTGTACAGTACTCTCATCCTGAAGGGGATGATAGTCCCGGATCAGGTTCGCAAGCTGATCATTTACTTTCGGGCTGTACTTAACGGTACAGGTACCCTGTCCGATCTCAATATTCACGTCAGCGCCCAGTGTCTGCTGTGCCAGTCGGGAATAGTGACGGAGTACACGGCTCTGGGACATCTCCGGGAGATTTAATTTTGTATTTCTGGCCATACCTGTCGGAATTGCAGATACGCCCTCAACTTCTTCTGCCACAGCCCTTTCCGGCTGTCCAACGAGAATCCCGCGCTCGCCGGGGGTGCTGAGCTCGTAAATGATCGGCTCATCCCATTTTGCCTGATGGAAGCCTGTTCTAACCTTTGATGATCTGTCTATTCTTTTCACAATATCATTCCTTTCTGCATCTATTTGAGCACTTCCGTAAGAGCGGCGGCCAGAGTGTCGATGTCTTCTTTTGTGTGAATCTCAGTTACACAGTAAAGAGCGGACTGATTTAAAGCCGGGAAATCTCCGGATAAATCTTTTCCGCCGAAGATGCCCTTTGCAAGCAGCGCCCTGTTGATCTCTGCAACGGTCTTACCTGTGGCTGTGAAATCTACCACAAACTCCTTAAAGAATACGGAACCCAATGGATTAGCCTTAACACCCGGAATCTGGCTTAACTTCTTAGCTGCATACTGCGCGTTAGCCATGATAATCTTACCAACTTCTTCCATACCCTGCGGGCCCATGGTTGCCAGATATACCCCTGCCGTGATGCCCCAAAGTGCGGACTGGGTTCCCACATACTCTTTCCCATGCTCTCTGTGATGGCCGAAAGAGGTTCTGTCATAAGCCACATCGCCGAATCCATACTCACCAGGTTCGGAGGTGGGTGCAATGCCAAACAGACGGGACGGGAATTCCATTACGAATTTCTCTTCATCCCTGGTTGCCATGAAACCGGACTGGCCTCCGCCATAATTCATGTGGATACCGAGGGGTTGTAAGTCTCCACATACAATGTCAGCGCCGTAGGAGGGCGGTGTCGCAAGTACACCGAGAGAAATCGGGTCCACACCTACCAGGCTCAGTCCACCTGCCTCATGGATCATATCGGAAATTTTCTGGCCGTTTGGCTCAATAACGCCCAGATAGTTTGGATTTTCAAAATATACGCCGATGGTGTCTTCATTGATCTTTGTCTTTAAGTCATTAAGATCAATATGTCCCATGCTGTCGCATTTTACGGTCTCGAACTTCATGCAGCACTCTGCGTAGTTCTCCATTGCTTTTTTCTTTTCCGGATCCATGTACTCCGGTACAAGGATTACGCTGCGTCCTGTGATACGCTGCGCCATACGGACAGTGGTAGCGGCTGCCTGAGACCAGTCCATGGTGGGTACGTTTACAACGTCCATGTCAACCAGCTCGGCAACCATGCTCTCATACTCAAATAATGCCTGGAAACGTCCCTCATCATTGTAGGGCTCTCCACCGTAAGCAGTTAAGAACTCGCCTTTTCCGTTGACCTCGTCACAGATAGCCGGAACGTAATGCTGCCAGCAGCCTGCACCAAGGAAGTTTAAATTTTTGTGGCAGTCAGTATCCTGAGAAAGAACGCGCTCCACATGTCTCTTTAATTCGTACTCGGAGCCAAATGCCTCCGGGATATTCATATCATTCTTTAATTTTAACAGTTCCGGAACATTTTTGTGAAGTTCCTCCAAAGAGGTCATTCCGATTTCCTTAAGCATTTCAGCCTGGATATCCGGTACTGAATTTGGTATGTAAGGATGGCTTTCAAATCCTCTCATGTGTTTTTCCCTCCTACTATATGTTTTATAAATCCCTTTGCACTTTGTTTTGGTCCATCCCCGGCAAGCTGTCCGGCGCCTGATGTTTTGTCTCATTTATTTTCTGTCAGATAACGCAGGATGAATTTTCAGTCTGCCACAGGCAATTTTCAATGGATTTTTACTTATGCGATTCCGCCGCCGTCTACAACAAGCGCTGCGCCTGTAATCCAGCTTGCCAGATCACTTGCCAGGAACAGAACTGCGTTTGCGATGTCTTCCGGCATACCGATTCTTGCAAGCGGCCTGCTGGTTCCGCAATCCTTTAAGTATGCATCCATCTGTCCGTCACCATCTTTCACAACACCTGTCTGCTTACCTTCGTCACGAAGCATCGCCGTATCGGTATCTCCCGGGTTTACACTGTTTACACGGATATTCTGCGGACCGTGATCAATGGCCATAGCCCTTGTAACGTTTACAATACCGCCCTTAACGGCACAGTAAGCAGCTGCCATGTCACCGCCCTTTAATCCCCAGCCGGAACCGGTATTAATGATACTGCCGCCGCCGTTTGCCGCCATTACCGGAATCACATGCTTGGAGAATAAGAATAATCCCTTAAGTCCCACATCCAGAACAAAATCCCACTCTTTCTCAGTCAGATCAGCGATGGTCTTTCTTACGGTAACGCCTGCATTGTTATGCAGAATATCAATTTTCCCATATTTGTCAACGATGCCCTTTACGGTCTCTTCTACCTGCGCCTCATTTGTTACATCGCAGCGGTAGAACGTCACGTCTCTTCCTGCATCGCGAAGCTCCTTCGCCTTATCTTCACCCTTTGGGCTTACATCTACCATAGCTACTTTCGCGCCATATGCGCTTAACAGCTCCACAACACCCAGACCAATTCCTGAACTTCCGCCAGTGATCACTGCAACTTTACCGGTAAGATTCAATGGATCTTTCTTTACTAACATGTGGTGTCCTCCTTTAAGAAATTTACTTTTGATTGTCTCCTGTGCACGTATCGTACAGGCGTTTTAACTGCTCTGAGCTATATATTAGCAATAACCATGCCAAAGTTGGCCTTTATTCCGTTTTTTTCTCCTTTTCCATGGTTTATCGTCCAAATTACACAGAAAATCCGGCTTTTCATCCCCGCCCTGTCTGAAGATTATACTGTTTCAAACAAAAAAACATCAATATAATTGCCAAAAAAATAGTGAGAAATGTGTCATATGACACGCGGTTGTCAACTGGCAAAGTTTTGTCATTTTTGTCATTTTCCATTTGTCTCCTTATTCGTTCTGTGTTATAATTATAGGAAATTGCTATTGAGATTATTTTTTACATTGAAACTTTAAATTCTTTTCTCTGAAACAGCTTCAGAAAGGAGTGTTTGTATGGTCAATCTGGAAGACGTTCGTCTCTCCATTGAGCGGTATGTAACAGCAATCGGCAATGCACTGCGGTTGGAGGTTGCTATTTTCGATAATAACTCCAGTCTGTTTTTTGCAACGCCGACTTATATTAAGAAAAAGGGCCGGATTGTACATGCCCCTTCCATCAGTGAAGTAATCGAAAACGGAAGTGTTCTTGTCAATACCCCGGGGGAAATGGCCTCCTGTATCGGATGTCGTTTTAAAAAGCACTGTCCATCCACCATTGAAGTTCTTTGCTGCATTCATGCAGATACCGAAGTTGCCGGGGTTCTGGATTTTACTTCTTTTACAAAAGAGGGACAAAAGCGAATCTCTGAAAATACCTCCGTCTATCTAAATGCCATAACAGAGCTTGCCAATTTAATTGGCAATCTTCTTGTGACGCGTTCTGATAGAAAAACCCCTTTAAACATGGACGCAAACCTGATATCCGTTATGGAACTATGCGAGCAGCCACTGCTTCTCACAGACGCCCATGGAGTAATTCTGCAGTACAATCATCTGGCTTCCAATTTACTGGAATTCTGCGGAATCACAAGTTCCTCCCTCTGGCAGTTATTCCCCCCCTCTGTGGTTCGGAAAATCATGGAAGGAAATGATCTCTTTGAAAAGAGTGTAACTATCGGAGACAAGGAAACTAAAATTTCAACCCGCACGGTTATGGTGGATGGACAGACCACCGGTTTTTTCATCCGTCTGTCAGAAAATCTCTTTGAAATTCCAAAGGGGACCGGTTTCTTTGAAGGCATCATTGGCAACAGTCCGGCAATTTCTGAGGTCCAGAAAATGATTAAGCGTGTAGCGGACAGTCCTACCCCAATTCTTATTACCGGCGAGACCGGAACCGGAAAAGAATTGGCAGCCCGGGCCATTCATGAGCAGAGCGGCCGCAACAAATATCCCTTTGTTGCAATCAACTGCTCCAGTATTCCGGACACCTTATTTGAAAGTGAACTATTTGGTTACGAGGAGGGTTCTTTTACAGGGGCCAAAAAGGGCGGTAAAATCGGTAAAATTGAAATGGCGCAGGGTGGTACTTTGTTTTTGGACGAAATCGGCGAAATGCCTTTATTTGCACAGCCTAAACTTTTAAGAATTCTCCAGGAATATGAACTGGAGCGCGTCGGTTCCAATAAGAAAATCCATCTGGATATCCGTATTATCGCTGCCACCAACCGGGATCTTTCGGAAATGGTCCGTGAAAAAAAGTTCCGGGGTGATTTATTCTACCGGATTAATGTCATTAATCTGAAGCTTCCACCTCTCCGCGTCAGAAAAGGGGATATTATCCCTATTGCAGAAAATTATTTAAAGAAATTAAAGATGAAACTCAACACTCCTTTAAAAGTAATCTCACCTGAGGCAGGCGAAGAGCTTTTAAATTATGACTGGCCCGGCAATGTCCGTGAACTCCAGAATATCATTGAATATGCTGCCAATCTCTGTGAAACAGATACGTTAATGCCTGACGACCTTCCCAGTTTTTTAAATCTGGAACCGATGTCTGCTGATACCCCTGAACCTTCCTTTACAGCAAAGTCGCCACAGGATACCGCATTACTTGAGCAGCTGGAAAAATATGGGTATACGTTAGAAGGAAAAAAGCAAATTGCTGCCAATATGGGAATCAGCCTGCGAACTCTGTATCGAAGAATCAGCAAATTACATAATTCCCCGGATGACTTATAGTATTTTTAAATAATAATTGACATTTCCTTATTTGTGTCACATAATCTGTCAATGAAATGACATTTTTCTGCTATTTCCGAATTAAAGAACATACCCGTTCGGTTCTTTCAACGTGTATGTTCTTAATTTTTCACAGATTCCTGAAATTCCCCTTACTTTCAATGTTTTTTAGCCTTTCATTTTTATTTTAGATAAGGATTTCTTATGTGTGTCCTCCCTTTTTTCGGGCACCTGGTACAAAATTTGCTTATTAGTACGAACATAAAAGATCAGCCTCATATTCATCCCTTCATCCATGAGGACTCATCTGTCAAAAAAGTAGGAGGAAATTATATGGAAACAACTTATGGGGTATTGGCACTAATTCCGCCAGTCGTTGCAATCAGTCTGTGCTTTGCAACAAAACAGACCCTCATCTCCATGTTTGCCGGTCTTTTCGCCGGTACTCTGATTATCTGCAAAGGTAATCCCCTGGCGGCTTCCGCCCGTGCGCTGGACATCATTCAGTTTAACATGGCTGATAATGTCGTTCTTTTACTGTTCACACTTTTCATGGGCGTAGGTATCTCCTTCATCTGGAAGCTTGGAGGAAGCCTCGCTTTGGCTGAAGCCGCCAAAAAAACCTTCCGGAAAAGACGCTCGGTTTGTCTTGGAACCTGGGGGCTGGGAATGCTCTGCTCCGTAAACGACTGCCTGGTTTCAGCCGTAGACGGCAACGTATTCCGTGATATCTGTAAGGATTACAGAATCTCTTCTGAAAAGCTCGCCTATGTGCTTGACGCAACCGCCGCTCCGTCTGCTGCATTATTTATTTCCGACTGGATTGCTTACCAGATTGGCATGATCGGTCAGGGACTTGAGGCTGCCGGTATTGAAGGCATAACTCCCGTAAGCGCCTACATTTCCGGTCTTCCGTTCAATATGTACTCTATTTTCACACTTATCTTTGTTGGCATGATGATGTACACCGGAAGAGACTATGGCCCAATGTTAAAGGCCGAAGTTCGCTGCCTCACAACAGGCGAATTCACAAAGCCGACCGCAAAGCCCATGCTGGATGTAGGGAGTGATCTTGGCGAAGCAAAGAAAACAAAGCCAATGATTCGCTGCTTCGTTCTTCCAATCGCCGTTGCCTTCGCAATCATTATCGGTGGTATTTTATATACCGGTATCACAAATCCTGACAGAACAGGTGCAAACATCATGGCCATTCTGGATGCATGTGATGCAACCACCGCTCTTTACTGGGGATCTTTTGGAATGGCAGTAACCGGTATCGTTCTGGCGCTTGCTACCAGAATCATGACTTTTGAAGAAACCATGAACACAATCGTAGATGGTTTCAAGCTTATGGCATTAACAGGCGCTATTCTTGTAATGGCATGGTCCCTGGGTGATGTGACAAAGAGCATGGGGCTCGGCGCCTTCGTATCTCAGTATATAGGCGGCAGCATTCCCACCGGACTGCTTCCTTTACTTGTATTCCTGTGCTCCATTCTCGTTGCCTTCGCCACCGGAACCTCATGGGGAACCATGGCAATCATGACTCCACTGGCGATTCAGCTTGGTTACGCGCTCACAGGAGATGTGCTGTTTACAACCGGTATGACCGGTGCCGTTCTTTCCGGCGCGATCTTCGGCGATCATTGCTCACCGGTATCTGATACGACCGTTATGGCTTCTATTTTCTCTGGTGCTGACCATATTGACCATGTTGGAACACAGTTGCCTTACGCAATTACTGTCGGAGTTGTTATCGCGGTTTTATATGTTATCTTTGGCTTCACCGAAATGTCACCTTTTGTCCTTCTTGCCGCCGGCATTGTTGCACTGTATTTCCTTCAGGGTATTCTACATAAATATTTCATGAAAAAATACAACATCAGTCCGGATTACAGAAAATATATGACAGAAGATCATCAAAGATAAAGCTATCTTAATACATATATCCAAAACAGGCGGCTCCGGAAACATAATTTTTCCAAAAGGTCCCTGATTTCGTTAGTGAATGCCTAAAATATTGTAACAGTTCAGATCTTTTGAACTGTTACAATATTTCCTTTACCGTTCCTCTGCCTCCTCTTTTGTCGGCATAAATCTTTCGATCAGTTTTGAGATGACTTCACCTGCTATTATTGCAAGTGTCATTCTTCTTGCTTTTGTATTTTATTTTTTCTTCCTTCCATTCCCTGATAAAGCTCTCTGGCGCCAGGTTACAATTTTATGTTCTAAATACGCTTTTAAATATTTTGCCATATTATGTTGATTTTTGTCTTTTATCTTTTTCTACATGGCAATTTTTGTGCCAATATTTTGGAATGCTCTTTTTTCACAAAAAAACTCCCGTCAATTGCTGACAGGAGCTCTTTTCATTACTTTACCACTTATCACAATGATATAAATGTCTCGGGATACCGTCCACCATAATCGGAGGAACATCTCCCTGGATTAATGGTCTTACATAGTCCAGAAATTCTTCTGTAACATAATCACCATCTTTATTAATCCATTCTCTGGGTACCACCTTCTCCACATTGGATACCTTGTGAACATTTCTAAGACTCGTGGTACACTGATATGGGTCATCGGAAAGTCTTTCCAAAATTACCATTTCTCCGGTATCCCCTTCATCGGCTGCCTTTACTGCGGCACCGCCAACCTGGAATGCTTCGATGATATCAATTCTGGATACCAGATGGGAAGCGGCCCTCTGGAGTGTGGAAAGCTCAATTCCCCTCGCCTTACAGCCAAGCTCATTGGCGATTCTGCATGATAAATAATTGGCAGTACCGCTTAACTGCTTATGACCAAACGCGTCCACATAGTCAACGCCGTCTGTCAGCTCACATACATAACGGCCATCCTTTAAACGAATGCCCTCAGAAACGGCAACCACAACAGACTGTTTCTTTTCCAGAAGCGCTTTCACCTTCTCTACAAATTTCTCCACATCAAAGGGAAGCTCCGGAAGATAAATCAGATCCGGCCCCTCACAGTCCTCTCCCTGTGCAAGAGCAGCGGCACCAGTGAGCCAGCCCGCATTTCTTCCCATAACCTCAATCACTGTCACAAGGCCCTTTCCATATTCCAGGGCATTACTGTCACGGATAATTTCCTTTGTGGAAGTTCCAATATATTTTGCGGCACTTCCATATCCAGGCGTATGATCCGTAAGTGCCAAATCGTTGTCAATGGTCTTCGGAACACCAATAAACTTAGTAGTATGGCCTTTTACAATCGCATAATCAGAAAGTTTTTTGATGGTATCCATGGAGTCGTTTCCACCAATATAAATAAAACTTTCAATTTCCAATTTATCAAGAATGCCAAAGATTTTCTCGAAAATCTCCGGATTCTCATGGATCTCCGGTAATTTATAACGGCAGGAGCCAAGGTAGGCCGCCGGAGTTCTCTTTAAAAGCTCCACATCTAAATCATTGCGAATATGTTCAGACAGATCAACATACTGTTCGTCCATCAGACCCTGAATTCCATGACGCATCCCATATACTTTCTTTGCCCCTCTGTCAATTGCAGTCCGGTATACTCCAGCCAGACTTGAGTTAATCGCTGAAGTCGGCCCGCCGGATTGTCCTACTATCACGTTCCCTTTCATGATATATCCTTCTTTCATTTTTCGTTTTTCTTAATACTATACGATATTTGCCCCGTTTTTTCAAGCACATACTTATTTTCAGGAAACTTCATTTTCCTTTTCTTTTTTTCGGAACCATTGATCTAACTTCGTCAAAGCCTGAATCAGGATTTCCATCTCCTCATGATTCAGTTTCTCTGCGACATTTTCGATCATCTTCTTATGGAACATGGCATGATGTTCGAAAGCTTTTCTCCCCTTGTCAGAAAGAGAAATATACACAACTCTCCGGTCCTCCTGTCCGCGTTCCCGAACCACATACCCCTTTTTCACCAGGCTGTTCATGGAAATCGTCAATGTTCCCACAGTAACTGACAGCTCCCTTGCAATTGTTGTCATATTTTTTGGTTCGCCCGTTCCAATAGCCTCAATTACATGCATGTCATTATTGGTAATATCTCTGAATTCCGATGTGATAATCGCCTTTTCTTCAATATCCATAATATCCCGAAACAGCCTTACTAAAATCTCATTTAAAATTCCGTAGTTATCCAATTATGGCGATTCCTTTCTCTGGTGAATGAACGTCCGTCCTTTTACATGCAAGCCACTTTTTCTCCAAGCTCATAAAGCTGAACTGTTATTATTATACTGCATTCTGGATGTATAAATCAAGAACCGATTCCATAGCACCCGTCGCAGACTGTATTATATCCGTAGCAGTTCAGCCGTGCGAAGATTCAGAGCAAAAAACGTGTTGAAAACTTGTTTTCATAAACGTTTTTTACTCTGAATCTTCATAGGGCGGACGCCCGG
>ERZ808024.382-NODE-382-length-20634-cov-5.781583_pt1 | contig 20634 bp, 15 predicted proteins | sample MGYA00380181_ERZ808024 | MGnify/ENA primary metagenome ERZ808024 (study PRJEB31490, sample SAMN06133413) | mouse gut metagenome | isolation source: Z2_1 | host: mice | place: China: Chengdu | collected 2015-05 ...
CCCGCTTGAAAACTTTCTAAAATTAATAATTCAAACAAACAATCATCTTCATATTGGGGAATTCCCCATTCTTTATCATGATATTCTACATATTTAATATTTTTTAAATTACACCACTTGCACCTGCATAATTCTTTTTTATCACTACTCTCTTGCATAAATAACCTCCAAGATCAAACAATCGGTTCTTTTCCTGGTAATCCTGACTTACGAGGATATTTTTTCTGTGTACTTTTTATTTTTCGTATTACCACTAAATCTCTTTCCGCTTCTGTTCCTGGCAATATAAATTTCTCAATTAATTCTACTTTTGATCCCAAAATATTAATGGCATTTTTTCCCTTATTTAATTCATCCTCAATTTTTTCTGATTTATATGCAACAAATATAGCGCCAACTTTTATCAAAGGAATACAATACTCTGCCAAAGTAGAAATATTTGCTACTGCCCTTGATACACATAAATCAAATTTTTCCCGATATTCTTGATTTTGGCCAAATTCTTCAGCCCGTCCATGAACTGCTTTAATTCCTGACAAATCTAAATTCTTAATAACATCATTTAAAAAAACAACTCTTTTATTAAGAGAATCCAATAATAAAACAGAAATATTTGGAAAAACAATTTTTAAAGGAATTCCCGGGAAACCAGCCCCTGATCCTACATCGATCAAACTGATTTTTGAATTTATCAAATTATCTCTGACTTTTACTAATGACAAACTATCAATAAAATGTTTAAAAATAACATCTTCCAATTCGGTAATTGCAGTTAAATTCATAACTTTATTTCGATCTATCAATAATTCATAATATTGATAAAATTGCTCTAACTGTTTTATCGATAATGAAATTCCAAAATTTTTACAACCTTCAGTCATTTTTCTCACAAATAGCTGTTCCATTATTCCCTTTTCCTTATTTATAATTTTCTTTATTTATTTTTTCCTGTTCCAAATATACCAAAAGAACAGAAATATCTGCCGGAGAAACTCCCGAAATCCTCGAAGCCTGTCCAATAGAAACCGGTTTATATAAATTTAGTTTTTGAACTGCTTCCTTGCGCAAGCTTCTAACTTTACTATAGTCAAAATCAGAATCTAATTTTTTACTTTCTAATTTTTTAAATTGTACAACTTGTTGCTTTTGACGTTTCAAATATCCTTCATATTTTATACTTATGTTAACTTGTTCTGCAACATCATAAGAAAGATCTGGACGATTTTCATCAATTTCAACCAACATAAAATAATTTAATTCTGGGCGCCGGATCAATTCTGCCATCGTCGCTCCCGTTTTTAACAGAGTACTCTTATATTTTTTTAAAAAATCCTGTACTTTTGGATTTGCTCCTACTGGCGTATTTTCCATCCGTTTTATTTCTTTCTCAATAAGTCTTTCTTTTTCTTTAACATAATCATAATCCTTTTTACTTATCAATCCTATCCGATACCCAATTTCCCGTAATCGAAGATCTGCATTATCTTGACGTAAAAGCAAACGATACTCTGCACGTGAAGTCATCATTCGATAAGGCTCATGATTTTCTTTTGTTACTAAATCATCAATTAATACGCCAATATAAGCCTCAGAACGATCCAATATAAAAGCTTCTCTTCCTAAAACCTGCATTGCTGCATTGACTCCTGCCATAAATCCTTGTACAGCAGCTTCTTCATAACCAGAGCTTCCATTAAACTGTCCGCCACTAAAAAGTCCATGAATCTTTTTGAATTCTAAAGAAGGTTTTAACTGACAAGAATTAATACAATCATACTCAATCGCATAAGCATTTCTCACTATTTTTACCTGTTCCAAACCTGATACTGTACGATACATTTGATATTGAACATCCTCTGGAAGAGAACTAGACATACCGCTTAAATACATTTCATTTGTATATAATCCTTCTGGTTCAATAAATACCTGGTGTCGTTCCTTATCAGGAAATTTTACCACTTTATCTTCTATAGAAGGACAATAACGGGGACCTGTCCCTTCAATCACTCCTGAAAATAAAGGTGAACGATCAATATTTTCTCGAATAATTCGATGTGTCTCCGAATTTGTATAAGTTAACCAACAAGAAACCTGATCTTTCTGTATAGATTTTGGATCTGTAGAAAAGGAAAAGGGCACTATATTTTCATCTCCAAATTGTTCTTCCATTTTGGAAAAATCAATACTTCTTTTATCTACCCGCGCTGGCGTCCCTGTCTTAAAGCGAAACATTTCTATCCCATTAGCCATCAAAGATTCGGTCAAATAATTCGCCGACTGCAATCCATTCGGCCCTGTAGAATTGCTGACATCCCCATAAATACATCTTGCTCTTAGATAAGTTCCTGTAGCCAATACAACTGCTTTTGCATAATAAATTGCACCAGAAGAAGTCTTTATTCCTGTAATATGATGATCTTCTACCAATATTTCAGATACTTCTGCCTGACGAATGGTCAAACAATCTGTATTTTCCAGTGTCCTCCTCATCTCACGGCTATATTCCTGCTTATCTGCCTGAGCCCTCAAAGAATGCACTGCTGGACCCTTTGATTCATTTAACATTTTAGACTGAATAAATGTTTTATCTATATTTTTTCCCATCTCACCACCCAATGCATCCAATTCACGCACCAGATGTCCCTTTGAACTTCCCCCTATATTAGGATTACAAGGCATCAAAGCAATACTATCAATACTGACTGTAAATACAATTGTATCCAAACCCAAACGCGCACAAGCCAGAGCCGCCTCACACCCTGCATGTCCGGCGCCTACAATCACAATATCATAATTTTCCTCTAAGTAAGGCATGAATATTTCTCCTCAATTTATTTTTATCATTTATTTCCCCATACAGAATTTTCCAAAAATTTCATTAATTAAATCTTCTTCTACTGACTCACCAATAATAGATCCTAATTTTCCATAAGCATCCATCAAATCAATTGTCAAAAAATCTTCCGGTACTCTATCTTCAATTCCTTTCATAACCATATCAAGACTTTCAAAAGTTTCCTTAAGAGCTATTTTATGACGTACATTGGTAATAACAATCTCATCATTTAATCCAATTTTTCCATGAAAAAACATTTCAGAAACTACTTTCTCCAATTTTTCCAACCCAATTTCTTCTTTAATAGAAATAGAAATAACTGGATGTCCAGTCTTTTTCTCCAAATATTCAGCTTTTATAACTAATTCCAAATCAGACTTATTTAATAAAACTACTGCCCGCCTGTCACGAATCATTTCTATAATATTTTGATCATTTTCATCTAATGGACAGGCACCATCCACTACATAAATAATCAAATCTGCTTCTTCGGCGGCTTTTTTTGCCCGAGATACTCCTATCTGTTCCACGATATCTTCCGTCTCTCGAATCCCAGCCGTATCTACTAACTTTAAAAATACATCTCCTAATCGAATCTGTTCTTCCAACACATCCCGAGTAGTACCTGCCACATTAGTCACAATAGCACGCTCTTCCCCTAGCAAAGCATTCATCAAGGAAGATTTTCCTGCATTTGGCTTTCCTAAAATTACAGTTTGAATTCCTTCTGAAATAATTCTACCATTATCAGCCGTATCTAACATTCTTTTTACTTCATCAATCACCGGCTTTAATATATTTTGTAATTCATCTCTATATCCATCCAGAGAAATATGTTCTGGATCATCCAGAGCAGACTCAATATAAGCCACTTGATATAAAATAATTTCTCGCAATTCTTTCACTTTTCGAGATACCGATCCCTTCAACTGACTCATTGAACTTTTTATCGCATACTCATTTTTTGAACAAATAATATCCATCACAGCCTCTGCCTGAGATAAATCCATACGACCATTCAAAAAAGCCCTTTTAGTAAATTCACCTGGTTCTGCCGGCACTGCACCATATCGAATCACCGTTTCCAATATTTTTTTCATCACAAGTGCTCCACCATGACAATTAATTTCCACAGTATCTTCACCTGTATAACTATGAGGTCCCCGCATTACCAATACTAAAACCTCATCTATCATAAAATCACCATCCTTAATTATACCATAATGCACGGTATGGGATGGAACCTCTTTTAATTTTTTTCTTTTACATTCAAAAATACGATCTATAATTAAAATTGCTTCATTTCCACTTACTCTGATAATTCCAATTCCCGAGTTACTAACAGCAGTAGAGATTGCCGCAATTGTATTTTCCCTTCTATCAATTTCCATTTTTGCCTCCTATATAGTAATACTTATAAATAATTCTTCTTTTATTTATTATCATACTATCATTCCTCAAAGTAAAAAGCAACGCCCGGCAGCAATTTCTATCTTTACCACCGAGCGTTATTAAAAATATTTATTCAAATCCTTCTTCTGTTTTCTCTATTCCTTGTCTCTCCATTTGTTTTTCACGATTTCGATTATCTCGTCCATCTTTTCTTGAGGAATAGCGATCCCTACGATTATAATTTTCTCTTTTCAAAGAAATTACTACATGACGATAAGGATCCTCTCCTTCACTTCTTGTCACTACATAACGATCATTTTGAAGAGCAGAATGAATGATTCTTCTTTCATAGGGATTCATCGGTTCCAAAGAAACTGGCTTTTTTGTTCTCTTCACCTTATAAGAAATGTTTCTGGCTAAAGTTTCTAAAGTTTCCTTTCGTCTCTCTCTATAATTTTCTGTATCTAACTTTACTCTCAAATAGCCTTCTGTTTCCTTATTTACTACCAAACTTACCAGATACTGCAGAGAATCTAAAGTCTGACCTCGTTTTCCGATCAAAATTCCCATATCATCGCCCGCCATCATAACTTGTAGTTCTCCCTCTTCTACATTAACGGACGTTTCTATAGAAACCTGCATTCCCATTGCATTAAATATCTGATCGAGAAATTCCTTTGCCTTTCTTTGAACCACAGCTTCATCCATTTTAACTTCAGCTCTCATTCTAGGCTCTGACTTCTCATGCAACTCTATATTTCTTCTGTCTGTTTTTTCATGGCCGTCTGCTCTTCCATCTTTTCTCTCATATTTTTTCTTTTCTGAATCCCTCTGTTCCGAATATTTCTTCGAAACTTTTTCTGTTTTTAGTTCCTCTGAAAGCTTTTCCGTTGTTTTTTCCACAACTATTCTTTCCTCAGATTTTACTGTTTTTCCATCCTTTACAGAATTCTGATTTTTTTCCAGTTCTTCTTTTTCTTTTTTTTCTATTCTAGCTTTCTCTAATTTTTTTGCTTCAATCTTTGCTTTTTCTTCGATTATTCTAACTCTTTTATCTTCCTCTTCTTTTTTATTTTTTTCTTCTTCTTCTCCCATTACCCGAGCACGAATAACACACTGTTTGCCACCAAAAATTCCAAGAAAACCACTACTTTCCTTCTGAACCACTTCATAATATAAATGTTCACTGGTAGTCTGTAATTCCAACAATGCCTTGGTGATAGCCTCATCCAGCGTCTTTGCAGAAATGGTAATCATATCCATTATTATACCCCCTACTTATTGTGCTTCTCATTATACTTAGCAACCATAGCTGCCTTTGATGCCAAACTGCCTGGGTTTGCATCTTTGTTATAATACTCATTCGATTCTTTTACCTGTTGTTTGGTTTTCTCCAATTTTTCATTACGCGCCTGTTCCTCACGTTGTTGTGCTGCTTGTATATTTTTTACATTAACCGTAGCACTTTGAGAAATCTTTTGCGGCGGAAGACCCTTTTTGGCTCTCTTAGCATTCGCCTTCTCCAGATTCTTTTTGATCATCTCATCCATATCTACCTTCTCCAGATAAGCATTAACGATCAATTGTTGAATAATCTGAAATACACTACTTGCTACCCAATAAATTCCAATTGCCGCCGGAAAAGTAAAACAGAAAAATACTGACATTAATGGCATCATTACATTCATCTGTTTCATCATCTGAGCACTAGTACTGTTCTCATCTTGTTGTGGTTGGTTAGACATCATCAACTTAGCACTTAACCATTGACTAACGCCAGCCAAAATCGGAATCAACCACGCAGCACTTGGAGCAAATCCCTGCCAGGGATTAGTAGCCAAATTGATGCCCAAAAAAGAATTCATTTTCTCTATAGCAGCTGAATTTTCTGTAATCACTGCTGCTGCCTCTGGAAAACGATTTGCCAATTCTCCCCATTGCTCAGGATTTAACTTATAAAGAATGTCCACCATCTTATTACCAAGAACCTCACCAGTATCTCCTACTAAATCACCAATCTTGGTAATGCCTGTCAATGGTATATTATGATCTGTAGCAAACTGAAGCAACGATGCTCCTGCCCCTTCTGGCAAATCTGCAATATTCGAGACATTGGTAATTGCATATACTACCTGCATAAAATAAATCTTTACTGAACTTACATAAGCAGGAATGTTATAGATTACCCGATACAAAGCAAAAAGAATCGGCAGCTGGATCACTAATTGCAGGCAACCACCCGTCATCGAAGTTCCATACTTTTCATAGACTGCCTTAGTCTCTACATTCATCTTCATCATGGACTCATTATCCGTCTTACCTTTGTACTTATTCTGAATCGCCTGAATCTCTGGCTGCATAACTGCCATCAACTTTGATGATTTTTGTTGCTTAATAGTCAGTGGAAACATCAAAATCTTCACAACCAAAGTAAAAAGAATAATACAAAGCCCAATATTTAATATTCCTACAGAACTAGTCAACCGAAAAAGCAAATCCATTATCATTCCTAAAATCTGGGAAACCGGCCCCAAAATCATTCCCCCGGTTTTTGTCAATACTAAGTAATCCAAACTGTTACCTCCTCATACGTTACGGAACTGGGTCATAACCGCCTTCTGCCCATGGATGGCATCTCAATATCCTTTTCATAGACAACCATAATCCTTTCACAACACCATACTTTTGCAGCGCCTCAATGGCGTATTGAGAACACGTAGGTGTGTAGATACAGTGAGTCCTCATTTTAAGAGGAGACAAAAATATCTGATACCCTCGAATCATTAAAATTAAACCTTTTCTTATCAAATGTTTCATCTTTCACTCACTTCGATTCTTTGTTCCTGTTATGCAGTCCGCACAAATGCAAATATGCACTTTCTATATTTTTATAATTTGCTGTTGCCGCAGCAGCCCTTGCCACCACTACGATATCCAAACCAGTCATCAATTGATCCTTATTTAACCGGAAACTCTCTCTTATTAACCGAGTTACACGATGCCTTACCACACTGTTTCCCACTTTTTTACTAACAGAAATTCCTATTCTCTGTTCTGGAAGTTCTGTCTTTTTTACATACATTACCAGTTCTTTATTTGCATATGACTTACCAGAACGGTATACGGCCTGAAAATCAGCCCTTTTTTTTATACTTGGAAATCTTCTCATCTCAATATTTTTCTTTCCATTACAGAGAAAAAAAGGCCACAATTACTTGTGACCTTCTTTCATTAAGCAGATAACTTTGCTCTGCCTTTTGCTCTTCTGGAAGCTAATACCTTTCTTCCGCCTGGAGTACTCATTCTGGCACGAAATCCATGCACTTTCGATCTCTGTCTGTTTTTTGGCTGGAAAGTCATTTTCATAATATAGCACCTCCTCTTATCAATCCATTGTCTTGTTCATTTTGTTATTATAATCCTGACGATTCTGATTTGGCATCTTCTCAATTATATAGAAAACAATCTGCTTCGTCAAGCGTTTTTATAGAAAAACCCTTGTTTTATAACGGTTCTGACAATTGAATTGTTACTCTGTTTTTATGCTGCCACCTGAATTGTATTACGAAAAACAGAGAGCATTACTTTTCCAATCAATACAACCAATATTGCAGCGGCAATTGCTTCTGGCACTCCAGAAGCCAAAATGGTCCCCATAATAAGTCCCCATACAGCATCTACTGCCACAGTTCTTGCTGCAGCATATTCCCCTGCTAATAAAACATAAATACTACCCATAACAAAAATAGTATTTGTCATGGATCCTACAAAACCTACAATTGGCAAAGCTAAAAGATGATTCACATTAATCTTTTTCATAAAAATCCATAGCCATCCTGATACCAAACCGATCATCATCCGGCATCCAACTGCAATCCATATGGCTTTCAATGCACCTAAAATCCCACTCATACTCATAAATGGAGAAAAAGCAAAGGATAAAAGCGTTGGTGCTATCGTATTACTAATCATTGAACAAATACCAAACACACAACCTAAAATTACCCCCGCCATCGGTCCCAATAAAATTGCTCCGATAATTACAGGAATATGCACAGTTGTCGCCTTAATAATCGGAAGCTGAATCATTCCTAAAGGTGTATTTGCCAATAAGATTACGATTGCTGCCATAAGTGCGACACTAGTAAGCCATCGGGTGTCCTTTTTTTCCATATTCATTTTTTTACCTCCTGCTACTGTTCTTAATAATTAAGATACAATGCATAACATTAATGATATAAAACTTATGTTTCGGTGCATATTACAAACTTTCCTTGTATATCATAACGATTCCCCTGTTTCCTGTCAAGTTTTTCTGTGAATACGTTATTTTACTGTTTAAAAAAATATCTGTTTATACTGTGAATAAGTTATCCACAATATGTGGATAACTTTGTTGATAAATTTACAATTTTTCTATTCTTTTCACTATTTTCGTTGAAAAACCATCAGTTTTGGTATACAATACATGTAGATTGGCTTATTTTGCATATCCACATGGATATACAAAATATCCACAAATCAAAAACATAACCTTTCAAAAGAATAGTTTAGGAGAACGAGATATGTTAGAGACACTACAAGCCAAATGGGATGATATCTTACGTTATATAAAGGAAGAACATGAGATATCTGATGTTTCATTCGCTACATGGCTGGTTCCCCTGCATCTCTATTCCGTGGAACCTGGCAATACCATCCAGATTATTGTTCCAGATGCAAATTTTCTTGGTTATATAAAAAAGAAATACAGCTTTTTATTAAAAGTGGCTGTTGAGGAAATTACTGGCCTAAAATGTGAAATCGATTTTATTGTAGAAGATCAGATTAAAGAAAAAGAAGGCAAAAATAATCAACTCATTCGGCAAAATCTCAACAAGATCACTCAGGAAGCGCTTCAGAATGCCAATCTGAATCCAAAATATACATTTGATACCTTTGTGGTCGGAGCAAACAACCATTTAGCACATGCGGCCTCTCTTGCTGTTGCAGAATCTCCTGGTGAAATATACAACCCATTATTTATATATGGTGGTGTAGGACTTGGAAAAACCCATTTAATGCATTCTATAGCGAATTTTATTCTAAAAAATAATCCAAATGCTAAGATCCTCTATGTGACCTCTGAAAAGTTCACAAATGAGTTGATCGATGCTATTCGCAACAAAAATAATATTTCTACCACAGAATTTCGGGAAAAATATCGTAATAATGATGTACTTCTGATCGATGATATTCAATTTATTATTGGCAAAGAAAGTACACAGGAAGAATTTTTCCATACCTTTAATGCACTCTATGAATCAAAAAAGCAAATCATTATATCCTCGGATAAACCTCCGAAAGATATTGAAACCTTAGAAGAACGTCTTCGATCTCGTTTTGAATGGGGACTAACCGTGGATATTCAATCTCCAGACTATGAAACCCGTATGGCAATTCTACGTAAAAAGGAAGAACTGGAAGGATATAATATTGATAATGAAGTAATCAAATACATTGCTACCAATATTAAATCAAATATTCGGGAGTTAGAAGGTGCTTTGACAAAAATTGTTGCTTTTTCCAAATTGGATCGCAGCAAAGAAATCAGTATTTCTATGGCTGAGGAAGCGCTAAAAGATATTATATCACCAGGTGGTACAAAAAAAATAACTCCTGATCTGATTATTCAGGTAGTAGCTGAACATTATAACCTTACCACTTTAGATATTTTATCTCAAAGAAGAAGTAAAGAAATCGTTTATCCCAGACAGATTGCCATGTACTTATGTCGCAACATGACCGAAGCTCCTCTACAAGAAATCGGAAAAGCTATGGGTGGACGAGATCATACTACGATTATCCATGGAATTGAAAAAATAACCAAAGATATAGAGAAAACACCAACCTTGCAAAACACTGTGGATATCTTAAAGAAAAAATTAAACCCAAATTAAAGTTATCTGCGAAAACTCTAGAAAATAAAGGATTATTGCAAATAATACTTATACACATTATTTTGTGGAAAAACCAATGTTTTTGGTGGATAACTTATATACTGTTACCCTCAACTGTCAACTTTTTATCTTTTTGTGGAAAAACTGTTTGATTTTACCTGAGCTTAAGATTAGTTTTCAACATACTTTTTAACACCTTTTTACGCTTATTTTCAAGATAAAAACAGCTTTTACACAAATTCACAGCCCCTACTACGATTACGACGAAATTTAATTTTATATCTATCTCAATAAATTGCTTATCAAATAGAAAGGAACTTATCAACATGAAACTAATCTTCCAAAAAGATATATTAATGAATGGCATTAACATTGTATCTAAAGCAATTCCTTCAAAAACTACCATGAATATTCTTGAATGTATATTGATCGATGCTACAAGTAATGAAATTAAACTAACTGGTAATGATATGGAAATGGGAATTGAAACTAAAATTGAAGGTTCCATTCTAGAACGCGGTAGCATTGCTCTAGAAGCTAAGATATTTTCTGATATTATTCGCAAACTTTCAGATAGTGATGCTGATGTTGTTATCAGCAGTGATGATCGATTAAATACTACAATTGAATGCGATAATTCATTATTTAAAATTCAAGGACGAGATCCTCAAGAGTTCAGTTACCTTCCTTTTATTGAAAAAGATGAATATATTTGTCTTTCTCAGTTTTCTTTAAAGGAAGCTATCAGACAGACCATTTTTTCCATTGCTCCTAATGATAGTAATAAAATGATGGGAGGAGAATTGGTCGAAATTAAAGATAATGTTTTAAAGCTTGTTTCTTTAGATGGACACAGAATCTCTATCCGTAATATTCTGCTCAAATATAATTATGAAAATAGAAAAGTAATTATTCCTGGAAAGACTCTTTCAGAAATTAGTAAAATTCTTACTGGCGATAACGAAAAAGAAGTTTTGATTTATTTTAGTAAAAACCATGTTTTATTTGAATTTGATAATACTACTGTAGTTTCTCGTTTAATTGAAGGAGATTATTTTAAAATCGATCATATGTTGTCTAATGATTATAAAACACATATCAAAATAAATAAAAGAACTTTTATGGATAATATTGATCGTGCGATGATAATGATTCGGGATAATGATCGTAAACCTATTATTTTGAAAATAGAGGAAAATAATGTTAATATGAAGATTCGTTCTTCTTTCGGTTCCATGAATGCAGATGTTTTAGCTCAAAAAACTGGAGATGATATTATAATTGCCTTTAATCCCAAGTTTTTATTAGATGCATTGCGAGTGATTGATGATGAAGATGTTGATATTTATATGTTGAATCCTAAATCTCCATGTTTCTTAAAAGATGATGGCGGAAATTATATCTACCTGATTTTACCAGTTAATTTTATCGCAGAAGATTAAAGAGGAAAAATATGGAAATAATAAAGATAAAAGATGAATATATCAAATTGGGTCAGGTATTAAAGCTTGCTGGTATGTGTGACTCTGGAGTTGATGCAAAACATATCATTGAAGATGGTTTAGTACAAGTCAATGGACAAATAGAAATACAGAGAGGAAAAAAAATCCGTAATAAGGATGTGGTCACTTATAATGGAAAATCCATTCAAATTGAGGGATGAGCATTGCTCATCCCAAAGACAAGCAAACTATGATTATTGAATCCGTTGAATTAAAAAATTATCGTAATTACCATACCTTACATATGCAGTTCAGTCCAAGGACTAATATCTTGTATGGAAATAATGCTCAAGGAAAAACAAATATACTTGAAGCTGTTTATGTATGCTGTACGACCAAATCTCATCGAGGAAGCAAAGATAAGGAAATGATTCATTTTCATGAGGATGAATCTCATATCAAGTTAAATATTAAAAAAGATCAAATACCATACCGAATCGATATGCATTTGAAAAAAAATAAAACGAAAGGAATTGCAATCAACGGGATTCCAATAAAAAAAGCAAGTGAACTGTTTGGTATTGTAAATGTAGTATTTTTCTCACCTGAAGATTTAAATTTAATAAAAAATGGACCTTCTAAGCGGAGAAAATTCATCGATGTAGAATTATGTCAACTGGATAAATATTATGTTCATTCATTAGTTTCTTATAATCGAATTTTAATGCAACGCAATCGATTATTAAGAGATTTGGTATTTAAACCAGAGTATGAAGAAACTTTAGATGTATGGGATATTCAACTGGCGCAATATGGCAGAGAAATCATTCACTGCAGAGAAATTTTTATAGCTCAGTTAAATGATTTGATTGGAAAAATACATGGAAAATTGTCTGGAAATAAAGAAAGTCTTAAAATTATTTATGATCCTTGTGCATCTTATGAAAATTTAGAAAAAGAAATAAAAAAAAGCCGATCTTCTGATATGAAGCAGAAGACTAGCTTGGTAGGTCCTCATCGCGATGATATTGGTTTTTATATGGATGATATTGATATTCGAAGATTTGGTTCCCAAGGGCAACAGAGAACAGCAGCATTATCTTTAAAATTGGCAGAAATCCAATTGGTAAAAAATTTGGTAAAGGATGATCCGATTCTTTTATTGGACGATGTATTGTCCGAATTAGATGGAGAGAGGCAGAATCATCTTCTTTCTGCTATTCATTCGATTCAAACTATGATTACCTGTACTGGATTAGAAGATTTTATAAATAATAGATTTCCTATTGATCGTATTTTTAAGATTGTGGATGGTACGGTAAAACAGGAAAATTAGTATGATGGCTTTTGATTATATCAATAATTGTAGTAAATTTAGTAGGCAACTATCAAAGATAGGAGGAAATAGCATGAGTGCAGAATACGGAGCGGACCAGATTCAGATCCTGGAAGGGTTGGAAGCGGTCCGAAAGCGTCCCGGTATGTATATCGGAAGTACTTCATCAAGAGGATTACATCATCTGGTATATGAGATTGTGGACAATTCTGTTGACGAAGCTCTGGCAGGATTTTGTGATCAAATTGAAGTAACAATCAATATGGATAATTCTATCACTGTTTTGGATGATGGTCGTGGTATTCCGGTGGGGATTCAAAAAAAGGCTGGAATTCCGGCAGTGGAGGTAGTATTTACCATTCTTCATGCCGGTGGGAAATTTGGTGGTGGCGGATACAAGGTGTCTGGTGGTTTACATGGAGTTGGCGCCTCGGTTGTAAATGCTCTTTCTCTATGGCTGGAAGTACGAATTTATCAGGATGGAAAAATATATCAACAACGCTATGAGCGTGGAAAAGCAATGTATCCTCTAAAGGTAGTAGGAGAATGTTCATCAGATAAACATGGAACAGAAGTTCAATTTCTCCCAGATCCACAAATTTTTGAGGAGACTGTTTATGATTTTGAAATTTTAAGGGTCCGTTTGCAAGAGACTGCTTTTTTAACAAAGAATCTTAAGATTATTTTGCGTGATGATCGAGAGGAAAAAAGAAAAAAAATTTTCCATTATGAAGGAGGAATTCAAGAATTTGTTACTTATCTGAATCGAAGTAAGGCAATAATATATGATAAAGTTGTTTACTGTGAAGGAAGTAAAGATAATATCTATGTAGAAGTTGCTATGCAACATAATGATTCTTATACAGAGAATATTTACAGTTTTGTCAATAACGTTAATACTCCGGAAGGAGGTACTCATTTAGCTGGTTTTAAGAATGCATTGACTAAAACTATCAACGAATATGCTCGCAAAAACAAATTATTGAAAGAAAATGAAGATAATTTAAGTGGTGAAGATATTCGAGAAGGTTTAACTGCAATTATTAGTGTAAAGATAGAAGAACCTCAATTTGAAGGTCAGACAAAACAGAAGTTGGGGAATAGTGAGGCCAGAGGAGCAGTGGACAATATTGTAAGTGAACAACTTACTTATTTTTTGGAACAGAATCCAAATGCTGCCAAAACAATTTGTGAAAAATCAGTATTGGCTCAAAGAGCTCGTGCTGCTGCGCGTAAAGCTAGAGACTTAACCAGGAGAAAAACAGCTTTAGAGCAGATGACACTTCCAGGAAAATTGGCCGATTGTTCTAATAAAGATCCAGAAAAATGTGAAATTTTTATTGTAGAAGGTGATTCAGCAGGGGGATCCGCAAAAACGGCACGTTCCCGGGATACTCAGGCAATTTTACCACTACGAGGTAAAATTTTAAATGTAGAAAAAGCCAGGTTGGATAAAATCTATGCCAATGCAGAGATTAAAGCAATGATAACAGCGTTTGGCACAGGAATCCATGATGATTTTGATATTACTAAACTACGTTATAATAAGATTATTATTATGACGGATGCAGATGTAGATGGCGCTCATATTAGTACTTTAATGTTGACATTTTTATATCGTTTTATGCCAGAATTGATCGGGCAAGGCCATGTATATCTGGCGCAACCACCACTTTACAAACTCGAAAAAAATAAAAGAATTTGGTATGCTTACAGTGATGATGAATTGAATCAAATTTTAAAAGAGGTCGGTCGGGATACTAATAATAAGATTCAGAGATATAAAGGATTGGGAGAAATGGATGCGGAACAGTTGTGGGAAACAACTATGGATCCAGAAAGAAGAATTCTTTTGCGGGTAAATATGGATGATGATGTAATTTCAGAGTTGGATCTAACCTTTACCACTCTGATGGGAGATCAGGTTGAGCCAAGACGTGAATTTATTGAAGCAAATGCAAAATTTGTACAAAATCTGGATATTTAACGCAGAAGTAAGGAGGATATATGGAACCAAATATTTTTGATAAAGTGCATGATATAGACCTGAAATCCACCATGGAAAAATCTTATATCGATTATGCCATGAGTGTAATCGCCGCCCGTGCTCTTCCGGATGTAAGAGATGGATTAAAGCCGGTTCAGCGCAGAGTACTTTTTTCAATGATTGAATTAAATAATGGTCCGGACAAACCTCATCGTAAATGTGCTCGTATTGTTGGTGATACTATGGGTAAATATCATCCCCATGGTGATAGTTCTATCTATGGTGCACTGGTAAATATGGCTCAGGAATGGTCTACCCGGTATCCATTAGTAGATGGTCATGGAAATTTCGGTTCTGTAGACGGAGATGGCGCCGCTGCCATGCGTTATACAGAGGCACGTTTAAGTAAGATTTCTATGGAAATGCTGGCAGATATCAATAAAGATACTGTAGATTTTGTACCTAACTTTGATGAGACAGAAAAAGAGCCAGTTGTGTTGCCTTCTCGTTATCCTAATCTGTTGGTGAATGGAACTACAGGTATTGCTGTAGGTATGGCAACGAATATTCCTCCTCATAATTTGCGGGAAGTAATTTCTGCAGTAGTAAAGATTATAGATAATCGGATTCAGGAAGATAGAGAAACCACTATAGAAGAAATTTTAGAAATTGTAAAGGGTCCAGATTTTCCTACAGGAGCAACAATTTTAGGAAAAGCAGGAATTGAAGAAGCATATCGTACTGGTCGAGGTAAATTAAGGGTACGTGCAGTTTCAGATATTGAGGCTATGCCCAATGGGAAAAGTAGAATTATTGTAACAGAACTTCCTTATTTAGTTAATAAAGCAAGATTGATCGAAAAAATTGCTGATTTGGTAAAAGATAAAAGAATTGATGGTATTACCGATCTCCGGGATGAATCAGATCGACAGGGAATGCGAGTAGTTATTGAATTACGTCGAGATGTGAATGCTAATGTTATTTTAAATCAACTTTATAAGCATACACAACTTCAAGATACCTTTGGAGTAAATATGCTGGCATTAGTTAATAATGAGCCAAAAGTTTTGAATATCCTTGATATGTTAGGATATTATCTAAAACATCAGGAAGATGTGGTGACTCGTCGAATCAAATATGATCTGAATAAGGCAGAAGAACGTGCCCATATTTTACAAGGACTGTTAATTGCTTTGGATCACATTGACGAAGTTATTCGTATTATTCGCGGATCTCAGACAGTGCAGATTGCCAAAACTCAGTTGATGGAACGATTTGGTTTAAGTGATGCGCAGGCTCAGGCAATTGTAGATATGCGTTTGCGTACTTTAACTGGTTTGGAACGGGACAGACTGGAAAATGAATATCGGGAATTAATGATTAAAATTGAAGAATTGAAAGCAATTTTAGCTGATGAAAAAAAACTTCTTGGAGTAATCAGAGAAGAAATACTAGTAATATCGGGAAAATACGGAGATGATAGAAAAACTTCAATTGGCTTTGATGAATATGATATGTCAATGGAAGATCTAATACCCAATGAGAGAACAATCGTGGCGATGACAAAACTTGGATATATCAAACGAATGAGCGTAGATAATTTCAAGAATCAAAACCGAGGTGGTAAAGGGATTAAGGGAATGCAGATTATTGATGAGGATTATATCGAAGATCTAATATTAACCCACAATCACAATTATATCATGTTCTTTACGAATAAGGGAAAGGTATACCGGCTGAAAGCTTATGCTATTCCAGAAGGAAGTCGCACAGCACGGGGAACAGCAATTATTAATCTGATTCAACTTCAACCAGAAGAGAAAATTAATGCAATTATTCCAGTAAAACAATATGATGACAAAGAATTTCTGTTTATGGCTACCAGAAGTGGTATGGTCAAAAAAACGCCAATTCGTGAATATGAAAATGTTCGTAAGAATGGTCTCCAGGCAATAGTATTAAGAGATAATGATGAATTGATTGAAGTAAAAGCTACAAATAATGAGAAAGATATTTTCCTTGTGACAAAAAAAGGACAATGTATTCGTTTTCATGAGACAGATGTACGAATCACTGGACGAGTATCGATTGGTGTTATTGGTATGAAACTTAATGAAGGAGATCAAGTTGTAGCAATGCAAACTCATACCCAGGGAGAATGTTTGCTGATTGTATCTGCTAATGGAATGGGTAAAAGGACTCCTATTGAAGAGTTTACTAGTCAAAATCGTGGTGGTAAAGGAATTCTCTGTTATAAGATTACAGAAAAAACCGGAGATATAGTAGGTGCAAAGCTTGTCCATGACGATCATGATATTATGATTATTACAACAGAAGGGGTAGTGATTCGAATTTCCGTAGATGATATATCAATCATTGGACGTAATACTTCTGGAGTAAAATTGATGAATATTGATCAAGAGTCGGATGTACAAGTAGCAAGTATTGCTAAAGTGAGAGATGATGGCAAAAAATCAGAGGGGGATGGTATAGAAGAACTAAATCTTGAAGATACTGTTGAAGAAGAGAATCAAGAAACCATAGAAAAGGAATAAGATATAAATGACTCCGCAGTTTGCTGTATTGCTAAATAAAATGAGTTAGCAGCAGACTGCGGGATATTTGATTAAATGGAAAAAAGAAGGAGGTATTATTTTGAGATCCGTTTCCACATCAGAGATAACCAAACAGATCCGTGAAATGTGTATTGAGGCAAATCATTTTTTGTCATCAGATATGAAAAAAGCATTTGAAAATTCTATAAAAGAAGAATGTTCTCCATTAGGACAACAAATATTAAAACAGTTAGAAGAAAATCTTTTTATTGCAGGAGAAGATAAGATTCCTATTTGTCAAGATACTGGTATGGCAATTATATTTTTAAAGATAGGACAGGAAGTACATATGGAAGGAGGTTCTTTGACAGATGCAATTAATCAGGGAGTTCGTGAAGGATATGTAGACGGTTATTTGCGTAAATCTGTAGTTAAAGATCCAATTGAAAGAGAAAATACGCGAGATAATACCCCAGCAGTGATTCATTATGAAATTATTCCAGGAGATCAGATTGATATTACAGTAGCTCCAAAAGGATTTGGAAGTGAAAATATGAGTCGTATTTTTATGTTAAAACCAGCTGATGGAATAGAAGGAGTAAAAAATGCAGTTCTTACAACAGTAAAAGAAGCTGGTCCTAATGCTTGTCCTCCTATGGTAGTTGGAGTTGGAATTGGAGGAACATTTGAAAAATGTGCTTTGATGGCAAAACATGCCTTAACTAGAAATTTAGAAGAAAAATCTCCAATACCTTATGTGCAAGAATTAGAAAGAGAATTATTAGAAAAAATAAATCATCTTGGAATCGGGCCAGGAGGTTTGGGTGGTACAGTAACAGCATTTGCTGTTAATATAGAAACTTATCCAACTCATATAGCAGGACTTCCGGTAGCAGTAAATATTTGCTGTCATGTAAACAGACATATCCATCGGATCATATAAGAGGAGAATATAAATTATGAATAAGTCTATAAAAGTGCCGATCAGCAAAGAAGAAGCTGCTTCGTTAAAAGCAGGTGACTATGTATTTATAACAGGAATTATTTATACGGCTAGAGATGCGGCTCATAAAAGAATGCAGGAAACACTAGAACGAGGAGAAACGCTTCCTTTTGATATAAAAGAGAATGTTATCTATTATATGGGGCCGTCTCCCGCCAGACAAGATCGTCCAATTGGTTCTGCTGGTCCTACAACTGCTAGTCGGATGGATAAGTATACTCCAAAGCTTTTAGATATGGGAATGGGAGCGATGATTGGAAAAGGAAAAAGGAGTCAAGAAGTAATTGATAGTATTATCCGTAATGGATCTGTCTATTTTGCAGCAATTGGAGGAGCAGGTGCATTACTTTCGAAACGGATTATTTCATCTGAAATCATTGCTTATGAAGATTTAGGAACAGAAGCAATTCGTAAATTGGAAGTAAAAAATTTTCCGGCAGTAGTTGTTATTGACTCAGAAGGTAATAATCTTTATGAAACTTCTGTTTTGGAATATAAAAACTATCATTTAAAATAGCTTCCTTATCCATTGATCTTAAATAACAAGAAATATAAAACCGTTAGTTATCCATAAATAGTAATATAGAAAAATTTGGTTTAACTAAGATTTTATAATGAACAGGAAGTTTTAAATAACTATATATTGGAAAAATTTGATTTAAAAATCTATATTTTGAGTGATAGAAAAAAATTGAAAAATGATGAAAATTATGGCTTGACAAGCTGCTGTTTTTCAATTATAATGGGCTATGCGTTTCGGAAATAAAGTATTCGGAAACGAAATCATAAGGAATAAGTAATTCGGAGAAATACTCAAGAGGCCGAAGAGGCGCCCCTGCTAAGGGTGTAGGTCGGGCAACCGGCGCGAGGGTTCAAATCCCTCTTTCTCCGCTCCTTTATTCCAAATGATATATTTTTCTTTAAAACTTAATCAGTAAAAAAGAAAAATAAAAAAGATAAAAAAAGTTGTTGACAAACTTCGCAAGATATGATAAGATAAACGAGTTGCTGCTGAGGAAGCCAACAACGAGATGAACCTTGAAAATGAAAGATTGAACAGTGTTTAAAACCCTGAAAATTCAAAAGAATGGGTGTCAGAAAAGACATCCAGGGATGAGAAAATTCAGAACAAAAAACGAACCAAACAACAGTAGAACGGTTAAATTAGCCAGAGAGTTAAGATTGACCGGGAAACAAACTTAAATTTGAGAGTTTGATCCTGGCTCAGGATGAACGCTGGCGGCGTGCTTAACACATGCAAGTCGAACGAAGCGATTTAGCGGAAGTTTTCGGATGGAAGCTAGATTGACTGAGTGGCGGACGGGTGAGTAACGCGTGGGTAACCTGCCTCATACAGGGGGATAACAGTTAGAAATGACTGCTAATACCGCATAAGCGCACGAGGATGCATGTTCTTGTGTGAAAAACTCCGGTGGTATGAGATGGACCCGCGTCTGATTAGCTAGTTGGAGGGGTAACGGCCCACCAAGGCGACGATCAGTAGCCGACCTGAGAGGGTGACCGGCCACATTGGGACTGAGACACGGCCCAAACTCCTACGGGAGGCAGCAGTGGGGAATATTGCACAATGGGGGAAACCCTGATGCAGCGACGCCGCGTGAGTGAAGAAGTATTTCGGTATGTAAAGCTCTATCAGCAGGGAAGAAGATGACGGTACCTGACTAAGAAGCACCGGCTAAATACGTGCCAGCAGCCGCGGTAATACGTATGGTGCAAGCGTTATCCGGATTTACTGGGTGTAAAGGGAGCGCAGGCGGTGCGGCAAGTCTGATGTGAAAGCCCGGGGCTCAACCCCGGTACTGCATTGGAAACTGTCGTACTAGAGTGTCGGAGGGGTAAGTGGAATTCCTAGTGTAGCGGTGAAATGCGTAGATATTAGGAGGAACACCAGTGGCGAAGGCGGCTTACTGGACGATTACTGACGCTGAGGCTCGAAAGCGTGGGGAGCAAACAGGATTAGATACCCTGGTAGTCCACGCCGTAAACGATGAATACTAGGTGTTGGGGAGCAAAGCTCTTCGGTGCCGTCGCAAACGCAGTAAGTATTCCACCTGGGGAGTACGTTCGCAAGAATGAAACTCAAAGGAATTGACGGGGACCCGCACAAGCGGTGGAGCATGTGG
>ERZ808024.385-NODE-385-length-20550-cov-3.775949_pt1 | contig 20550 bp, 16 predicted proteins | sample MGYA00380181_ERZ808024 | MGnify/ENA primary metagenome ERZ808024 (study PRJEB31490, sample SAMN06133413) | mouse gut metagenome | isolation source: Z2_1 | host: mice | place: China: Chengdu | collected 2015-05 ...
GTCCCGTGTATGCATAGGATTGGCGCCTGGCGCAAAGGCTTGACCTGCTTTTCTGCCATCGGGAGTGGAGCCGGTGGCCTTACCATACACTACATTTGAGGTTATAGTCAAGATGGAGGTTGTTGGAATTCCGCCACGATAACAATGATTGCGTCGGATATAATTCATGAAGCTGTGTACAACGTCAACAGCGATCTGATCGACCCGGTCGTCATCATTTCCATATTTGGGAAAGCTTCCTTCCACTTTATAGTCCACAACAATACCATTTTCATCTCGAATTGTCCGGACTTTGGCATATTTGATGGCAGAAAGTGAGTCCGCGACAACAGAAAGCCCAGCGATGCCGGTAGCGAACCAGCGAGTTACATTCATATCATGGAGCGCCATTTGCAGCCGTTCATAACAATATTTATCATGCATATAGTGAATGATATTGAGACTATTGACGTAAACGCCGGCTAGCCACTGCATCATGTCATGATAGCGGGCCATCACTTCATCATAATCCAAATATTCGGAGGTAATGGGGCGGTATTGAGGACCTACTTGCTTCTTGCTGATTTCGTCTATACCGCCGTTGATGGCATACAGAAGACATTTGGCAAGATTGGCACGGGCACCAAAGAACTGCATTTCTTTGCCGATACGCATGGAAGAGACACAACAGGCAATAGCATAATCATCACCGAGATTTTCCCGCATCAAATCATCATTTTCATATTGGATAGAAGAAGACTCAATGGAGGTTTTGGCACAGAAACGTTTGAAGTTTTCTGGTAAACGTACTGACCAAAGCACTGTCAGATTCGGTTCGGGAGCAGTGCCAAGAGTAGTCAAAGTGTGCAGGAAGCGGAAGGACATCTTGGTTACCAGATGTCGTCCGTCGATTCCCACGCCGCCGATAGATTCGGTCACCCAGGTCGGATCTCCGGAGAAAAGAGCATTATATTCCGGAGTACGGGCGAATTTTACCAATCGAAGTTTCATAATAAAATGATCTACAAATTCCTGAATTTGTTCTTCGGTAAAAATTCCTTCAGAAAGATCTCGTTCTGCATAGATATCCAAAAATGTGGAAGTACGCCCCAGAGACATCGCAGCGCCATTCTGTTCTTTAACAGCAGCAAGATAGGCGAAGTAAGTCCATTGAATAGCCTCCTGTACATTGCTAGCAGGACGAGAAATGTCAAAACCGTAAATTTCACCTAGTTTCTTTAGTTCTTTTAAGGCACGAATCTGTTCGGATAATTCTTCTCGGATACGAATGACATGGGAATACATAGTGCTTCGAGTAGTCATTTTTTGTTCTTCTTTATCTGCTATAAGACGTTCTACACCATAAAGGGCTACTCGACGGTAATCTCCAATGATTCTTCCTCGTCCATAGGCATCTGGTAATCCGGTGATGATATGGCTAGAACGGCAGGCTCGCATCTCTGGAGTATAAGCGTCAAAAACGCCGGCATTATGGGTCTTGCGGTGTGTGGTAAAAAATTCGCTGATCTCCGGATCGACCTGATAACCATTGTCAGCACAAGCTTTTTCAGCCATGCGTATTCCACCATAAGGCTGCAGAGAACGTTTAAAGGGTTTATCCGTCTGAAAACCGACAATCGTTTCTTTGGTTTTATCTAGATAGCCAGGGCCATGGGAGGTAATGGTGGAAATAACTTTAGTATCCATATCCAGTACTCCGCCTGCCGCTTGTTCCTGCCGACTCAGGTCCATAACCTGATTCCAGAGAGCTGTGGTATTTGGGGTGGCATTTGCCAGAAAGAGGTCGTTACCGTCATAAGGAGTATAATTTTTTTGGATAAAATTGCGTACATTGATTTCTCGTTGCCAGTCTCCTGGGCGAAAATTTCTCCATTCTTGTTTCATAATTTCCTCCGTTCCGAGTAGGATCCACAAAATGAACTAGGTTGGGAAAGCAAAATTTCCCTTGTTACCTTTTGTGAAAAAAGTATGATCGGGTTACAATTTTAATATACTTCCAAAAATAAAATAAAATTTCTGGAAAATTCAAGTATTATCTGATAGATTACGAGGTAAATTATAAAGACGTGATAAAAAAACGTCAAGGAGCGTATGGAGAAGAATTTTCTGGTAAGGAACAACTGAGAAAAATAGTCATTGTCCAGCTATTTTGTGCGGTGTTTCAGGGGCTTGTCAATCTGCTAAAAATATATTATAGTAGATATCAACGTAACTGTTGAATGAAATGTTTTTGTGAAAGCATTGTACGTTGCGTAGAAATAAAATATGTACAAGAAGGAGGAATTTGTATGCAGATCCATAAAGATATGTTGATTGGGGATTTGGTTCAGGCACATGAGCTGATTGCGCCGATGTTGATGCGTGCTGGTATGCATTGCCTGGGCTGTCCATCTGCACAGGGCGAAACATTGGAGGAAGCCTGCATGGTACATGGGATTGACTGTGATACGCTGGTATCCGGAATTAATGAAGTGCTGGCAGAGAGAGCCTAAGATAAGAGGAAAAAATTGGGTGAATGAAGTATTTGTAAAAACAGGGAGAAGATATTAATAGAACATTCTCCCTGTTTTTGCATGTCATTCAAAGAATTCTGTGGAATTTTGCGGGGTCATACCAACATTAGTTTCTGTAGTGCTTGTTGTCGGATAATCACCTCATAATGCTCCCGATAATAAGCTTCTGTAGCAGTTTGCTGGCGGACTTTTTCACCATATTCTGCTAGAATGTTACAGGTTCGGCTGAATACCAAAGGCTCTACATCCGCGCTGGACAACACCAAAAAATATTGAGAAGATTCCGGTTTTTTGAAGAGAATATTCGCGCCCTGGTAGACATGTCCGACTACTTTAGCGGCAGATGTTACCTGATCCAAATTTTCAAAGCGATAGATTCGCGTCTGAACAGAAGGAGTTTTGGCATTGTCTTCTGGCTGAGGGGTGGCAGGAGCAGACATACTTTCCTGACTAGGGAGTCCTGCCAAATTTTGTTTCAAAAGTTCCATCAGGCCATCAGCGCCTTCCAGAAATTCACTGGTGACGCCATTGAAAATACTGTCGGAATCCTCATCAGACATCTGGGAAAATTTGGAAAAACGGGTATCTAGCTCCTCTGGATCCTCTATCTTGGTGATAACCAACATAACGCTCTCATTGGAGAGCGGGATGGCTTCTACCATCAACGGAATATCTTCCGCATCAAATCCCACTTCATTGGAGGCCTTTTGAATCATCTCGCGAAACAGATTGCGGGCCTTCTCACTTCCGTATGCTAGTTCGCCCAGGTTCAGATTGCGAACGCTCAAGTCAAAGCTGCTTAATGTGCATCGTATCTGGTTTTCATTAATCCGTTCTATCTTCATAAGATCACTCCCTTACCTATATTATCGTCGGTATAAATCAAAAAGAACCCAATTACCTAATTTAATTATAGTATATGATATAGGGAAAAGGCAATTCTTATGTGAAAAAATTTAGGAAAATTTAAGGTTTAGTAAAAGTGAAAAAAGTATTGTAAAATATTTCCATTTATATTAGAATAAAAAAACAGAGGTGATTGGGGAAAGGAGGAGGTGGAAAACGTCGAGAACACCATATTGTTTGGAAAATATCAGTTATGCCGGATTTTGGGCCGTGGGAGAAGCGGGACTGTCTATCTGGCGAAGCATAGAGACTTGGAGGAATATCGAGCGATCAAGCAGGTAGCCAAAGCCTGCGTGGATTATGATCAGTTCCGAAGAGAGGCACTGATACTGAAAGATATCCGCCACCCGGGAATACCAGTAGTGTATGATCTGGAGGAGGATGAAAATTTCTGTTATCTGATTGAAGAATTTCTGGAAGGAGATTCGCTGTACGCCCTTATTTCTGAGATGGGGCATTTTTCAAAGGCAATGACGATTCGATATGGGATTCAGATTTGCTATCTGGTGAATATCTTGCATTTATCAAAGATTACCCCTATTTTATATCTGGATTTACAGCCGGAAAATTTGCTGATATGTGATGACACCGTAAAATTGGTGGATTTTGGTCACGCGATTTATCTGGACGAGGCGAAAAATCTCAAAAAGCGCTATGGGACGATTGGTTTTGCTGCGCCGGAACAATATACAGGAGCAGAGTTAAATGAACGGACAGATATTTATGCCATTGGTGCTGTCCTCTATTATATGCTGACGGGAAAGTTTCCAGGAAAGGAGCCTGTGTATCGAAGGGAGCAGATGGATCGACATTTGGCAAAAGTGATACAAACCTGTCTAAGAGAAAAGTCAAACGAGCGGTATGAATCAACACAACAGCTTTGTGGAGAACTGGAGAAAATTCAGAAGAGTTATGAGAAAGAAAAAAAGGGTGTTTTCCGACAAAACCCGGAATCATCTCTGACCATTGCTGTGGCAGGCGCCTTTGAGGGAGCCGGGACGACCCACATAGCAATTGGATTTGCTGTATATCTCCAACGGCAAGGGTTGTCTGTATTATATGAAGAAAGAAACGAGTCTGGTGCGGCGGCACAAATGGCAGAGTATACAGGGCGGAATATGGATCGTTATGGAATTTATAGGATTTATGGATTGCCTGTGTTTCCTCTTTATGGAATTGCTGTCAAGCTGGAAGCCCATCCTTATCGGATTATAGTTCGTGATTATGGAGTGCTTCAGGATAAGTTTTTTCAGGAACCGGCAGATGGGTATCTGTTGGTTTGTGGCAGTAAACCCTGGCAGTGGAAGCTTACCAGGGATATCATTCGATTTCCGGGCAATCCGCCGGGAATAATAATTATCTACAATCAATTCTGCAGGCGGCTTGCAACCAAGTTGCCTGGTCCGGCAAGGGAGACCGATTGTTTTCTGATGCCAGATTATCCCAATCCATTTGTATTATCCGGAAAAGCAAAGAAGGTCTATGAGGAATTATATCAGACACTTTTTAGAAAAAAAGCAGGAGGTATTTTACGAATTTTGCCAAACAAAATAAGAAGAGATTTTATGAAAAAAGATGTTTGAGACAGAACGATATTTCGGGATATGCCTGGAGAACATTGGGGCTTATGGGAGCAGGCCGGGGGACTGGCGTGACTCATCTTGCAGTCTGGGCTGCCAATTACCTAACAAGTGTGAAGAGGGAAAAAACGGCAGTATTGGAGTGGAATGATCATGGGGATTTTATGCGTATAGGGAGCTTCTGTGAAAAAAATTTGAATGCGGGTGTCCCCTATGAAATTTTGAACGTAGATTATTATCCGCAGGCAGGAGCCGGAGAACTGGCAGATTGTTTGAATGGAGACTATCAGTATATTATTATGGACTATGGAGAAATCACTAAGCAGAGATTTTTAGATTGTTCTCGGTGCGATAAGAAAGTGATTGTCGGTTCATTGAGTGAGTGGCAAGCAGAAGCATTTTTAGAAATCATAAAGGAAGGACAACAGCGAGATAAGAGTTGGCAACATGTTCTTGTTTTTGGCAGTGAAGAAACCAGAAAAGAGTTGGAAAAACGTTTTCGAATTTCAGTCCGGCGGGTTCCGGCTTCTATGGATGCCTTTGTAGTCACTCATATTGGTATACGGTTTTTTACAGAACTTTTACAGGATTAACCGAGTGGACAACGATATAACTATGGGGAAATTGTGTCACGGCTTTTACCTCGCGAAGTTATAAAGGTTATAAAGGGTGGTGCTCGGAACAATCCGGAATGGGGAGGCACATGGAGAAGTATCAGTTAAATGAAAAAAATCGAAGAATATTTCTGGAAGGATTACAGCGCTATCAGGATCGAGGAGTGATTATTCGGATTGATGGCAAGAAAGCAGAAGCGTCAGATTGGATCAAGATATTTGAGGAGCAACCAGATGGCAGCTTTTACATGGGTGACTATGTTATGGAGGAGGATCTAGGCATGGAGGAAGAAATTCCGGATAAAAGTGTTGAGACAATAAAAATGGTTTGTGAGGATTCTCTGGTATATGAAACGACGCACATAGAAGCAGAAACTGGCAAAGGTGTCGACGGATGTTCCCCAAAAGAGATATCTGGGCGGAAAAATGTAAGAACTAGGATATTAAAAGAAATTCGCTTTGATCGAGTTTATCATTGGTGAAGGGAGGCAAGAACATTAAAAAATAACAGTCTGAGAAATCATATAATAGAAATATAGGACCGGATTTTAAGAGGGGGCGCAGTGCAAAAAAGCGGCGAGGACGCCAGCTCAGAGAGAATCTCAATTCAGCCAAAGAGAAGGCGTGGGTGGGGAAAAGTATTTTTATCAGGTTACGGTTTTTGTATCAGCAAGAGATCGTAACCTGAGAATAGCCATATGGAAATTTTGAAAAATATTAAGACAAGAAGGACCAAAATTGTGGTATACTGTTTTCATAAAGCAACAGAGAAACCGATCCATGGAAAAATAAGGAAGCAGAGGATGTAAAATATGAAGAAAATCCTGAAATCAGTATGTATATTTATTGCTATTTTTACAATTTTGGGTGGTACGGCGGCGGGATTTTTTATATATCATAAGTATATGCCAGTGAATGATCCGATAGATCCCGTAGAATGGTTTGGGGTGGCAGGTGATAGGGTGGCGATTGTGTTGAATAATGAATTGCTTACAGATGAGAAAGGGCGTTTGATTGATGGTGAGATATATTTGTCGCTGGAGTGGGTCAATCAGCAACTAAATGAGAGATTTTATTGGGATCAGGAGGAGAAAGAACTGATCTATACATTGCCAGAAGAAATTATCTATGCAGATGCATCCACCATGGGCAGCAATGGGAAACCATTGTTTGTAGAACAGGAGGATAAAGTTTGGTTGTTGGCAGGACTGGTGGTAAACTATACCGATGTCCGGATAGAGCCTTTTGTAGATGAAGCAGCAAAACGTATCTTCATAGACACCGAATGGGAATCGATTCCCGAGGCCAAGCTGACGAAAGCTGGAAAACTCCGAGTGAGAGGCGGAATCAAAAGTGCTGTGTTGACTGAGATGACAGAAGAAGAAAATGTACTGATTTTGGAGACGATGGAGAACTGGAGTAAAGTTCGTACCACAACTGGTTATATCGGATATATTCAGAACCGCTGCCTGGGAGTTCAGTCAGAACATCATTTTTTTAGCAATTTTCAAGAGCCGGTTTATACCAATATTTCTTTGGGAGAGCCAGTATGTCTGGTATGGCATCAGGTGTTTTCTCAGCAGGCTAATCAGGCAATGGAGCAGTTGATGTCCTCAGCAAAAGGAGTTAATGTGATTGCACCTACTTGGTTTATGTTGACAGACAACGAAGGAAATTATGAATGTTTGGCGGATAAAGATTATGTGAATAAAGCGCATGCTATGGGGATACAAGTGTGGGCAGTAGTGGATAATTTTAATAAAGGAGATAATGTACAGTCAGAGATTCTGTTTGCCCGAAGGACATCACGGGAGAAACTGATTAAATCTTTGATGGAAGATGCGAAAACTTATCAGCTGGATGGGATTAATTTGGATATTGAAAGTATTAAGGAGGAAGCAGGGGTTCATTATGTTCAGTTTATTCGTGAGCTTTCAGTAAGTTGTCGGAAAGAGGGAATTATTCTCTCAATAGATAATACTGTACCAGCTCCATATTCGACATTTTATAACCGGGAAGAACAGGGACGGGTGGCTGACTATGTGATTATAATGGCATACGATGAGCATCATGCGGGAGGAGAGCCAGGGTCTGTGGCTTCTTTGGGGTATGTAAAGAAAGGAATTGAAGATACCTTAAAAATAGTTCCCAAGGAAAAATTCATTAATGGGATACCCTTTTATACTAGATTGTGGAAGGAAGACGGGGGAGACGTGTCAGCGACATCTATGGGAATTGCTGCTGCGAAGGAATGGGTAAAAAACAATGGAATGATTTTGGAATGGGATGAAGAACTTGGACAGTATTATGGTGAATTAGAGGATGGTAATTCTTTATACCGGCTGTGGATGGAAGAAGAGAAATCGCTCCGTAAAAAGATGGATTTGATCTGGGAACATAGATTGGCGGGAGTGGCCTGTTGGAAACTTGGTTTTGAAAATCCGGAGCTGTGGAATATAGTTCGGCCGAAGGAGTAATGAGAGGAATAGGGATGGAGATAGACAAAAGAAGGCGATTCATGAAACTTTTGGGAACAGCAGTTTTACTGATTTTGGTACTGGGATCCTGTTCTAGAGAGACAAAAGTACCAGTGGAACTGACAGAGTCAGAGTTGGAAATTCCACCCGAAAGCACAGAAGAGGAGTCAACCAAGGAGACACAGACAATATGGGAAGAGGATTCGTCAGAAGAAAGAGATCCAGGGTATATTGTGCCTTTTCCGGCAGACTCTATGGAACCAGAAGAGTCGATTTTTGCTGGACCGCCAATGTATGAATGGGAAAAGAAAGCGATTATTGGTACCGATATTCATTATTTGTCAAGGAGCTTAACGGATGGAGGAAGTAGTTTTCAGTATATGGTAGAACACGGTGATGGCAAGGTAGTAACATACATAGAACAAATTACGGACGCATTTTTGGAGGAAGTGATTCGCCAACAACCGGATGTATTAATTCTAAGTGGAGATTTAACTTTGGATGGCGAGAAAAAAAGTCATGAGGAGTTAGCTGGAAAGTTGTATTCTGTGGAGGAGGCGGGAATTCCTGTATTGGTGATTCCTGGAAATCATGATATTAACAATCGTCATGCGGCACAATATCAGGGAGAAGAGCGGATTCCGGCGGAGTTTACCACACCAGAGGAGTTTCGAGAGATTTATCAAGATTTTGGTTATAATGAAGCGATTAGTGAGGATCGGCGCAGTCTTAGCTATATATATGAGATAGATGATTACAATCGACTTTTGATGCTGGATACTTGTCAATATCAGCAAAAGGCACTGGTGGGCGGCGCGATTTTGACAGATACTTATGACTGGATTGAGGAACAACTAGAAGATGCTTGGGATAATGGCATGAATATGATTCCGGTTGCTCACCACAATTTGCTTGATGAGAGTGAGATTTATGTGGATGACTGTACGATTGAGCATGGGGAACAGTTAGTGAATATTCTGGAAAACTGGGATGTGGCGATTTTTCTGAGTGGGCATCTTCATGTGCAACACAGTAAAAGATCGGAGGATAACCGGGGGGTGTGGGAGATGGTAACTAGTTCGCTAGCGACGCCGGCATGTCAATATGGGAATCTGCTTTTTCGAGATGATGGGAGTTTTCGCTATTGGACACAGACGGTGGATGTGGAGAGATGGGCCAAACGAAATAACCGAACAGAGAAGGAACTACTAGAATTTGATGATTTTAAAGAACCATTTTTGCGAAAGGTATTTTATAATCAGTCTTATGATGCTCTCAAACGGATTGAAGAGTTGAGCGAATCAAAGAGGGAACGGATGTCCGTATTATATTCGGAACTGAATTATCATTATTACCAAGGAACCGCATATCAAATTCGAGAACGGGTATTGAAAGATCCGAATTATCAGCTATGGTTGGAAGATGGAGCTGTTACTGTGCTGGCAGATTATGTACAATATATTGTTAGTGATGCCAAGAGAGATTATAATCGGGTCGAGGAGGATTAATGATTTGTGAGGTTCTTTTTTCAGAGAATAACCGATATATTAATGTGAGGCCAGAATGATGGATGGATAAGACATGAATGATCGAAAGCCGGAGATGCTGATGGGGGCTTTGCTACTGGTATTTGTTTTTCTGGTTTCCCGACATGCGGGAATGATGGTATCCGGTCAGAACGTGGTGGCAGGAAAAGCAAAACCGGTAGTGGTGATCGATAGTGGACATGGAGGCAATGATCCCGGTAAAGTTGGTGTGGACGGAAGTTTGGAAAAAGAGATCAATCTGGAGATTGCTCATAAATTAAAGTCTTATTTGGAAGCATCTGATGTGGAAGTGGTTATGACCCGGGAAGAGGATAAGGGGCTCTATGGGGAAAAAGACAGCAAAAAAAAGATGGCTGATATGAGGAATCGCTGTGAACTGATCAATGAAACGAAACCGGATTTGGTGGTCAGCATTCATCAGAATAGTTATCATGAGGAGAAAATTTCTGGTGGTCAGGTGTTTTACTATAAGGATTCAGAAAAGGGAAAACGTCTGGCAGAAATTCTCCAGAAAAGGTTTGATTTTGTGCTGGGAGAGAAAAATAAGCGTTTGGCAAAGCCGAATGGGAATTATTATCTGCTTTTGCATGTAAAACAGCCAATTGTAATTGTAGAATGTGGTTTTTTATCAAATCGGAAAGAGGCAGCGGCTTTGAATACGAAAGAATATCAGGATCGATTGGCCTGGACGATTCATATGGGAATAATGGAGTATTTGAACAGTCAGTAATGCTATTTTGTAAATAATAATGGATAATTACTCTTCTCGCAGCTTGCTGCGGGAGGAGTCAAAAGATGTAAACATTCTTTTTCATCATAATTTTTTTATTCAAGAAAATTTCGTTAATATTTCCCACAATATTATATTTTTATCATTCATAAGTTTTTAGATGACGTTATAGAGGTAAGGCATCTTTTATTTAGTTTTTACATAATGCAGAAGAGACAAGAAAAAAGCAATAAAACAATTACAGAATAAGAAAAAGAGGAGTGATAGAACATGTGGAAAAACTTTCAAAAAAATTATAGACATCCGATCGCTGTTCTGATGATATTGTTGATGGTGATGACAAATACCGGAGGCAATCAAGGAGCAATTTTGGCAGCTGGAGAAAACGAAAGTGCATTATTTTTGCTAGACGGGAGAGAGCTTCAAGAAGCCATACAGGAAACAGAGCGACAGCAAGAACTATTTGAGTATGATTCCCTGCAATTGGAAGCAGAGAAAAATAGCATTAAGAAACGATATGAAAAGCTTCTAGGAAAGAAAGGTCGCTCTGTATATGCATTGAATTTGGAAATGGATGATAGCTATGCGCCAGAAGGAGCAGAGCTACAATCCTTTTATAATACGGCAACAAAAGATGTGATTTTTCTGTTTCTTAATAAAAGTGATATGACTATGAATTATAGGATAAATATTGATGGATATGAAACAGAAGCGGTTTCGTTATCTTCTATTGCGATTCCACTAAATGAGGAGAAACAGTTGGTTTTGCAGCTATCGCGTCATGGAGCGGCAAAGGTATTTGCCTCTCTGGGGACTTTGGATGATGAAGGAAACGGAGTGAGAGAAGAAATGGGGAATGATTCATCAGAAGAAAAAGAAACGAGAGACAATGTTGAGAAAGAAATGGAAATACAAAGAACAGAAGCAAAAAATGAGTTACAAGGAACGGATACACAAGAAATAAAAATAGAAGAAACCAGTCCAGAAAAGATAGAAATAGGAGAAACTGCTCCAAAAGAAGTAGAAACAGAAGAAACTGCTCAAATAGAGGGAAAGACAAAAGAAACAGAGAAAATGGATTCGCGGGAGACAGAGACACAAGCTTCTGGAATGCCAAAATCCGAGTCAGAATCTATAAGTAAAACGGAAGAGGAGGGGAATAAAAGTGAGTCAGCAAGCAAAGCGGAAAGGGATGAAAAAATTTCTGAAATTAAAAGTATAAACAAATGGGAAGAGATTAAAATTCCGGCAGAGATTGAGAGTAAATTAGAAGAAAGTAGAGCGGGAATAGAAAACGAGATAGAAATAGACGAGTCAGATAACAATAATATTATTGATATAGAAGGGCAACTTCTGGAAGATGATGATATCAAGTTTAGAGGTAACTTGAAAGGGAAAGAATATGATACCGTGAGGATTCAAGATGATATATATGCAAAGGCAGTTAAGGTTGAATGGAAAGATATCGAATCGATATTAGGAAGACAAGTAGTAGAATATGCGGTGAGCTATTCCGTGAATCTGCCGGAAGTGGCGAAGACAGAAGGGGCAGATTGTGTGGCAGAAGGAGAAAATTTACATTTCGTAGTTGGATTAAAAGAGGGGTATGAGATTGAGCATGTTTTGGTGAATGGGGTAGGAATGGAAACAATAGTCAGAGATTCCAATTGGGCGAGCAATTCTAATTGGGCAAGTGCTTCCAATTGGGAAGGTGGTTCCAATGGGGGCTATTATCCATATAACTATGTGGTAGAAGATGTATCTGAAGACTTGGAAATAGAAATAGAAGTTAAGCGCCAGAAGGAAATAGACAGGCAGGAATGGACGGCAGCAAATAACTTAAAAGAGCTACATAAGGCATTCCATAATCATGAAAACAAAATCTATTTAACAGAAAATATTGAAACGGCTTTAAATTGGGACAATCTTGATGATGGGGATTACGGATGGGCAATCTCAGAAGGAACGGAGATTATGCTTGATTTGAACGGACATACTCTTACTTATGGGGGAGAAGGAAATGGGTATTTTCGCCTGTTTTATATACGGGGAACCTTGACAATTATGGACAGTGCCGGAGGCGGGAGAATTACAACCAGCAGAGAAGAAATAGATTCTGCTATTTGCGTAGATGGAGGAAAGCTAATCATTGAAAGTGGTTTGATAGGTACTTTTTACGAATCTGATGACATCAGAGCACATGAAACGGGGCATGGTGTGGTGGTAAAAGGACAGGGTGTAGTTTGTATGAAAGGCGGATGTATCGCTGGTAACGGCAATGGACTGGAAAATGGTGGGGGCATTTATGTTGAAAGTGGGATATTAGAAATCAGTGGTGGCAGTATCGAGCATAATATTGCTAATAATGGTGGGGGAGTCTATGGGACAGAGAGTAGTGTGATTCATATTACAGGTGGAACAATTAGTAATAATGAATCCATAGGCGGAGGGGAACGTCTGTCTGGATATGATTTTGGCGGAGGTGGAATTTTTGCCAGAGGAGAACTGATTTTTACCGATGGGATAATTAAGGAGAATACGGCCGTATCAGGAGGAGGAGGGATCTATTATGATACAATAGATTTTGATGAAAATAAAAGTTTTGCAATGACAGGCGGCATTATTGATAATAATGTTGCGGAAAAAGGGGAAGGCGGAGGCATTTATTTTGGATGGCATGGGACCGTTACTGGTGGAAAAATTACAGAAAATCATACGAATACGAAAATTGATTGGGGTGGTGGTGGAATCTTTACACAGACTGGGGTAGAGGTAACAATTCTTAATGCCCAAATTACAGATAATACAGCAGATGGATTTGGAGGTGGTGTGGCAGGTTGTCCTAGTGGAAACATTTATGCTCTTACTATTGACGGAGCAGGAATATTTGACAATCATGCAAAAGGTACAACACTTACAGAGCGAGAGGAGGAGGATGGTAGAATAGAAGATCAGAGTGCAAAGGTGGATATGGTGTTTATGACGTCGGGCTTTGCCGATTATTATTGTGAAAAAACCAGCACAGTTTTTGGAAATATGCTTGGTGGAGGTGACGCCAAATGGCATGGAAGCAGCGACGGCAATTCGGTTATAATCAGTAAGAACAACTTTGTGAGAGCAGATAAGAGGATGGGACTGAATTCCTGCCCTTCACCAGAAGATAAAATTAGGGCCAGGACATATGCGAATGTGATAATTTCTGGGAATACTTCCCATACTCATGGTGGCGGTATTATGAGTAATGGTACATTGGTTTTAGGTTCAGATATAGAGATGGTGGATATTTCAGGTTCAAAGATCTGGAGAGGGGATCAAAAGGAAAACAGACCAGCAAGTATTATCATAAACTTATTGGCAAACGGGGATTTATGTGCAAGTAAAGAGATAATGGGAGAAGAAGATAAATGGGAGTGGTCATTTGATGAAATACCAAAAACAAATGTGGATGGAAGCCTGATTTCCTATACGGTGGAAGAGGCTCCAGTATTTGGGTATGAGACGGAAATTAAAGGAAGTGATAATTGGTTTTCCATTATAAATACTTATATTCCAGAAAGAACCAGCCGTACTGTTCGAAAAATCTGGTGTGATTCTGACAATCAAAAGGGTAAGCGTCCGGAGTCTATTCAAGTGCAGTTAATGGCAGATGGCATAACGGAAGGAGATATCGTTGTTTTAAGTGCAGAAAACCAATGGTCATATACGTGGCAAAATCTTCTTCAGAAAGAAGGGGATAAGGATATCCATTATACAGTAGTTGAAATAGGGACGGCGGATGGCTATGCAACTACTTATAGCGAAGATACTTTTACGATTACCAATACTCTCACCAATTCAGGAAAACCGGGGAGTGGAAGTAGACCAAGTGGTAGCGGAAAATTTGAAAATGTTAAAACACCAGGAGGGCCAGGAGTTAAAAATACATCTGGGGATCCAGGCAGAATTACAGCGGTACCAATGGAAGGGGTGGAGATACCACTGGAAGAACTTTTATCTGAGATGGCAGAAGAATGGATTGAAGATCCGAATAAACCATTGGCAGCGTTGGCTAAAACAGGAGATAATCGTTCAAGAAAAATATTACTGTTAATATTCGGGATGGCTGGAGCGGGGATACTTTTTTTGATAATAGCTTTGAAAAGGGAAAAAGAAGTCCGATGATAAGAGGTCTACTTTATATACTTTGGGAGATGATGGAATTTTGAATTTACAGCATCTATTATCAGAGATACAAAAATTTCCTGAAATTCAGGAACATAGAAGCAAGCCCTTTTTAATTTTGAAAATCAATAATGCTGGCCGGTTTTAACGGTCAGCATTATTGGCCTTTTCGTATTCCTTCAATGCTAAAGCAAGCTGATCGGGACAGGAAGTGGGCTTGAAACCACAACGAGTTCCCTCTAAACGCAGGATCACATCCCCAATATCCATACCTTCCACCAAACGGGCGATACCCTGAGTGTTGCCAGAACAACCGCCAATATACTGTACATTAGTAAGTTTGTGATCTTTGACATCAAAATGAATCTCTCTAGAACAGACGCCGCGTGTCTTATAAACCATAATTGTTATCCTCCGTTTTTAACAAATTATATCTGGATAAGAAAGGGATTGTCAAGAACATTATTTGTGGTATACTTATCCTAACTGTTCAGATGAACCTTCCGGCTAACATCTGAGCGCGAATTTTATGATAAAATGGAGGCTTTTATGCTAGGAATTATCGGAGCAATGGCAGAAGAAGTGGAACAACTTAAAAAAGAAATGGCCCAACCGGAGATTATTTCTGTAGCAGGAATGGATTTTTATAAAGGAAAAATTGGGGGAAAAGACGTGGTAGTAGTCCGCTCGGGTGTCGGTAAGGTCAATGGAGCGGTATGTGTGCAAATTTTGGTGGACCGATTTGGGGTTGATGGAATTGTAAACACAGGTATTGCCGGTTCACTAAAGGCAGAAATTAATATCGGGGATTTAGTATTGGCTACTGATGCCGTACAACATGACGTAGATGCCACTCTGTTTTCCTATCCATTGGGACAAATTCCACAGCTTGGAGTATTGGCATTTGAGGCAGATCGAGAGCTGAGAGAGAAGGCCGTTACTTGCTGCCGACAAGTAAATCCGGACATTGAAGTTCATGAGGGCAGGATATTGACAGGAGATCAGTTTGTTTCCTCCAAAGAAAAGAAAGACTGGTTGTTTGAGACTTTTGGTGGAGCGTGTACTGAGATGGAAGGAGCTGCGATTGCACAGGCGGCTTATCTGAATCAGGTGCCGTTTTTGATTGTGAGGGCAATTTCTGATAAGGCAGATGACAGTGCACAGATGGATTATGAAGAATTTGAGCGGCTGGCAATTGTTCACAGTGTAAATTTGACGAGAACATTGATTGAAAATATCTAAGTTAAGAATTCATGTGAACTTCATAATCGAATTTAAGCGAACTTTGACGAACGATTCTAGGCTCCCTGAACTTTCCAAAACTAGTTTGGACGGCTATAATGATAGCTGTTGAAAAACTCAGGAAAGAAAGGGGAGCTGTTTTTATGTTGCAATTGTTAGAAACAGGACAAGCACTGTATGTGCTAGCAGGCATTTGCCTTCTGGGGATATTTACCCGGGTGATGACCAAAAACCTTTACAAAAGATTGATCAAAGAAAGTGGAAATATGGCCTCCACAAAGAATAAGAGTCTGAAGGAACTAAAACAAAGAACAGAAAATACATATCGGTTGAATCAGGGGCTGCGAGACAGTGGCGCCTGGTTGGATCATCAATTGTGTGAATTGCGTTTTCGGGGAATGACTCTAGCCGGATGGATGAATGTATCCATGCAGCTGACTTGGTTGTGTCTGTTGGCCGGAGGTACGACAGCATTTTTCTCTTATTGGTATCGCCTGGATACTTTTTATGTCGTAATGTATGGAGGCGGTTCTGTATTGATGGCTATGTTGACAATGCTTTTTGACAATGGTGCAGCAGGAGGAAGGAGAGAACTGCTGGCAGCATCTCTCCAGGATTATCTGGAGAATGTACTTTGTCCAAGGCTGGAAAGAAGTCTTCCAGAAGATAGCGGAACAGAATCATCCAGAGCAAAGGTAAGGAGTTTCTCTCGACTGAAGGAGAGAGGAAATCAGCCAGAACGTAAGATGAGTGTGGTAGTTGGCGGACAACCGACGTTTTCGGAGAATCCTGGGCAAAATGAAGGAATACCAGTGCAAGAGGAGCAGATGAGACAGGAGGAGCGTATTGGGAAGGCAGAAAGGGACGGGCAGGAGGAGCAGGGAGAATATCGTGGCGGCAGAGCAGGTATGGGAGGCGCTGGGAGAAGAAATGGTCGGAACGGGCGGAAAGAATCGGCGGCAACTTCTGAAATGGAAACGGAACAACGAGGTAAGATTCGGGATGTCGATTATCTAAAACGAAGCTTGGAACAGATTGCTGCTAGTCGGGAAAAAGGGAAGGATGGTGATGAGAGCTGGCTGAAAGAATTAGGACCGGAGGAGGTACAGTTGATTGGAGATATCTTGAAAGAATATTTGGTTTGATGAAGTCAGAATGAATATAGATAATATAAACAGTGGGCAGATATCGCCGGAATGGAGATATCTGCCTATTTGTCTATTCCTCGATGATCTGAATTTCCAAAAAGTCAAAAGAAATTTGTTCAATAAAGCTATCTTTGGTAAAACGAGTTTTGGCTATCCGTTGGAACTCGGAAATATTAGCATCCAGCCAGATGGGTTTGCTTAAGTCAAGTTCATAACAGATATTATCTAAAGCCTGAAAGACCATAGCAGTACGGGACAAGTTGTAGTCGGTAATGCTGATTACAGTATCCTGAAGCATATGATTGTTTTTCCAGATTTTTCCCCACATACGAAACATAAAGATTCCTCCTTCTAAAAAAGTATAAGTGATTTTTGTAATGTTGTAAAGAGGGAGGGATTCTTTTAACCTCAAGGCTTGTCGGCGATGGTATTCTGTAGTACACTTAAGGCAAGAATATTCATAAGAAGATTTTGAGAAGATTGCAAAGGAGGACCGGATATATGGCGCAGACCATGGAGGAATGCCTGGTGTTTCTCAATGAAGCGAGGGATACTTTGGATGAATTGGCACTGCTTGAGGAACAGGAAAAGCAGCTTGGTCAGGAAGAAGCATATCTAGAGGAAAGCTTAGAAGCAGAAAACAGACTGATGACAGATACCATTCAGAAAACCGTGAAAAAGCGGCGAGAGGAGATCCGATCGACTTATGAGAAAGAAATGGGAAAAGTTCAGGACCAGCTAAAGAAGGCACGAAGTAAGCGGGAAAAAGCTAAAAATGAAGGGGTGAAGGACCGAATTCGGGATGAAACAGCACCACTTTGGGAGGAAATCCGGGATTTGAAGGTACAGCTTAAGACATTGATGAGACAGAACCATGTGCCAGGATATTGCCAGAGTGCTTTTTATTATAGTTTGTATTTTCCACGTCATGTGAAAGAATATTTTCAATTATTTTTATTGGTATTGTTCTTTTTTCTGGCAACGCCATATGGGATATATTTGTTGATACCTGATAGGAAGCCTTTGTACCTGGTAATGATTTATGTGGTAGATATTTTTTTGATTGGTGGCGGTTATATTGTGTTGGGAAATCGGACAAAGATGCTGTACATGGAGACTTTACGGGAAGGAAGGAAATTTCAGGATCAGATTTGGGCGAACCGGAAAAAAATCAAAAAAATCACAGTCAGTATTCGTAAGGATCGGAATGAATCTTTGTATAATCTGGAAAAATTTGATGATGAGATTTCCCGATTGCAACAAGAAATGAGCGATGTGGCAATCAAACAGAAAGATGCATTAAATGCCTTTGAAACAGTGACAAAAAATATTCTTACCGATGAAATCGAGCACAATTATAAAACAAAGCTGGAACAGATACAAGAAAAGCATCGACAGATATCGGAAGAACTGCGGCAAGTTATACAGAAGGTAAAAGAGAAGCGTCTGTATGCGACGGATCATTATGGTACGTATCTGGGAAAAGAATTTATGGACTCACAAAAAATTGTAGAATTGTGTAATATTGTCCGGGAAGGAAAGGCAACTAATATAAGTGAGGCAATTGCAATATATCGGGAACGGATAACAAGCTAAAACTCTGCTCAACTTGCAACGTATAAAACTCATGCGAGGTGCTTATAATAGAAATAACAAAAAGAGTACAGGCAGGAAAGCATGAAAACAGGTTGGTGTAAAAAATGGAAGACAGGCAGAAAAATCTATTATTTTGATTCTGAAAATGGTTTCGAGACGGAGGAATTTGCCTGGACACTTCATGAATTAATTGGCGAGGTTATGGCAGAAGATGGAAAGGAGGGAGTGCTGGTACTATGTATCGGTACAGATCGTTCTACGGGAGACAGCCTGGGGCCACTGATTGGATATAAGCTGAAGGGGCAGCAGGTGCGGCGGATTCAGATCATGGGAACATTGGAACGTCCGGTTCATGCCATGAATTTGGAACAGTCCATGGCCCGGATTCGTGTTCGATATCCAAACCATGTGATCGTAGCAGTGGACGCCTCGGTAGGAAGTCAGGATCACGTGGGATGTATTACTCTGGGAAAAGGCGCCTTACGACCAGGATTGGGAGTATGCAAAGATCTTCAGGCGGTAGGTGATATCTTTATCACGGGAATTGTCGGTGGTTATGGGAATTACGATCCTTTGATGTTGCAGAGCGTGAGATTGTCTACGGTAATGAAAATGGCGGATTATATCTGTGAAAGCGTGTTTCTTGTCGAACAATTTTTAGAAAAAGCAGCCCTGATTTGACAAAATCAGCAGCCCGAACCTGTTATGATTCATCTGTGTATAATAATGAGCAATGGCAAAGAATGATAACAGCGGGGTGAAAATATGGGAGAATTTTATAATCCGTACCCAAAGTTGCCGAAAAATATCCGGCAAATGGGGGAACGGGATTTGAACGTAAAATTATATGTGGAGGATTATGTCAATACATATCTGAAACGATTATATCCGGCCGGCGGACAAGAACTGCGGGTCGGCCTTTTGATGGGAGAGATTCGGACACAAGAGGGAACGCCATATCTGTTTGCGGATGGTGCGCTGGAGATGGAAGATGTGGTTCGGGATGGAGGAAAAGTGGATTTCACGGAGGAGGCATGGGATAGAGCCTATCGGGTTATTGACCAGATGTTTCCCAAAAGAACCGTATTGGGGTGGTTTCTATGCAGCGCCCCGGATCGAACGCTAAGTCCTTTAAATTATTGGAAACAGCACAGTCGTTATTTTCCGGAAAAAAATCAGCTGATGTATTTAAGCTGTGGTCTGGAGGGAGAAGAGTCGGTATATGTGGCATCGGAAGACGGTTTTTATAAGCTGCGAGGATATTGCATTTATTATGAAAGAAATCAAATGATGCAGGATTATATGGTATCTAGGAAGGATGTCTGCAGAGTAGAAGTTGGCGCAAAGGATGCTGTGATTCGTGATTTTCGTCAAAAGATGGAGGATAATCGAGAAGAAGCCCGTCGTCGCCAGTCAACTCTGGGAGGCTTGCAGGCAGCTTGTGGGGTACTGAGTGTGATGGTTTTAGCTTGTGGAGTAGCAATGTTTAATAATTATCAGAGGATGAGAGAGATGGAAGCAGTACTTACCTCGGCAATGCCAGAGGCAATGGAGCAGAAATGGTCTGATTTTTTGGGAAAGGCAGAAGCAAGCGAATCGAATCCGGCTCCAGTGTTTGAAGAGATTCCGGGAGAAGTCTATCCGACCAGTGCAGACATTCTTATTGAGCCAGAAACGATGCCATCCAATAATACAATATCGGAACAGCCATCTACAGAATTTACTGGACAAACCGAAACACTAGTGGAAGAAGATGGCAGCCAGGAGCAAATATCAAAGCAGCCAGAAACCGTCTTTGAGCAGCCAGAAACCGAAATAGAATCTCCGGCGGCAGAACCGGTGCAAGTGCCTGCAGATGCGATTCTTCATATTGTGGAAGATGGAGAGACGCTTTATGGTATTTGTCTGAAATACTATCACAATGTAAATAACCTGTCTCAGATTCTTGAGTGGAACAAACTATCCGACGAAAATCACTTGTCTGTTGGGCAAGAATTATTCCTGCCACCAACCTGAAATCCTAAAATGCTTTGACC
>ERZ808024.387-NODE-387-length-20478-cov-8.322778_pt1 | contig 20478 bp, 18 predicted proteins | sample MGYA00380181_ERZ808024 | MGnify/ENA primary metagenome ERZ808024 (study PRJEB31490, sample SAMN06133413) | mouse gut metagenome | isolation source: Z2_1 | host: mice | place: China: Chengdu | collected 2015-05 ...
TTATGTTGAACCGCCGTATGCCGAACGGCACGTACTGGTGGTGTGAGAGGGGGATTAAATTCCCCCTACTCGATTGCGTTGGGTGATATTAAGAGCCAGTGGACCAGAACGAAGACGAAGATCTCGAAGCTGATCAATCAGAACGAGGGCTTTACAGAAGAGGATAAGCATTATCTGCGTTTTTTGCTCAAGGTCAGCAATGCGTTTGAAGAGGTGCTGAATCAGAAGCCGGTTGAATTGCCCGATACAGTGCAGAAGCAGTACGGCAAAGTAGCGGCAAAAGTTGATACAGAAAAGCTGAATAAATATCTGTGCAGGCAGGTAAGGAAGCATCATGTGAAGCTTCACACGGACAGAGCAGATGGTTTTGCCATAGCGGAGCGGGCATACCGTTATGCAGATCATGGAATCTACATTTCGATAAAAGAGAAGCGAAAGCGGGTTTTTGTGTTGCTGACGGATAATAACCGGTATAAGAGCCAGCTCTATATCAAGCTGTATCCGAAGGAACACAGTATCAGGATCAAAGCGCCGGTAAATGTAACAGTCCGTGATCATGCCGATTATCGGAATCAGGTAGGGATTTCAACAGGAATCTATACGATGCTGACGACAGATGAAGGTCATCATTACGGTGAGGAGCTGGGCAGATATCAAATCGAATACGCAGACTGGATCCGTGAACAGACAAGGATCTATAACTGCAACAGGAGTGATAATCCCGGCAGGAAGAAGTATAGAGCGAAGAAGAAACGTATGGAAGAGCAGCTGCATAGTTATATCAATCAGGAATTGAATCGTTTCTTAAGAGAAGAGAAGCCGAAGACTGTCTATATTGTAAAACTGCCAAAACCGCAGGCAGGCGGGATGAATAAGAAGATCAATCATTCTATGGCGCAGTGGCAGAGAGGCTATATCCGAAAACGGATGCTGCAGAAGTGTAAGGAGCAGACCGTGGAGATCGTGGAAGTACTTGGGAAGGATATCAGTAATGAGTGCAGCAGCTGCGGAGCGATCGGGAAGAAAGAAAAGAGAGAATTCATATGCCCCCAATGCGGGTATCAGAGTGATGAGAAGACCAATACTGCCCGTAATGTGAAGAAGCGCGGGCAGGGAGGCGGAGCGCTCAATCAAGGGGGAACATATTCTTAAAGATTATAAGAGTTTTAAAGATCATAAGAAAAGCCGTTTTAGATAAATGCCGGTGATGAGCCGGGATTTTACCGTAAGGACTAGGAAGGCGTTCATGATATAAAAAAGACAAACGGCATTAGAAGCCGGATTGCTTTTGGTATATTCAGAGGGAATATGCAAAGAGCGTAAGATCCGGGTATTGGGTATGCCAGGACCTTGTGAACATGAAGAAGCGGCGGACCAGAGGATATGCTCTGGCGCATGCGGGGCATCAGCCTTCAGGCGGCAGCTGCATGATGTAGCAGGGAGCGAAGCGGAGAGATGATATCGATCCGCATCATCCGCATGAAAAGTATGCTGTGCCGGAAACGGCATTGTATATAAGCGGATGACCAATGTGCCTTATTTAAAATCAGATAACTTAGACAGGAATAATCCTGAACCGTAGATCCAAAGCTCTTAAGACAAAGAGATGTCTGAAAATGTATGGGAAAGAAGGAGTAAGCCTTCCTGTGAAGAAGAGCGGCAAATGGGTCTTGGGAAGCAGGTGAAATATAGAAATTATGAAAATATTTGCCTTATGGCAAAAAAAGAGGCAGAGCCATATAAAGGAACAGGGAGAATGAGAAAAGCGCAGAAAAGACAAATAGAAGAATTTACAACGCTGCTTAAACAGGCGCATAAGGAAATAAAAAGATGTATAGAAACCCATAATACCGCGGCAGCCATGGATCTGTTGGCGCAATGCCAGGAAGGCGCTGTCCAGACAGGGGAACTGATAGAGAAGACAGAAGGAGAAGACTGTCCCGCGATCCTTTGGCTAGAGAATTATTGCGAACTGGTATACCAGATCTATGGGGAGCTTGAACAGGGACAGGATGGGAAGGCAGGTAATGTGCATAAAAGGCTGCACAGGATGCTGATCCAGGTCGAGAACAGTGTCAGAAATGACATAAAAGTACGTTTGGAGATGGTGTTCCTCCCCTATAAGGCTTCCATGTGGGATTCCCTGGAAAGCGTATGGCAGGCTGCAGATGCAGACCCGGCATGTGACGCCTATGTGGTCCCGATCCCTTACTATGACAGGAATCCGGACGGGTCGCTTGGTACATACCACTATGAAGGGGATAATCTGCCGTCTTATGTTCAGACAATACATTACGACAGGTATTCATTTGCAGACAGAAAGCCGGATGCCGTATTCATACACACTCCTTATGACAATGCCAATTATGTCACAAGCATAGACCCCAGGTTCTATTCGGGGGAGTTGAAGAAGCACACAGAATATCTGGTCTATATTCCTTACTATGCTACAGCAGGAGGGATGTCGGAAGCACAGGCGCAGTGTCCGGCTTACTATAATGCGGATTATATCATCATTCAGGCACCGAAATACTGTAACTATTTTGATCAGTCAGTGCCCAGGGAGAAGCTGATACCGCTGGGATCTCCCAAGTTTGACCGGGTGATCCGAATGTGCGGGGATCCGCCGAAGCCGCCTGAGGAATGGGAAGGAAAGATGGCAGGGAAGAAAGTATATTTCTATAATACGAGTATCCAAGGGATGCTGGGGAATACAGAGGCTTTCCTTAAAAAGATGGAATACGTGTTCCAGTGTTTCCGGGGAAGGGAGGACGCTTGTCTATTGTGGCGGCCGCATCCGCTTCTGGAATCCACATTCCATTCTATGAGACCTATGTATAAGCCGGTATATGATGCCTTAAGAAATGAGTTCATCAATGAAGGCGCAGGGATATACGATGATACGCCGGATATAGAGATGGCGATCGCGCATTCGGATGCTTATATCGGGGATGCGGGGACAAGTGTTACTTCGCTTTTCGGTGTTGCCGGGAAGCCGCTTTTTATTCTGAATAATTATATCAATACACCGCCGGGGGAGGAAGACTGGCGGGGCGAAGCAGTGAACCCTGTGTTTGATATATGGGGAGACGACAGGTATCAGATCACGAAGAACAACCAGTTATGGTTTTCTGAAAATAATGATTATCATTATAAGTTTTATATGGATCTGGGGACCGGATATTCTTCCGGCGGTTATTACATAAAGGCGGTGGAGATCAGAGATAAGATCTATGTTCTCCCAGGCAATGCCCAGGATTTCCTGATTATTGAGGATAAGAAGATCAGGAAGATCAATCTGCCGTATAAGACGACGCAGGCGGGAGCTTTCTGGAGTTACCGGTACAATGAGAAATATATCTTTCTGCTTCCAAACCAGTATCCATGGCTGGTCCGGATCGATACCATAACGGAAAAGATCAGCTATGTGGATGGTGTAAACCAGTTTAATGTGAGGAATGTAGAGGGAGAACGGCGCGTGGGCGGCGTATGCCCTTATGGAAATGAACTGGTATTTGCCTCACCGGAAGATGATCATTTTCTGTTCCTCGACATGGATACTCTGGAGGGAAGGGGACTTACCAGTGGTTCCAAGTGTGGTCTGGGAACCCAGGGGATTGTGCCGGAGGGGGATAACTTGTGGTTGCTGCCCTTGAATGGGACGGTCCTTACCTGTTGGAATCCCAAGACGGGAGAGGCAAGAGAATACGGTGATCTACCGGAAGGGTTCAGATTTGTTCAGTGGCCTCACAACTTGGAGTGTGAAGAGAGACCCTTTGGGGCGATGGTATTTTCCAAAGAAAATGGAAAGGAAAACATTGTAATCTCGCCGTCCTGGGGCAATATGTATGTCTCGCTTGACAGAGAAACAGGGAAGATGGAGGAATGGGAGACACCGCTGCCTTTCCAAAACCGCGGCAGGAACGGGTACTTTACAGCAGGAGGTATGGGCGGATTCGTTGTAGGATATTCCGAATGCGGGAAGGCAAATTACCGGATCTGGTATGCGCCGGAGCGAAAGTTATATGATGTCAATATTAACACAAAGGAATACAGAGAAGTTTCCATAGAGTTCGAGCTTAATGAGCTTAAGGCGCATGAGCCTGGATTTATGGAGGAATCAGAATGGATGCAATACTGTCTGAACGAAGGTGCGTTTAATTCCCTGGAGAACTTTCTGGATGGCAGCGTGACCGGTAACCAGTTTGACCGGGACAGGCAGATAAAAGCATTTTCAAAGGTCAATGCAGACACGGAAGGTGTGTGCGGGGAAAATGTATATCAGTTTGTGAGAGAAAAAACCGGAAATCTGGCATGAAAAGCATCAAAAAAGAGGGTTATATGGAAAAGAAGATTACCAGAGTAATTACATACGGAACATTCGACCTTTTTCATGAAGGGCATTACCGGCTGCTCCAGAGAGCGAAGGCGCTTGGGGATTATCTGATTGTGGGCGTGACAACAGAGTCATATGACAAAGCGAGAGGGAAGCTGAGTGTAGTGGATTCCTTGATGACGCGTATTGAAAATGTGAAGAAAACGGGTTTTGCCGATGAGATCATCGTGGAAGAAACGCAGGGACAGAAGTTTAATGATATTAAAAAATATAATATAGATATTTTTACAGTCGGATCCGACTGGACAGGATGTTTTGATTATCTGAAAGATTATTGTGAAGTTGTCTATCTGGAACGAACGAAGAATATCTCCAGTACCATGCTTAGAGAACAGAAACAGCAGATCCAGAGAATTGGGATCATAGGATCGGGCAGGATTGCCGGCAGGTTTATTATGGAGGCAAAGCTTGTCAGCGGTGTCAGTGTGCAGGGGGTGTATAACCCCCATACGGAGAGTGCGGCAAAATTTGCAGACAAATGGAAGATAGACGCATATCTGGACATAGAAAATTTCTTCCGGGCGGTGGATGTGGTCTATATTGCCTCGCCCCATGAGACACATTACGGCTATATCAAGGCAGCGCTTGAGCATGGAAAGCATGTCATCTGTGAAAAACCCATGGTTCTGAAAAAGGCACAGGCAGAGGAGCTGTTTGGATATGCGAAGGAGCAGAGACTGGTACTGCTTGAAGGGATCAAGACAGCATACTGTCCGGGATTCACGAAGTTTCTGGGGATCGCATGCAGCGGGATCATCGGAAGCATACGCAATGTGGAGGCGTGCTTTACGAAGCTGGAGGATCCGAAAGCAAGGGAACTGACAGACCGGGTATACGGCGGCAGCTTCACAGAGTTAGGAAGCTATTGCATATTGCCGATATTGAAGCTTTTGGGGAAGGATTATGAAAGTCTGCAGTTTGACACGATCAGGGGAGAGAATGGGATTGACTTGTTTACGAAGGTTTCTCTGCGTTATCCTGCGGGCGTTGCCACAGCCACCTGCGGGCTTGGAGTAAAATCAGAAGGCAGGCTTCTGGTTGCCGGGACGAAAGGGTATATTGTGGCAGAGGCGCCATGGTGGAAGACGACTTACTTTGAGGTGCATTATGAAGATCCCGGGCGGGTGGATAAATATTCCGAGGGGTTCCTTGGGGACGGCCTGCGCTATGAGATCAGTGATTTCCTCTCCATGCTAAGCGGAGGCGGCGATAATGGATTTAAGCTGACCCGGGGGGAGTCGGCAGCATTGGCGGGTATAATGGAGGAATTTTTGAAGGCAGAGGGACGGCGGATCTGTGACTGAGAGGCAAAATACTTAAGTGAAATATCAGATTCAAAGCAAATGAAGAGAGTAACTTTGAATAAAAATGAAGTTGCTCTGAAAGGAATTCTTCATTGTCGAACATGTCGCTGCGTAGTAGCTTGGCACAATAAATCAATACCATGTCACTTGAATGAGGATTTTGGCTTGTAGGAAAGTACTACGGATGTCATAGAAAGGAAATGAAGGCGATGAAAATATGGGCGCATCGGGGATGCAGCCAGAGGTATCCGGAAAATACGCTCCTGGCATTTGAAAGGGCGGCAGAGATTAATGGTCTTGAAGGGATTGAATTGGATATTCAGCTTACGAAGGATAGACATATGGTGGTCATCCATGACGAGAGAGTGGACAGAACGACAGACAGTATTGGGGAAGTAAGACAGTATACTTTAGCTGAACTTAAGAAGCTAAGAATTGATGCTGGGAATGGAAAATATGAGCAGATACCTACGATGGAAGAAGTGTTGGATCTGCTTGGAGATAAATTGAAAAGCGGGCTGAGACTTAATATAGAGTTGAAGAATAGTGTGTTTCCGTATGAAGGGATGGAAGAGAAAATCGTAGATTTGATGCATCAAAGAGATCTTGAAAAGCAGATCGTATTTTCTACATTTTATGCGAAATCCCTCCAAAGAATACGGAAACTTGATCCGAATGTGGAACTGGGAATTTTAGATAGAAAAGTGTCAGATTGCTTATATAAATTAAAAGGCGGTTGTGGGGCAGATGCGTTACATCCATATTGGCAGGCATTAGATCTATCGTTAGAAGAAATGGAAAATTATACTGTACGGGTATGGATGAGCGGGCATCTCTATCCGGAGAAACCTACTGGAACGAGATTGGATATGGATGCGTTAAAGCGGCAAGGGATTACAGATATTATTTTGAACGAGCCAGAAGTGTATTTGTAAATAGGAGAGGGGTTCATTTTGAATAATAGGGAAACAAATGAAGGATATAATTTGTCCTGTGAAGAGTTAAAGAGACTTCAAGATGTCCAAAAAGAATTAATAAGCGAGGTAAAAAGGATCTGCCTCAAAAATAATATCCATTTCAATATGGTTGGCGGAACTATGTTAGGGGCGATCCGGCATGGTGGATATATTCCATGGGATGATGATGCGGATATTGGATTTCTTAGAGCGGAATATGAGAAATTCAGAGAGGCATGTAAAACAGACTTAAATCACGAGAAATATTATATGCAGGATTTAAGAGATACAGAGGGGTATCGTTGGGGATACGGGAAACTTAGGAAAAAAGGCACTGAGTTTATTAGGCTTAATCAGGAATTTATGCCATATGAACAGGGGATTTTTATTGATTTAATGCCATTTGATAACGTGCCTGACGGATGGCTGTCAAGAAGAGTACATTTTATTCAATGCTTTTTGTACCGTAAGTTTTTCTGGTCAGAAGTAGGAAGTAAGACAGAAAAAAATCCGTGGAAACGGACTGCTTATAAATTAATGAGACGGATACCAATGAAGTTTGTAATAAAGAGTTACCAGCATTTCATTGATGCCGGACAAAGAAAAAAGACACGATTGGTTCGGATCCTTACATTTCCTACACCAAAAGGTGTATATGGATATGAGAGGAAATGGTATACACATTTGTCAAAGTATCAGTTTGGAAATATGCTGCTTCCCGGCGCAAGGGATTATGACGGTTATCTCCAGGTGAAATACGGAAACTATATGGAATTACCGCCTGCCGAGAAACGTAAGACGCATCCGGTCTCTAAATTAAAATTACCTGAGGAGTGATATGGGCTTGGACACAGAGAAGAAATATAAGATTGGATATACGGATGGGGTATATGATCTGTTCCATATCGGACATCTGAATATGATTCAAACAGCAAAGGAACATTGCGAGTATCTGATCGTAGGGGTACATGGGGATGACGTGGTGGAAGGATATAAAAACCATAAACCCATTATCAACGAGAACGACAGAAAACGGATTATCGAGTCTGTCAAGGGTGTTGACAGAGCGGAAATTAACAGGTTCCGTGACAAATTAAAATTGTGGGAGTTATATCATTTTGACGTGATTTTCATCGGGGATGACTGGAAGGGTACAGAGCGCTGGAATAATTTTGAAAAAGTATTAGCTGAGATTAATGTAGATGTCGTATATGTGCCGTATACGCAAGGCATATCAACAACGGATATAAAGAAGCGGATATTGAGAAATTAAATATATTTAGGAGAGGGAAATTTTGGGACAAAAAAGAATTGCAATAACGATGGGAGATCCGGCAGGAATAGGTCCGGAAGTAGTAGTAAAAGCATTGGCAAACAAAGAAATATATGAAAAATGTATTCCTGTTGTGATCGGTGATTATGAGGCGTTGCAGGATGCTATATGTTTTTCAAGATTGGATCTAGTATTATCGGAGATTTATTCACCTGAAGATGCAAAAGGTGTATACGGCGTAGTAGAATTTATCAATTTAAAATATTTGAAAGCAGGAAGTTGGGTATATAAAGAAAATTCAGCCCTTTGCGGAGAAGCGGCTTTTCAGTATGTGATTTATGCAATTCGTCTGGCGATGGAGGGGAAGGTTGAGGCTGTGATTACCGCACCGATCAGCAAAGATTCTATCAATATGGCGGGACACCATTATAGCGGGCACACGGAAATATTTGCAGAGTATACGGGGACAAAGGATTATGCGATGCTCCTGGCAAGCGAGAATCTCCGGGTGATACATGTTACAACACATTGCGCGTTAATAGAAGCGTGTAGGCTGATCCGAAAAGAAAGAGTGCTTACGGTCATAAAGCTTGCAGAGTTAGGATGCAGGATGTTAGGGATTGATAATCCGCGGATCGGTGTGGCAGGATTAAATCCGCATTGCTCCGAAGACGGGTTGTTCGGTACAGAAGAAATAAGCGAAATTATTCCGGCGGTTCAAGAGGCGAAACAGCTCGGAATAAATGTGGAGGGACCAGTACCGCCAGATACTGTCTTTGTAAAGTGCAAAGCGGGTTTCTATGATATTGTAGTTGCCATGTACCATGATCAGGGGCATATCCCTTTGAAATTGAATGCATTTCGATGGGATGAAGAAAATAAACAGTATGGATCAGTCCGAGGTATCAATTGTACGATAGGATTGCCGGTTATACGGGTTTCTGTGGATCATGGAACTGCGTTTGGAAAAGCCGGGGAGGGCAGGGCGAATGTAGATAGTATGCTGGATGCGATAGAGACAGGGCTGAAGATGATTGAAAATAGAGGGAAGGGCTAATCTGCTTTACAATAATGAAATGTTATTTGGTAAAAGAGACAAAATTATTCAGAACAACGAACTAATATACTGTGGGCTCTAGCAAAGAGTTCTAGGTGTTTGAGAGTTTAGAATGTATTTAAAAGGAGATTAATGAAATGGATGCTCATACACAAATAAGCAGAACAATAAGCAATTGTATTGAGGGGGGGGGTACGAAGTTTATTATATATCCTTTTGGAGTACATGGATTATATGTTAAGCAGGTTCTTAAAGAAAGATATGGGATAGAACCTGTAGCAATAGTAGATAATTTGCTTGCAGGTACGAACGGAATTGTTTCATTAGAAGCACTTAAGGAGAAGGAGTTGGATGATGTCAAAATTTTGCTAGCGCATGCAGATCCTGGTATTTGTACAGAAATACGACAGAACCTTTTAAAGTATGTGGATATAAAGAATATAGTAGATATTTTCTCGCCGTCAATGTATTTTCATGATATTTATTACGAAGATTTGTGCTTTGACGACCCCAGAAGAATGAATCTGGAAAGAGCTATGAGAGAAATATATAGGAATGATATTCCTGGTGAGATTGCAGAGTTTGGGGTATATGAAGGGGATTTTGCTAAGTGGATGAATCTTTGTTTCCCTGAAAAGAACCTTTATTTGTTCGACACCTTTTCCGGATTTGATGACAGGGATATTGATGATTTTGAAATGAAATTGTCAGGTAGGAGATTATCTTATGGAAAATTCGAAGGTAATGCTAATAAGAGGGAAAAACTTGTATTAGAGAAGATGAGTTATGATAACGTTGTTCATATCAAAAAGGGGTATTTCCCTGATTCAACTTATGATATGGAAGAGATAAGATATTCATTTGTACATATTGATGTTGATTTATATAAACCAACAAAAGCGGGGTTAGAGTATTTTTGGCCGAGAATGAGCCCAGGAGGATATATTTTTTGTCATGATTTACAGGCACCGACATTTCCGGCGGCAAGAATTGCTATAAAAGAATTTTGTGAAGAAAATGGGGTGTCTTATGTTCCTATGAATGATAATCGTACTGGAGTTTTGGCAAAGCCACTTTCGTAATATTATTTCAGAGGAAATTTTAGAAACAAGGAATCAAACATGGTGAAATCGCGTTTTATACTTTGCAGGTATTGAATCTTATGTGATAGAGGCAGTCTATGCAGAGGTTAGGATGCGAAATATAGGAACAAAAAATATGATAAATGTTTTAGATGAATTTAGAGAAAAGTTAGATGGCATCATGTTAAGATGTATGAACAAAAGAGTCGCCATATATGGATATGACAGCTATACCGGACGTTTTTTAAAATGGTATGCAGATTATTACCACGGGATCAAGATCGATTGGCTGATATCAGAGGATATGAGTGTGGGGCATGGGTATGAGTTGGAAATATTTAGACCCAGTGTATTTGATTTTGGTTATAAGGATATCAAAGATGCAGTTATATGGTTGGCACAGCCATTAACAAAGGAATTAGCAGAAAAGCTGGAAATGTGGGGGGGGGGTACAAAGAGAATGTAACTTATTTTGATTTTTATAAAGAAGTTTACGGAGAAGATATATATTCTCAGAGTGACAGTGCAACAGATGTTTTCCGAAAAAGGAAGGTCGGAAAAAGAGATATTCAGTTTTTAGAATGGCTTGAGTGGAAGTATGGTTGTAATTTCTTGACGCCGATATCAAAAGATGATTTTGAAGTTGTTGATGCACATGGATCAAGATATAGCTGTTCAACCCAGAAAGAGATATTTCCTATGATTGACCATTGTCATGTTCATCCGTCAGAAGATGATGCAATATTTGATTTTGGATGCGGTAAAGGCGGTGCAATGGTCACTTTCTGTGATTATGGGTTTAAAAAGGTGGGAGGAGTAGAATATGAGCCCAAGACCTATGAGGTTGCAAAGGATAATTTCGCAGCACTTGGGATGGATCAGGTAGAACTCTTGTGTGGAGACGCCAGGGATATAAAAGAACAGCTTGATGCCTATAATTGGTTTTATTTCTTTTTCCCATTTGATAAAGACGTATTTACAGTGGTGATCGATAATATAAAAGAAAGCTATTTAAGGAAAAAGAGAAAGCTGCATATTATCTATTTTACAGCAATGGATTATAGTTTTATAGAAGAAACAGGAATATTCAGACTGACGAATCAGTTTACGATTGATTCGAGACAGCGGGTTGTCGCGATTCTGGAAAGCTGTGAACAATGAGAATCGGATTGAGGAGGCTGCGGTGGAAAAGATCTTTAAATTATCAGAGGACTGGGGAACCTTACCAGACCGGGGGCAGCTTGTTCCCTTTGGCGTAGGGCGCATTGGACGAAGGGTGATCCCTACACTGATGAAAGAATTTGATATTCCCTTTTTGATTGATAACGGGAAACACGAAGAAAGAGTATATGATTTGGAAGTTCTTGGAATAGAGGATGCAGTAAACCGGTTAAAAGCAGAAGGGGTAAAGATTATTGTAACAACAGTAAGGTATTCATATGAAGATATATCCCGAAAGCTGACAGAATTGGGATTTGAGGAATACAGGGATTACTGCATATTTGAAAGATTTGCACAGGAGTGGAATCTGAGATGGAAAAACCGTTGTGTGCTGTCAAAGATTGATACAGTGATCACATCCAGATGTTCGTTGAAGTGTATAAATTGCAATATGTTTATCAGCCATGTGGCAGAAGCTTATGACATGGGGTTAGACAGTCTGAAACGTAATTTCGACATATTTTTTGACAGTGTGGATTATGTCTATGAATACACACTGCTAGGAGGAGAGCCGTTCATACATAAAAATCTATCGGAGATTATTGCCTATATGGGGGAAACATATGGAGAGCGGATAGGGCGGATCAATCTAATTTCTAACGGAACGATAGTTCCAGGTGATGAGGTGGTCCAAACGATGCGCAGATATTGTGTTACAGTGCATATCAGCGATTATACCTGTTCCGTACCGTATGGTAATAAATTAAAGGAAGTGACAGAGCGGTTCTCACAGGCAGGGATTGAGCATTATGTAATCCCTAATAATACATGGAAAGATATCGTGTATCCTAAAGATGCTTATATAGCGGCAGATCCGAAAAAACATATGCTTTTGTGCGGACACAGCACACATTCTGTAAATAACGGAAGGTTATACTGGTGTGATCCGGCTTTTGCAGCAGAAAGTTTTATGGGATTTCAGTCCAGGGAAGATGACTTTTTAGATTTGGCGGAAAATAAGAAAGAAAATACGAAATTTGAAGCCTCAGTTAATATCTTTAAATATTTGTTGGGAGACGTGAATGAACGAGGATATATGAGTATTTGTGAGAAGTGTGCCGGAGTGGGAAGGGATAATGATATGATAATTCAGGCTGGACTTCAGAAAAGGGCAGATACGATTTAGAATGGCGGTAACAGGAGGAGGACCTGATGACACTAGATGAACTTAAGGCTAAATATGCTGAACGAAATCCGAATTCGAAAAAGGCATATGAGCAGGCATGTGAAGTTATTCCGGGAGGGATTACTGCAAATATTAAATTCTTTGCACCGTTTCCTTTATTTATGAAAAAGGGACAGGGGGCAAGGATTATCGATGTTGATGATCATGAATATGTGGATTATGTTCTATCATATGGCCCGCTTATTCATGGACATGGATGTCCGGAAATAACGAAAGCGGCGGAGGAATATATTCAAGAGCATGGGACGGTTCTTTTTGGAACACCCCATGAAGGTGAATTGGAATTCGCCAAAATGATCCAATCTTATTTTCCGAGCATGGAGAGTATGCGTTTTACCAATTCGGGAACGGAAGCGACGCTTCTTTCAATACGTACAGCCTGCGCTTATACGGAAAAACGAAAAATCGCAAAGTTTGAAGGGCATTATCATGGCGGCTTTAATGAAGTTCTTGTCAGTATTCATCCAGAGTTATCGAAAGCGGGAGATGAAAGACATCCGCTGCCCTATCCGGATTCTGCGGGGCTTTTCGAAGATCAATTGGAAAATACGGTAATCCTTCCATTCAATGATTTGGAGGCTTGTGAAGAAATATTGGCTGCGCAACAGGATACTATCGCAGGAGTGATCATGGAGCCACTCCTGGGAGGGATCATACCGGCAACAAAGGAATTTGTTGCCGGTATCCGTGAAGTCACTGAGCGTCTTGGCATGCTTATGATCATGGATGAGGTAAAGACAGGTTTTTGTATCAGTATGAATGGAGCTCAAGGCTATTATGGGATAGAGCCGGATCTGACCACATTGGGGAAAATTATTGGCGCCGGAATGCCGGTAGGTATGTTTGGCGGAAAGAAAAAGATTATGGATATGGCAGCGCCAGGTGGTTCTTATATACCAGGTATTGGGAAAAAAATGACTTCGAAAGAAGAAAATCTTTATCATAGCGGAACTTATAACGGACATCCGCTTATCCTCCATATGGGCATGGCGTCTATCAAGCTTCTGAACGAGAAATATGAGGAACTGTTGGTGCAAACGCAGAGATTGAAGAAAGGGATAAGAGACTGTTATGCGGTCCACGGAGTGAGGGTACTTACTCCGGGGATAGGTGCGATGTTCCATGTGTGTGTTACTGATCAGAAGGAAATACTCAGCCATCGTGATATGAGAAAATGTGATATGGGATTACGAAGAAAGCTGGATTATGCATTGATCATGGAAGGTATTTATAACAAGCCATGCAAGAGGTATAACATGAGTACGGCGCATACGGCGGATGTTATTGATATTACTCTTGAAGCGTATGAGCGGGCATTTAAGAGAATTTGAGGATGGGTGGAATGAAAGAAACTAAGACGTTTAAAAAAGAATTGTATGATAGACAGAATGAACTTATCGTATATGGTGCTAGTGTATATGGAGAATTGGCGTACTATGCGTTGCAAAAAATTGGGATTACTCCATCTTATTTTTGTGATCAAGCGATTGATCAGGATCAATATTATGGGGTCAAAATTATTCGGCCAAAAGAGATGATTAATCATAAAAATGCAGCAGTAATTATAGCTTCGTCAGATTATTTTCACGAAATTAGACGGCAGCTAAAGGGAATGGGATGTTGGAATCTTTATGATATGGAGAATCTTTTAAATATTGAGTTGGATATTGGGAAGTTGTCTGCCCGAGCTGCCGATTTTTATGATAAAAAACAAGATTATATAGATATCATTCAAGTGTCTGATAAGGATGGAGAGCTTAATTTCCCAAGGATTCAATTTGTCGTGACCTCAAGATGTTCACTTAAGTGTAGAGACTGTATATCACTTATGCAGTATTATGAAAAACCTCAGAATACGGATTTAGAAAAATATAAGCAAGGTTTTTCTCGGCTTCTGGAGTGTGTAAGTAATATATTAGATTTTAGAATTCTTGGGGGAGAACCTTTTGTGCATCGGGAAATGTATAAAGTAATAGAGTGGTTTCATGATGAGGATAAAATCAAAAGAATTTCTGTTTTTACTAATGGGACAATAATACCGCCAAAACCCGCAATAGAGCAATTGAAAAGAGAAAAGATCCGGGTACATATTTCTGATTATGAATTTAATAGGGATAAGATACGAGAGCTAGTAGATGTTCTTGAAGAAAATGGGATTACATATTATGTGCAGCCGTATGATTTTTGGCAGGATGCGGGTAATTTGTTGAAAAGAAATTATACAGATTGTAAGAAAAAAGAAATTTTTAAAAGGTGTTACGAAAGAGAGTGTTTTTCGTATTTCAACGGACGTCTGTATCATTGTCCTCGGGCGGCTCATGGTATTAATCTGGGAGCAATGCCAGATTCTAAGGCAGAGTATGTTGATTTGATGGATGAGTCAATAGACAATGAAGAGATAAAAAGACAGTTGAAGTTTCAGAGAGAAAGAGATTTCATAGAGGCTTGCGACTATTGTGATGGGGCGGACAGTCATCGCTTGAAGATTGAACCGGCAATACAGATTACCCATATTAGAAATGTTGATGAATAACAGTATAATATGCTAAGGAGAGCATTTAAGGGAAATAATTATGAGGTATGAAGAAACTCTGTTGATTGACGAAAATTTTGATTTTTCAGATGAACAAACGATATATATCTTTGGTGCTGGTGTTGATGCGGAGACTGCATATAAAAAAATAGGAAAAAAGGCAGTTGCATTCATTGATAATTATAGACATGGAGAGAAATTCAAGTTCTATGGCAAACCGATTATATCCTTTGAAACATATATGAATAATAGGACAGAATATGATTTGATTATTATTGCAACATACAGATTTTCCAGAGAGATTAGTGAGCAGTTAAACAGAGCAGGGTTGATTGCTGGACAAGATTATTATATATGGGATGAACAGTATTTATATCATGAAGATGATGCAACAGAGAAGTTTATTCATTTTATGGAGAAAATATGGTCGCCTTATCAGATAAAAGAAATAAAAGATGATGCAAAAGTTTTGATTCCTTTTGAAAACAGGCATGATACTGCAGCGATAGTATATGCATATTGTGGGAATTATTTTGCTCAAAAGTTTAATGCAAAAATAGAGGCATATCTGAGATTTGGAATAGCTGTAAAAGATAGTTCACCTGTTATTCAAAAGATATACAGCGCATTTAATGTGGATAATTTGGTGGATTTTATATTGACTGCTGAACAAAACAGAGAAGCTGATGAATTGATAGATTGTCTTTGGAAAGAACTTTATACATGGGAAGATTGGAAAAAAATATATATTTACAATATTCACTTCGGGACAACTATAATCCGGCATTTTCTGAGAATCTATATACCGACATTTGATCTTCGTGAAAAGAAGATGTATGAATTTTTGAAGCTTGCAGTAAGAACTATTGTATTCTGGTATCACTATATTAATGATAACAATTTTAAGGTCATATTGTTAGGGGACGGTACGAACTGGGACGGGTATATTAGAGATATAGCAATAGAAAAAGGAATTCCGGCATATGCACTGTCTTATGTTATGAGAAAATTGAATTTTGATTTTGCAATGGGAGAGCCTTACTTATATTTCGATAAGATGTGGGAGCAGCTTTCGCGAGAAGAACAGAACTATGGTATTCAATGGGCAAAGGAGAAGATTAAAAGAAGATTAGAAGGATCCGTATCAGAGGTGGATTCATCTTCAAAGAATAATTATTCATTTAATATTCAAATGAAAGAAAGTAGAGTATTAGATAAGAATAATAAATTAAAAATAGTAATATTCCCCCATATATTTGAAGAGGATAGTTATCATATAGGAGAACAGATATTTGATGATAATTATTTTTCGTGGTTGTGTCATTTGGGTGAACTGTCGGAGAAAACGCCCTTTTATGATTGGTATTTAAAAGTACATCCGTGCGCCACAAGGAGGGATTATATTATATATGACATGATCGTTAGAAAATATCCGAGGATAAAGTATATTAGTACGGGGATATCGCCATTCCAGCTCAAAAAAGAAGGAGTTCAATTTGCGTTGACTGTTTGTGGAACGATCGGTCAGGAATATCCAGCAATAGGTATTCAAGTTATAAATGCCGGATTAAATCCTTATAGCTGTTTTTCATTTACACATAATCCACGATCAAAGAAAGAATTTGATGATATGATCATGAATCTTGATAAGTTAAAAGAACCAGGAAAGATAGAAGAACTTTATAGATTTTATGCAATAAATTATTTGTTTTACAATTGGAAAGTAGTTGATTTTAAGAGTTTTTTTGATGATGAAGAACTATCAAAATCGTATGATGAATTAGAAAATGATGGAAAAGAAATAGGAACATGGAGATATAGAAAATATATGGATTTATGGAATGATGAAAAACATTATCATCTTTTCGGAAATCTATCGAAAATGTTTGATATTTTAGATGACTGGAGACCAGATAGGTTATATCGAAAATAATAAGAGTGAAGTTGAAAATTTTTATTATTGATAGGGTATAGTTAAAAGGGGGGGATAAAATGAAAATATTATTTATGGCATGGTCGATCTATGATTCGAGAATTGAAAAATTTTCTCAAAATAGTAATGGAACGAAAGTAATAATGGATATCTGTGAATACGTAGGAAGGAAAGAAGAAGTTTATTTATTCATAGGTGCAACGAAATTACTTCCCATAGAATTGGATCATGTCCATGTGGTGGGAACGGAACAATATGAAGATGTTGTTAATGCAGATTTACCACAGGAGGAATTGTGGCTTTTAACGATGATGAGGGCTTTTACAGAAACTTTAGATAACATATATCCAGATCTTGTTAGCGTACAGGGGTTGGGAGAGTTATCGAAGAGATGCATGTTGATATGTAAAGAGAAAAAAATTCCGTATGTTTATACAGAGCATTTGTATATTGGAAAAAAGGAAGTTCTCTTAAATTCAAATAAAATTGAGGAGTGGAGACATAACATATATACAATTCCAGAGATACGTATTATTGCCGTAAGTAAGGGGATGAAGAGTAAGATTTTAAAAGATTTTCCGAACTTGAAGGATCAGATAGATGTAATTGCAAATGGTACAGATTTTAAGGCGGAGCTAATAGAAGGCGATTTGGCTGATCAATATCATTTGTATGGAAAAAAAGTATTATTATGTGTTGGCACCATACATGAGCGTAAAAATCAAAGACAAATTGTCAGAGCCTTTCGGCTTTTACCAGAAGAAATTCAAAAAAATATTAAAATTCTATTTTGTGGAAGAGATTCTCGTGCAGGGCATTTGAGAATTTTGTTACAGGATATTGAAAAGGCCGGGCTTGGTAAGCAATTGGTCTATACAGGGAATATAAGTAAAGATGATATGAAAAAATTTTATTCTATTTCTAATGGTTTGATTATGCCAAGTCTTGCAGAGGGATTAAGTCCTGCAATGTTAGAAAATATCGCATATGGACAACCTGTGATACTATTTCGGGATTCAGAGTGTATAGAAGATTTAAATGACGAGAGAGTACTGCAAATTGCAGAAGAGCGGAGTGATATGTGTTTAGCCGATGCAATTGTAAAATGGTATGAAAAGGAATGGAACAAAGAATATATTCTTGAGTTTTCTAAATATTTTACAATGGAGAGGATGGCAGATGACTATATTGCTTATTTAAAAAAACTGTTAATGAAAAAGTAGTCCCAGGAAGGTAAAAAACTAGTATATCATTGCAGCAATTTTTGAGTAATAAGTACTTGATATCCATGCCATATACATACCTCTGAACCTAGTTCGTAGCCCGCTATACAGTCGATTTGTAGAAGTACAGCGGACACAAATATCATGTACTATTACTTCAAGATTAATGTAATGATATATTCATAATAGTAGGAGGAATTTTTATGCTGAATGGTAAAACGGTGTTGATCACAGGAGGCACAGGTTCTTTTGGAAATCATTTTACAGAATATGTGCTGAAACATTATAAACCAAAGAAGATCATCATTTATTCCAGGGATGAATTTAAGCAGTTCAATATGGCAAATAAATTTAAACAGTATGAAGACATTATGCGTTTTTTTATTGGAGATGTCCGAGATAAGGAGCGCCTGCTTCGAGCCCTGGGCGGTGTGGATTATGTCATTCATGCGGCGGCGTTAAAGCAGGTTCCTGCCTGTGAATATAACCCGATTGAGGCAGTAAGGACGAATATAGACGGAGCGATCAATGTAGTGAATGCTGTTCTGGATACACCAAGTGTAAAAAGAGTAGTTGCCTTGTCTACCGATAAGTCGGTCAATCCGATTAACCTATACGGTGGCACAAAACTGGTATCGGACAAACTTTTTATTGCGGCAAATGCATATTCGGGTGCAAAGGATGTCCGATTTGCAGTTGTCCGTTATGGGAATGTTGCGGGAAGCAGGGGATCTGTGATTCCATTTTTTAAGCAGATCATCGAAAACGGAGGAAAAAAATTGCCGATTACGGATTATCGCATGACCAGATTCTGGATCAGTTTGGAACAGGGAGTGGAGCTAGTTATCAAGGCGTTGGAAGAAGCAAGGGGCGGCGAGACATTTATTTCAAAGATACCATCCTTTAAGATTACAGATCTGGCACAGGCAATGCTGCCGGGCTGTGAGATGCCAGAAGTTGGGATCCGTGAGGGGGAAAAGCTGCATGAGGTTATGGTGACGCGGGAAGATTCTGCGACGACATATGAATATAAAAAGCATTATATTATCTATCCACATTATAACTGGTGGGGCGAAGAAAAACTAATTCTGGGCGGAAAGAAAGTGGATGAAGGGTTTGAGTATAACTCTGGAAATAATTCGGTGTGGCTAAGCGTAGAGGAGATTTTGTTATTACTTAAAATGCTTTAATAGCATCCGTTAGAGAATGTTTTGAGAGTATATCTGCAAAAATTCAAAATGATTGAGATAGCTATGATGAGAATAAAGTTAAACGAAGAGTTCTGTCTGTATACAGAACATTAGGAGTTGAAATGAAACGGTCTGTAGCAGTGATAACAGCTAGGGGTGGAAGTAAGAGGATTCCAGGAAAGAATATAAGAGATTTTTGTGGCAAACCGATGATTGCTTATTCGATTGAAGCAGCATTAGAGAGCGACATATTTGCTGAGGTTATGGTATCCACAGAAAATAGAGAAATCGCAGAGACTGCAATTCGTTATGGTGCATCGGTTCCTTTTATGAGAAGTATTGCAACAGCAGATGATTATGCAACAACAAGCGATGTTTTGTTGGAGGTTATAGAGCAGTATGAGGAACGGGCAACATTTTTTGATGATGTTTGCTGCATTTATCCTACTGCACCATTTGTTACAGGGGAGAAATTGATTAATGCAATGAAATTGTTGGAGATGGCAGGTGTAGATGCAGTTATTCCAGTGACAGCCTTTTCTTATGCACCGCAGCGTGGAATGATAATGAATGGAAGATATATTGAAATGAAGTGTCCCGAATACATAGATGCAAGGTCGCAGGATTTAGAAAAAATGTACCATGACAGTGGGCAATTCTATTGTCTCAAAACAGATAGTTTTAAGAAGAATAAAAGATTGATGGCAGGAAAAGTTGTTCCGATTGTGCTTCCAGAAATGGAGGTGCAAGATATTGACACATTGGAAGATTGGAAAATGGCAGAACTGAAATATCGGATAATGAAAAGAGGATTATAGGGCTGATCGTATTATAGTTATTGGAGAACTAAAAATGGATTTATATGGGAAATTGAAAAGAGGAACTTATATCATTGCCGAGATGTCTGCAAACCATGCAGGTAGTATTGAGCGGGCAAAAGAGATTATCCATGTCGCAAAAGAAGTCGGGGCAGATTGTGTCAAGATCCAGACCTATACGCCGGATACATTGACGATTGATTGTGATAATGAATATTTTCATATTGCGAATCAATGTTAACAACCTAACTCAATCAACTACAACATATAGTGTTTCTTTTAATTGGCACGGGATTCCCTGTGCCT